>OLNX01002779.1_pt1 | contig 12549 bp, 15 predicted proteins | sample 1672611 | NCBI WGS metagenome assembly OLNX01 (sample SAMEA3136705, study PRJEB25190) | human gut metagenome
TGCCTATTGCATAAGAAATGATAAAAAATGACCGCCTAACAAGAGTTAGACGGTCTGAAACCTTAACTTAGGACTGACCGCCCTACCAAAAGCGGTAATCCTTTTCTTATGCTTATGATAACAAAAGAAAGATATTCTGTCAAGAAAGGTGCATCTGAAAATAAAACGGATGTGCTTTTTTGATGCAGATTTTTTGGAAGGAGTGAGAAAAATGGCAAAAACGTATAATCGGCTGGAGTTGGATGTAAATAAGAAGCCGAACAGCATCGGGATTCGCCCTGTGCAGAATGATACAAAATCCAGATATCTGGATGTGTGCCTGTATGAAAACGGTGTGCCAATCAATCTGACGGGTGAGCAGGTGCGTATCACATTCAGAAAGGCGGACAGCAGCACATTTTTTAATCAGGGGGAAGTGACAGATGCGGCTGCGGGCAGATGCCAATTTGCCCTGACGAATGAGATTCTTTCCGAGGCAAAGGCAGTCGAGGCGCAGATTTCCGTCTGGAATGCAGGCGGCGAGGTTTTGTCTACGCAGGTGTTTGAAATCTATGTATCGGCGGCGATTCCTTGGACGGACGCGGTGGAAAGCGAGAACGAATACGGCGTTCTGGTGGTGCTGTTTCAGGAGATTCAAGACGCACTGGATACCATGCACAAGATTGCCACAACCTTTGGTGAGCCGGGGGATAAGGCGGCAGAGTACGGTGTGGATACCTTCTGGGGGATTCTGGAAATGCTGGCACAGCGCGGGGACGTAGAATCCAGCTTGCAGAAGGGAATTAAGGCGTATTTGAATAGTACGATTGAGACAAGTGGGTTTTTGCCATTGGATAAGATGCTTCCTGCACACGGCACACAAACCTTTACCGAGGATGGCACGTTTACCGTTCCTGCCAGTGTGCATAAGATTTTGATTACAGCCTGTGGAGGTGGTGGCGGTGGCAAAGGTACAAGCGGAGGTTGGGGAGCTGACTATATTGTAAAAAGAGCTTTTAGTGTTGAGCCGAATGCAGTTATACCGATTACTGTCGGAAAAGGTGGTCTTGGGCAAGATGCTAATAACGATCCAGAAATAGAGGCTACCGATGGTGGCACAACAATAATTGGGAATCTGATTACGATTAGTGGAGGTTTTAAAGGTGGTGACAATACGCGAATACATAAAGGCACAAAGGGAGGAGAGGATACCGTATTTGCGATTGCTGGTCTTCAGGGTACTAGTAGTGGTGGAAGTTCTGGTAGTACTGGCGGTCAGGGCGGAGGTGCGTGCTTTGGAAATGGTGGAGATGGTGGTACCAATGGCAAGTATACCATTGGTAAGGATGCTACCAACGGAGGAACAGGTGCCGGCGGCGGCGGTCGTGCGCAGCGTGTAGGGAATAGTTCCAGTAGTTATAGTAAAGCTGGCAACGGTGGAGACGGCATTGTTATTATCGAATGGTAAGGAGGTGGAAATGTGAAAAACTATGCAATGATTTTACAAAACAGAGTGATTGACGTTCTGAAGAACCAAGAAGTAGAACCCTACTATCCACCAGACCCATCGGGCAATCCTGTGACGGCTATTCCGTGCGATGAAACTGTTACGCTTGGCATGATTTATGACCCAGAAACTGTTACGTTTTCGGAATACACACCGCCCGAACCAGAACCCACCCCCGAACCACAGTTGACAGAAACAGAACAGGCAATTTTAGACACAGCAATCAATGTAGACTATTTGGTTTGCATGAAGGAATTAGAGATTTGAAAGGAGAGATAGTTATGACATACGCAAGACTGAAAAAACTGATTAGCAGAGGTGCATACGACAAAGAGGATATGCTGAACAAATTAGACGTATTTCTGATGGCGAACCGCATCACAGAGGAGCAGTATCAGGAATTGGTCGGCATGATGGGGTGATGTTATGATTACCATTCACGAAAAAACGGCAAAGACATTTGACACAATCGGGCTGGGGGCATTGGTTCCCGGCTCTTGTATTGTAACGGAAGAATTAAACGGGGCGTATGAACTGGAGCTGAAGCACCCATACGATGATGGCGGCAAGTGGAAACGCATCGAGCGTGGGCGAATTCTCTACGCATCCACACCAAGAGGGATGCAGCCGTTCCGCATTTACTACGTCAAGCCGAGCATGAAGGAAATTTCGGTCAACGCAAGGCATATCTTTTATGACCTGCTGGACAACCAGTGCGAACCAATCAGCCACAGCGGTACGGCTACGGCGGCTCTGGCAGCCATGCAGGCGGCGTTTGCCTATCCCATGCCCTTTTCCTTTGATACGGATATTTCGCTGACAGGGACGCTCACAACAGGGCGCATGAATCCCGTACAAGCGTTACTGTCGGACGATGACGAAGCAACCTCGTTTGTCAAGGGCTACGGTGGCGAGCTGCTGCGGGATGGCTTTCGGGTATCCGTCAAGGCGGCATTGGGGCAGGACAGGGGCGTTTCTATCCGCTATGGGAAAAACCTTGTCGGGCTTGAGGTCACAGAGGATGAATCGGAGGTCAAGACACGCATTGTCTGCTACGGCAAGAACGGCAGTGTAACGCTTGACAGTCCCCATCTGGGCGATTATATCTACCCGAAGATTTATACCCTAGAGGATGAAAATAAGACGCTCTCCGAGGTGCAGGAGGAGGCGCAGGCGTTGCTTGATGGCGGCTGTGATATCCCAAGCATCAACATCAAGGTGGATTTTGTGGCACTGGAAAAGACGGTGGAGTATCGGGAGTATGCCGTTCTGGAGGAGGTCTTTCTGGGGGATATGGTAACGGTTATCAATACAAAAATGGGATTTCGGAAGCAGGCGAAGGTTATTTCCTATGAATGGGATTGCCTTCTGGAGCAGTACAATGAGGTGGAGCTGGGGGATTTCATTCCCACGCTTGCGGCATCCGTTACCAGTGGCGTGAAAAGCGGTTCGCTTGCGTCCTCTGCGTACATCAATGCGGCATCGGTTATGACACTGCTCCAACAGCATTTGAATGATTTTAACAATCCGCACCATGTTACAGCGGCACAGGTGCAGAGTTGAGAAAGGGGATGACAGCATGGAAGCAATAGAAAAAATGGTGCAGGAGGCACTGGACAGCACGAAATCCGCACACAAGCGGATTGACCGCATGGAGAAGCGACAGGACAATCTGGAAGAACTGACAAATGCGTTTTCGGTTCTGCAAAACGAGCAGGAGCATATCAAAACGGATGTCGGGGAAATCAAGGACGATGTGAAGCAGCTGGTTTCCAAGCCGGCAAAGCGTTGGGATGGATTGATTGATAAGGCGATTGCGGTTGTTGTCGGTGCGGCAATCGGGTTTTTGCTGAATGGCGGCGGTTTATGATGAAAAAACGCAGACGGATTCGTTTTCCACCAAAGATAAACGATGATACCATGTCCAGCATTGTGATATACTCGCTACTGTTTTGTGCGGCAATCACGATTGCAGGCATGGTATTAGGTGCTTTTGACCACGATGTAAGCGCCGTGGTTGATAGTACGCATCGTGTGTTCGGTACGGAATTAGGTATCTGCGGCTTGATGAAATTGTACGATAAAGGCGTAGAACGTGCAGAGCGGTGGGCGGAAGAACGTAGGCAAAGAAGAATGACTGCAAAGCAAGCGGAATGGGAGTACAAGGAGGAATTGAGAGAAAATGAAAATGAATGAAGCGGCAAAAATCACCAACATCAGGAAGAAGAGAATGTTGAAAATAGCATTGGTAGATAAAGCGTTTAATGCGCTGGCACCGAAAATCAACGTGATAGCCAAACCTAATGCCACATAAATCACTACGATAGATGCCCCATACGTCCACGCATCACGAATTCCTTTCTTTTTATCTTTACTACGCTTCAGAAAAAAGCTGACTGTCATCGGAATAATCGGCCATACACAAGGAGTGAACAAGGCCAATAATCCTCCAAGAAAACCTGTAATGAATATATATATCCAAGACATATCCTCCTGACCGTGCTCTTCGCCTAATGCTTGCAGATCACTGATAACGGGTTTCCAAAGTTCACTGGAGGTAACAGCCGGCTGAATATCCGTAATAGCCTCCGTTGTAGTTGCAGGAACCAATTCCATCATAGCAGATGAATCTTTCGAAGCAACAGGAGTTGCCCCTTCTTTCTTATCTGCCTTATCCACTACTTTTTGTTCCGGTTGTTCTGCTTTCGGTTGTTCTGTTTTCGTTGCGGCAGCATTTCCGGCTTTTGCTACTCCCGAAAACTTGAATGGCACTTGAGTAGGAGGCAGACAACTCTCGTCATCACAGGCTCCGTACTCCAGATAACCTTCTATTGCGTAAGCTCCACCCGTAAATTTCACTTTCTGCACAAACTTTGCTGTATTCTCGAAATAACGTACCTTCATTTCGAACAATTTATCGAAAGTAGCTACTTCTTTGCCCACAGGCTTCAGTTTACCGACAAGTTCGACACCTGATTTATTATCAACATTAAATGTTGCAGAAATAGGACCGCCATCTCCCAGGTCGGTAGAATAAACATGCCAACCTTTATCAATGGCAGCCGTAAACACCACCTCTGCCTCCGTATCGGAGAGAGGTGTCAGTTCTGTTTTAAACTTTATTGGATCTTTGATCTGCGCTTGCAATGCATATACAACAAAGCTTAAAAGCAGGAAAGAAATTATTTTTCTCATCTTTATTTTTGGGGTTTATAATTCATAGTCTACGCATGCACGGCTTTCCTTCGTTTCAGCCAGAATCTTGCCGGCAGCTACGTGGTCGGGATGCGTTGCATAGAATTTCACATCTTCTAATGTATCAAACTCACTGTAAAGCGCTATGTTCCATGTTTCACCGGGATTCATATTCAATCCGACTTCCACTTTGCGAATGACAGAGATTTTAGCAGGAAGAGCTTCTATCGCTTCCTTGAATTTAGTCATGACTACCAGTTTCTCTTCAGCAGGAACTTCGTCTTTTAACTTAAATAATACAATGTGTTTTACCATTACGTTGTTATTTTAATGAATTGTTTCTATATTTGTCTTGTTAATGCAATCATCGCATTAATAGTAATGCAAAAATACTCTATTTGGTTCAAATATACATTTAAAGAGATGTTAATTATAGGAATAGCAGGCGGAACAGGCTCCGGAAAGACCACCGTCGTACGGAAAATTATAGAAAGTCTCCCCGCAGGGGAAGTAGTACTCTTACCACAGGATTCATACTACAAAGACAGTAGTCATGTCCCAGTTGAAGAACGCCAGAATATCAATTTTGACCATCCCGATGCTTTTGAATGGAGCCTACTATCCAAACATGTCATGATGCTGAAAGAAGGAAATAGCATCGAACAGCCTACCTATTCTTATCTCACTTGTACGCGCCAGCCCGAAACGATTCATATCGAACCTCGTGAAGTGGTTATCATTGAAGGAATCCTTGCTTTATGTGATAAAAAGCTACGCAATATGATGGACCTTAAAATCTTTGTAGATGCCGATCCCGACGAACGCCTGATACGTGTTATCCAAAGAGATGTTATTGAGCGCGGACGTACTGCCGAAGCTGTAATGGAACGTTATACACGGGTTTTAAAGCCTATGCACCTGCAATTTATCGAACCTTGCAAACGATATGCCGACCTTATTGTACCGGAAGGCGGCAGTAATAAGGTAGCTATTGATATACTGACTATGTACATCAAGAAACACTTGAAGAGTTGAGAGTGGAGAATGGAGAGTTGAGAGTTAAAAGCAAAATGTCAGGTATGAATGTCAAGACACTGATTATCCCTTTATTCCTCGTATTGTTCTGTTGTGTGTTCGGATGCCGGAACAAACAACATAGTACAACGGATGAATCCGCACGTGATCTTCCACAAATAAAAGATAGTGGCGAACTCGTTGTATTGACATTGTATAGCTCTACTTCCTATTTTATTTATCGGGGACAGGAAATGGGATTCCAGTATGAACTTAGCGAGCAGTTTGCCAAAAGTCTGGGACTAAAGCTTAGGATTGAAGTTGCCAAAAGCGTTGACGAGATGATTCAAAAATTGCTGGCAGGCGAAGGAGATATGATTGCCTATAATCTGCCTATCACCAAAGAGTGGAAAGACAGTCTGCTTTATTGTGGTGAAGATGTCATCACCCATCAAGTGATTGTTCAGCAAGGAAGAGGAAAACAGAAGCCATTAAAAGACGTAACCGAACTGGTAGGAAAAGATATATACGTAAAGCCGGGGAAATATTACGACCGCCTCGTCAATCTGAACAGCGAATTAGGAGGCGGCATCCGGATTCATGAAGTTACCAATGACAGTACTACCATCGAGGACTTGATAACGCAAGTGGCGCAAGGAAAAATCCCGTATACAGTAGCCGACAATGACCTGGCAAAATTAAATAAGACCTATTATCCTAATTTAAATATCGATCTATCTATCAGTTTCGATCAACGGTCTTCGTGGGCAGTACGAAAAGACAGCCCCGAACTGGCAGCCGCCGCTACTAAATGGCATCAGGAAAATATGACCTCTCCTGCCTACACAGCCAGTATGAAACGTTATTTTGAAAATAGTAAAATGATGCCCCACTCTCCTATCCTTTCATTGAAAGAGGGGAAAATATCTCATTATGATGATTTATTCAGAAAGTATTCCAAAGATATCGGATGGGATTGGCGTATGCTGGCGTCACTAGCCTATACAGAATCTAATTTCGATACCACCGCTGTTTCCTGGGCCGGCGCCAAAGGACTGATGCAGTTAATGCCTGCCACCGCCCGGGCAATGGGAGTACCTCCCGGCAAGGAGCAGAACCCGGAGGAAAGTGTGAAAGCGGCTATTAAATATATCGCCGCCACCGACCGCAGTTTCAGTATGATTCCCGACAAACAGGAACGACTTAACTTCATTCTGGCATCTTATAATGCCGGCTTGGGACATATATACGATGCCATGGCGCTAGCCGAAAAATACGGAAAGAACAAACTAGTATGGAAAGACAATGTAGAAAACTTCATCCTGCTCAAAAGCAACGAAGAATACTTTACCGACCCTGTCTGCAAAAACGGGTATTTCCGTGGTATCGAGACTTACAATTTCGTCCGTGATATCATGTCGCGCTACGAATCCTACAAGAAGAAAATAAAAGCATGAAAACAAGTATTAAGTATTACGCCATGCGGATAAGCACCTCAAAGGTCACGGTTAATACTTGATACTTAATACTTATTCTTGGTCATTAAGCTGATTACGATGATAGCTAATACAGATAATGGTAAGGCAAACAATATCGGATCAATTACAGGGAAAGGATAAGTGGTAATCAATACATCCCGTCCAAATAATGCTTTGCAGATACCTAATGCTGCAGATTCTTTCTGATGAAGAAATACAAGGGCAAACAGGCTACCGATTGTTCCGACCCAAAGACTTGCCATGACACCCTGCTTAGTAGCTTTCTTCCAATATAAAGCACAGAAATAGGCTGGAAGGAAAGCTGCAGCACAAATCCCCATAAAGATAGAAGTTCCACGGGCGATAATATCATGAGGCAACATATAGCAAATAATGTAGCTGACCAGAATAGAGAACAATACTCCCAGACGAATCACGTTGGTCAGTTTATTCCGCGAACGGGGTTTATAAGTTCCATAGATATCAGAACCTACCGAAGCCCCCATTGTATGGAACTGCGAGCTTAGTGTAGACATACTGGCCGAAAGGATACATAACATAAAGAGTGCGGCAAACCAGTCGGGCATCGCTTTATTAATAAAATATGGAATAATCTTATCGATGTCCTGCACTACTTCGGTAGCAACCGCTCCTTCTGTTTTCAGGAAGAAAAGGTTACTCAAAGCTCCGGCATGATAGATAGCTCCTACTGTTATAATCAAAAAGAAACAACCGATAAATACACCGCGGTATATGCAATGTAATAAACTAAATGAAAAAATACAGGAGCAGTGTAGGACAGCGAATCTATCCGGTCGAATACTCCTCCATGACCGGGAATACTGTTCCCCATATCTTTAATTCCTTTATCTCTCTTGATAGCGGAGATGACCACGTCTCCCGAGAAGCCGGCAATCGCAAGGAGGGCGCTAACCAGAATAACGTTAGGAGCGGAGAGGGGAGTCAGGAAACCGAGGAAGTAACCAATGACAGTGGTACTGATGACACCGCCTAGGAAACCTTCCCATGTCTTGTTCGGACTTACTTTCGGAAGAATCTTATGCCGTCCGAGAAGTTTGCCCCAGATAAATTGCATGATATCATTGATTTCCGTAAGGAATACAAGGAACAACAGCAGACCCCGTCCTCCGGAACTGAATCCCGGTAGTTCGGGAAGCGACAGGAGATAAGCGAGGTGGCTGATACCGAATACTGAAAGCATCAGAATCCATTGCAAGAGTGCCATCGACTTGGTGATTCCGTGTGTGTCTCCCTTTAAAACCAGTCGTAAAGGCAATACGAGGAACATGACTACCGGAATGAAGATGATGAATGCTCCATACCAGGCAAGGTAAGCCAGATAATATTGAATGGGGATAGACAGTATGCCCCAAAACAGTGCTCCGCGATCTGCCTCTCTGAATCCCAATACAGAATAAAGTTCTCTGAAAGCAATGAAAGAGAGAAAGGCAAGGAAGAAATAAGAGATGTTATAGCTGATAAATACAGCACCGATAAACATACCCGCCATGATCCACCATGAGCGCGTGCGTGCGGCGAGTTCGCTGATATTTGTTTTCGGAGATATCTTTTTTACAAGGAAAAGAATAAGGCTTGCCGTAACAAGCAATCCGATGATAAGCGAGATGACAATAATCAGCTCATCGCTTAATGTAGGGAATATTTTATCCAGTAGATTTTTCATTTTATTTCAGTGTTTGTTGTGTGTGACATGAGGTACAGGCGATGTATCAGTGTCGCGATAAGACCGATGTTGATAATGATTAGAGCGATGAAGCATACCATTCGGTCGTATCCTGAATGGATGGTGCAGGTGGCGACTACAAAGGTTAGCGTCAGTAATGCCATGCGGTGTTGTTTGGCCATCGGACCATTAAAGAAATGCTGATGTGTTTTATAGGCTCCTATCCAGCGGAAATAAGCTGTCATAACAGCAAGAAGAGCGCCCAGCCACCCCAATTCGACTCCGAATCCACCTGCTACATACCCGACGGGAATGATGAACAATGCATCGGCAAAGCGGTCAGGCATATCGTTATAAAGATCTCCGTTGGCACTTTTTTTTCCTCCTTCAATGGCGACCATCCCATCGAACAGGTTGCAGAGCAACCGCGACTGCATACAAACGATGAACAGAATATAGGCTACATATTTATTGAAGCCGGGATAAATAACTGTGCCAATCAGCAGGAGGCAACCTATCATAGCGAAGAATACACTCATCATGGAAATTTGATTGGGAGTGACACCCCAACGAGTTAGTTTGCGGGCAATGTTATTAGCCCAGGCCGTGTTTCGCGAGGCTATTTCCCGCCTTCCGTCGACTTCGTTTTTCATATTTGTGATATGTTTATGATTCGCAAATATACACATCATCTGATGAGTGGCAAAGGAATAAGGGAGAATTTTGAAAGGACTCTTTTTTTCTGCCGGATAAAAAAAAGTTCAAGTCATTTATGGAATCAGTGTGAAATCTGCATCTCTATAGTAAAAGCGAACTATTAGTAACATTTTAAATAATGAAGTTATGAAAACAAATCAATTCAGAGCAATGATGCTCGTACTGCTGATGGCAGTTGTTTCTTTAGGGATGGTGAACGCGCAAGCTATTACCGTGTCGGGTACTGTGACGGATGCAAAGGATGGAACTCCGCTTGTTGGCTGTTCGGTACAGATAAAGGGTACTACGAAGGGTACGGTAACGAATATGAATGGCCGGTACACGATACAGGCTAAGAAAGGGGAAACGTTGTTGTTTCAGTATATCGGGTATAAGCAAGAGAGAAGGGTGGTAAAATCGGGCACGCTGGATGTGAAGATGAAAGCTGACGAACTGGTATTGGAAGAATGTGTGGTGGTAGGATACGGCCATGAGACAAGAGCTGCAAAAGTAATGTCTACTGCTTATATGGCAGTATGTCCGACTCCGGGAATCATGTATGATGCTGCAAATGCGGAAGAATACGGAGAGTTTCAGGAGAACGGCTTCAAGAGTGTATCGGATGCTCCGCTTTCTACTTTCTCTATTGATGTAGACGCCGCTTCTTATAGTAATATGCGTCGTTTTATCAATAAAGGTGAACTGCCTCCTGTTGATGCTATCCGTACAGAAGAATTAGTGAACTACTTTTCTTATGATTATCCGAAGCCGGCAGGAAGTGATCCTGTGAAAATTACAATGGAATCCGGAGCCTGTCCCTGGAACACAAACCACCGTCTTGTACGTATCGGGCTGAAAGCAAAAGAAATCCCGACGGATAATCTGCCTGCATCTAATCTGGTATTCCTGATTGATGTCTCCGGTTCTATGTGGGGAGCCAACCGGTTGGATTTGGTGAAGTCATCTCTCAAATTATTGGTAAATAACTTACGTGATAAAGATAAAGTAGCGATTGTGACTTATTCAGGTAGTGCCGGTGTGAAACTGGAAGCAACTCCGGGTAGCGACAAACAGAAGATTCGCGAAGCGATAGATGAATTAACGGCGGGTGGCTCTACGGCAGGTGGTGCAGGTATCTTGTTAGCGTATAAAATAGCCAAGAAGAATCTGATCTCTAACGGCAATAACCGTATCATACTTTGCTCCGATGGTGATTTTAATGTGGGCGTTTCTTCCGCTGAAGGATTGGAACAATTGATTGAAAAAGAACGCAAGAGTGGAGTATTCCTTACCGTACTGGGTTATGGCATGGGTAATTATAAAGATAAGAAGATTCAGGTGTTGGCTGAAAAGGGAAATGGCAATCATGCTTATATAGATAACTTGCAGGAAGCCAACCGTGTTTTAGTAGGCGAATTCGGTGCTACGCTGCATACAGTGGCAAAAGACGTCAAACTGCAAGTCGAATTTAATCCTTCCCAAGTGCAGGCATATCGTCTGGTTGGTTATGAGAGCCGTTTGCTGAAAGACGAAGACTTTAATAATGACGCCAAAGATGCCGGAGAATTGGGAGCCGGACATACGGTGACAGCTTTCTATGAAGTGATTCCCGTAGGCGTAAAGAATGACTACGTAGGAAAGATAGATGATCTGAAATATCAGAAGAAACAAAAAGAGACGGTGCAGCCGACCGGTTCTAATGAATTGCTGACCGTGAAACTGCGCTATAAAGCTCCGGATAAGGATGTCAGCAAAAAGATGGAAGTTCCCTTTGTGGATAATAAAGGAAATAATGTTTCTTCCGATTTCCGTTTCGCTTCTGCTGTGGCTATGTTCGGTCAGCTGCTTCGGGACTCTGACTTCAAAGGAGAGGCAAGCTATGATAAAGTGATCGGTCTTGCCAAGCAGGGACTGGATAATGATGAAAAAGGATACAGAAGAGAATTTATCCGTTTGGTAGAAACTGCCAAAGGGATGAAGCAGGAGAAAACCATAAGTGATTAACGGTTACAATTAGGAAAGAGTGTATAGATGCTATAGGAAGGTATCTAAGTGTTAAAGAATCAATTTAAAGGGCGGATTTATCTGCAATAGTTTTGCTAATAAACAAATGTTTATTATGTTTGTACTGTGTTTTTAAAGCGATGTTTGACAATCAGGAAGAGCTAAAGGCTCACATAGAGCATGTTAAGCGATGCTTGCAGTTCTATGCTCAAAGTGTGGAGGAATTGTTGAAGCAAGGATACCCACAAAGAGAGTTAGAGAGGTTGATCGATATTCAACTGGATAAGCTGATCGAACTCCTCAAACAACTGAAAGACTAACATTAACCTCCTCATGTATTGAGGGGCTGCTTTAAAAACTCAATCATATAAAAATGTTTGTTATGGGAACAGATAGAGAGATAAATAATTTGTTGAATGAATTTCTCCAGCTGGAGACAGATGAACAACGGAGACAGTTCCAGGGTAAAATAGCTCATACCTTATCAGGGAAAACGGAAGAGGAAAAACGTGAATTTGCTGAGATTCTTTCCAATAAAGCTCAGCAAACAATAGACCAGTCACAAGCGTTGATTGATGAATATGATTTCAAGCAAGCATTGAAAGATATTGTTCCGGCTATTACTTGGTCTTATATTGCTGAAGAATATTTTAATAAGTCGCGTTCTTGGTTCAGTCAGCGTATGAATGGTTATCATGTTAATAACAAGGTTGCTACCTTTACTGACGATGAAATTGATTTATTATCAGATAGTTTACTCGATTTGAGTGAACGAATAAAGAAAAGTGCTTTCCTCTTGAGGAAACATCGCCTTTAAAAACACAACTTTCGAATGAAAGCGGCTTCCATATTAAATTGGAAGCCGCTTTTTATATATAAAAATAGCTGTAAGCATTATACTTACAGCTATTTGACCTTGCACGGGAGGAGAGGCTCGAACTCCCGACACCCGGTTTTGGAGACCGGTGCTC
>OLNX01002785.1_pt1 | contig 12530 bp, 10 predicted proteins | sample 1672611 | NCBI WGS metagenome assembly OLNX01 (sample SAMEA3136705, study PRJEB25190) | human gut metagenome
GATTAGGTAAGTAATCCCAAGTACAACAATTGCAGAACTCAAATCCCTCGACAACTGCCACAACATCACCGCCGGAACTGCCCCGACTCCCCACAATAAAACCACAAAATAAGAATTATTTTTTATAATTATCGGTCTAATCCAGTCAGCTGCCTGAATAACCTTTGCCGACCGCTTCTCAAAAATCTTGTGTCTTGGCTTCATATAAACATACCGTCTTTGAATCAGACAGGCCAATGCCAGGATCACAAATACTTTTACCGGCTCAGCCACCTGAAAGGAAATCGGTCCTAACTGAAACCAGCGCTTCGCACCGTTTATCTCTTCTCCTTTTGCAAACACCCATAAAATCAATCCAATTCCAACAAGATACCCCACTGTCGTAAAATGCCAGAATCCTGTATAATTCAATTTCGGCAAAATTACCATGCAGACTAATCCAAGCAAAATAAATACCATCTGCCGTTTAAAATAGTAGAAAGAATCATAATTATACTTTTCTGAATTCGCACAGGTCGTACTCGACGCAGAATAAATCATAATTGCACCAAAAAAGCACAAGATAAGCGTCACTGCCCAAATTTGAAACTCTCTTCTCTTTACCATTGAAAGATACTTTTCTTTTATCTGCTTATTTCGTTTTTTATTTTCTTTTTTCCGGTTTTTCTCTCTTATTTTATCTCTTTGGCTTTGATTTTGTTTCTTTGAGCCCTTTTTTTTCTCACTTTTTACAGCCATCTTTTCTCTCCCCATGAATCGCTAACTTTAATAGATTAACACACCGGCAGTTTATTTGTCTATGTTTATCCGTAAAATCGGTCAATTCGTTTTATGAGAAAGTCTGGCTTTTTCATTTTGATTTTGCTCGTTATAACCCTCAAAGCCCTCTTCAATTTCTTTTAAAATCTCTGCATAACGAAGCAGTTCTCTTTGAATTTCTTCTTTATTATCACGCTCCTGTTTATAACAGATTCGATGCTCCATGCTTGCCCAGAAATCCATGCCAATGGTGCGAATCTGCACTTCCACCGGATAATATTCTGTACTTTCCATCGAATATACCTGAATCCCCAGAATCATGTGAAAACTGCGGTATCCATTTGGTTTTGGATTTGTAATATAGTCTTTTTCTTTGACCAAAATCAAATCACTCTGTTTTCTTAACTGTTCTGCAAGGAGTTCGACATCCTTTTCAAAGTAGCAGATAACACGGATTCCGGCAATGTCCTGCAAATGCTCTTTTGCATTCATAAAACTCCCCTGCAAATCCATGCGTTTTAATTTTTCTTCAATACTTGCTTTTTGTTTAATACGAAACTGTATATTATGAATCGGATGTGATTTATTGCCATACATGGAATGATTGAGTACATCAAGTCTGGCTTTTAAAAGATTCAATGCATCCTGATACGGCACAATCAAGTCGTAGTATTGTTCATTTGTCATAAAACTTTCTTTCCTCCGGTCTTAAAAACTTACAGCAGTTCGCCCATTCTGCTGTTATAGATGTGAGCGTCAAAAGTAAATTTTGCCACTCACTGATGCAACCGGATTGCTCCATTGCTATGCAATTTTCGCAATCCTCGAACGCCTCAAACTCCCATAAAATGGCGTACTCACACCATTTTATTGCGTTTTCGTTGTTCGGCGTGTCAATTAAGTATAAATTGCTTTTTGTGCAAGCACAACCGCAATTTATACTTTTGACATTTACATCATATTATACCATATTCAATGCCGGTGGAAAATAAATCTTCCATGAAATTTCTATGAAACTCTTATAGATTTTTTATCCTGTAAAATGCTTCTCCTGATTTTCCCAGACTCACTATCCTTTTCTTAATCTTTAACAAAAAAACTGAACCAGACTTCCAAGTACCTTTCCAACTGCAATCGATAAAATAACCAGTCCTGCACCTTTCGTAAGACCGACTCTTCTTGCCATAATTGCAAATACATTCACGACTTCTCCAAGCGCAATCACCCAGCTTCCCAGAAAAATCCCAAATCCGATTCCAACAAGAGCTACGCACCAAATACCCAGATTGATATGAATCCGATAAAGTAAAAACAGATTTCCCAGAAAACTGCCAAGCATCAGGCTGTTTTCATAAAACAGTAAATGATTTCCGGTGTGCGTCACTCCGGCATATCTCGGAATCATTCCAAGTCCGATAATAAATGCTGCCAGAGCTGTTGCTACAACCATACCGCCACATAATCCCACAATTCCGGCCAAAAGCTCTCTTAACATCTTATTTTCGTTCCTTTCTTTTTTCCTGCTCAATCAGTGTCTTATTGACATCATCCTCATAAACCCGCATTTCTACTTCCATTGGAGTCGGGTCTTCCGTAATCTTTCTGCCACCAAAATGATTAAAGAAAAAGACAACACCGAGTCCGATTCCAATTGAATACGATAGTTCCAAAATTGTTTTTCCATTTGAAACTCTTCCGGTGATCTGCTCATATACTTTCATAAATAAACCTGCCGTATCAACATCCGTATTGAAAGTCATAATCGAAAATGCCCCTCCAAAAAATGTCACAAGCGATACAAAAATTGTTTTTAACCAGGAATAGAATTGATGGGCGTGTTTCTGTGTTTCATAAGTCAGAATAAAATTTGCCTCTCCGATATGCGTCACATCTACGCTCTCTTCATTTCTTTGAATCAAATCCACGATTTCCAGCGCAGATATCACATAACGCCCCGGTTTTTCATCTGGAATCGTAAATAATTTGCGGGCTTTATTTCGGTTTAATACTTTTCCATTACTGCATGACAAACTTGCCACATCCTGAAGATAAACTTCGGGACTGTGTACTTCTACATTTTTTTCGGTCTGTATATATAAAATATCACTCATGTTTTCTGCTGCTCCTTGCCTTATAAGATGCAGAATTTAGTATTTAACAAACGTCTGAAAATTATACCTGAATTACTCTGGATTACTCCTAATCAATCTGTTCCCTTAAAACTTTTAAAATCTTTTTCTCCATTCTCGACACCTGAACCTGCGAAATTCCAAGTTCTCCTGCAATCTGCATCTGCGTTTTTTCCTGAAAATATACGGGTTTCAGAGCTTTTTGTAATCATACATATGCAGCTCATGAAGTGCCCTTGTCGCTGCAATATATTTCGCCTGTTTACTCAGTCCGTCCTCTGCATCTGCTGCAAAAACTCCGAATACCTGATCAAACTCCAGACCCTTTGCCATGTAGAATGTTGTGACAGTCAGGCCTTTTTTGAAGTTTGTGCTGTCTCTGTGAAGAAGAGACAGACGCTCCTTGGTATCAAAACATTCTGCTTCCAACCTCTCTTCCAGAATGTAGTAAGCTTCTCTGGCTTCATCGGCAGTTCTTGCAATCACAGCTGCTGTTTCATATGAAATAATATCTTCAACACCCTCATCTGCATTCCCAGCTAAGACTGCCTGCTTCTCAAGCCGCAGCTCTCTCACTACGCTCTCCAGTGCCTCCTCAAGCCCCGGAAATTCTTTTTCCACAACAGGTTTTCCATGACGTTCAAAAAGCTCCACTTCCGTAATTCCCGCCAGTTTATTGGCATAAGACGCAATCTCAACAGTATTACGGTAGCTCTTATTCATCACGATCCTGCGTATATCTTTTCCAAAGATCTTAGGCAGAAATGTCAGCACATCCTGCTGCTCGCCGTCCATAGTCTGTTCTCTGTCCCCAAGAATAGTCATCCTACATTTAAAGAGTCTCTGAATGATCAGATACTGGATCATGGAATAATCCTGCATCTCATCCACGATCAGATGGCGCACACCGGAATCCTCCTGCTGAGTTTCCAGCCGATATTTCAGATACAAAACCGGATACACATCCTCATAGCGCAGCTTTCTTTTTTCATACTGAACCTGTGGAAGAGAAGGAAAACCTTCCTGTCTCAGGAAACGGTTGTACAGCACATAGAGATCTCTTGTCTCATACATCCTGTAGAAACGGCTCTTCACAGCCTCCCTTTCCTCATCCGGAAGATCGAATCCCTTAAGAGTCTCCACCTCATCAATGAAATATTCTGCCACTGCATCCATTCTGGAAAGCAATGGGATATCCATGAATTTAAAGTAAAAAAGCTCTATGATCTCCTGCTCTTTTTTGACCACGCCTCTGTGTTCCACATCACGGAAGTTCATAAGGCTGTCCTCAAGCTCCACCAGATATCCTTCCATACGATCCAGAAAATCCCGTGACAGTTTCTCTTTCAGAAGCTTTTCATCGCATAATCCTGCAATCTGACGCTCGATCAGATCATATCTGTCTTCACAGTCAGAAACAACATTTTTCAGTCTCTTGTATGCAAAAAGGTCAAAGCTCATCTCCCGGATATTCTCCTCGCCAAGCTCCGGCAGGATATGGGAAATATAGTCCGAGAACACCCCATTCGGTGAAAGCACCAGCACAGAAGAAGATTTCAGATTTTTCCTGTCATGATACAGGAGATAAGCGATCCTGTGCAGGGCAATGGAAGTCTTTCCGCTTCCTGCTGCTCCCTGGATCACCATGATACGATCCGAAGTGTTTCGGATGATCGCATTCTGCTCCTTCTGGATCGTGCGGATAATATTCTTCAGCTGTACATCACCGTTACTTCCAAGTTCTGCCTTCAGGATCTCATCGTCGATCTTCACATCACTCTCAAACTCATAGATCATTTTTCCACCGCGGATCTTGTACTGCCACTTGGCAGCAATATCCCCGTGGATCTCGCCAAGCGGAGCCTGGTAGGAAGCCGGTCCCTTGTCAAAATCATAGAACAGTCCGGACACAGGTGCTCTCCAGTCATAGATCAGCGGAAGTCCGCCGTTCTCCTCAGCCAGGTTCGCAATTCCGATATAAAATATCTCCGGCTCATCTTCTCCTTCATAGCAGAAATCCACCCTTCCGAAAAACGGTGAATCCATCATCTTCCTGAATCTCCGACGCAGTTCGATTTTCTCATTGCTGGCATTGATCTCATGGAGAAGTGCCTGCTGGTTATCAAAATTCTCATATCCGTACTGGTCCATCTCTGTATAGTTTTCCCAGTAGTATTCGTGCATACCTTCGATTTCTTTCTGCCCGGCCTCTATGGATTCATCCAGCTGTGCGATCCTGTGCTTCAATGTCTCTGTCACATGTGAAAGGTATTCACGTCCGTTTTTTACCGCTGCCATAAGCCTTAATCCACCACTACAGCAGTTCCGCTTGCTGTTACCATCAGCATTCCATTATCTGCACCAAGCACTTCGTAGTCAATATCCACACCGATCACTGCATTAGCTCCCATTGCACCTGCACGCTGCTCCAGCTCTGCCAGGGCTTCTTCTCTGGCTTTCTGAAGTTCTTCCTCATAACCGGCGCTTCTGCCGCCAAAGAAATTCCGAAGACCTGCGCCAAGATCTTTCATGAAATTTACTCCTGTGATCACTTCTCCGAATGCGATTCCTTTATATTCACGGATTGCTCTTCCCTCTACAGATGGCGTTGTTGTTATGATCATGGTAAAATCCTCCCGTTTCTGTCGTTTTTTCTCAGGCATAAAAATGCCTTATTACAGAATTATACCCGAAAGCCGTCACGATGTATAGAGTAAAAAAAGGCTGCCCAAAGAGATGCCAGGCACCTTTTCAGACAGTCTTTCCTTATTATCGCTTATTTATTTTACAACTTCAGTCACATAGGAAACTTCTTCCATTCCCGGATAACTTCCCTGACGCCCGCCAACAGTCAGAGTTCCTGTTTTATCATCCCAGGTAAGCTCTGTTGTTGCATAAGCACCGTTTTCAAAATTGTAGTTATTTCCCTCATCCTCATAAATAGTGAACTTGCAGTCTTCACCTGGATATACCATAAGTTTCACCGACTCCTCAGGTTTCTGGGAAGCATATACAAGTCCCTCTGCAACAGGAAGGATACTTCCTGCTTTTACAAAGATCGGCATTCGGTCGATCGGAGCATCTACGGTTACGTACTGGCCGCCTTCATACTCCTTGTTTGTCCAGTAATCGTACCATTTCGTACCTGCCGGGAGATAGCATTTCCATGTTTTCTCTCTATGGAGCTCAGTACTCTCCGGTCCGTAATACATCGGCTCTGTAACAGCACAGATCAGAAGGGACGGTCCGAACATAAACTCATTCTCAACCTTGCGTGCTTCTTTATCCTCCGGGAAGTCAAAGAGAAGGCTTCTCATAATCGTATAATCATTAAAATGTACAGCACCTGCAAGGGAATAAATATACGGCATCAGATGATAACGGAGCTTGATAAACTTCTCGATGGCATCATAGAACATGGTTCCTTTTTCACCGAAGTTCCAGATTTCTCTTGGTGTATCAGTTCCATGGGAACGGAACATCGGAAGGAAGGTTCCCATCTCCAGCCATCTTGTATACAGCTCACAGTATCCTTTATCCTTCACACCTTCGTTATATTTGCCCTGCCAGAACCATTTAGGCTCCGGATCTGTGTTGCAGCCGCATCCACGGTTCTGCCACTTATCAGCAACTGTAAAGAAAGCGCCGATATCCAGTGTCCAGTATGGATATCCACTCAGTCCCATATTCAGGCCTTCCACGATCTGTGTCTTAAGATTATCCCAGGATGCACAGGTGTCGCCTGACCACAGCATTGCAGAATATTTCTGGCCGGAAGCATAGCCGGAACGTGTCAGGTTAAGAACTCGTTTCTCTTCTGTAGTTTTTCTCTGATTCTCATAAATTCCCTTTGCATGCATCAGTGCAAAAGCATTGGCAACAGCAGGATCCAGATATTTCTTGTGCTCACCGCCGACAAGCTCATATCTTTCCCATGGCTCTCTCTTTACTGCGCCACCCCAGTCAGGACCGGAAAACGGTTCTGTGGAATCGCACCACCAGGAATCAAAGCCCTGGTCAAAAAGTCCTTCCTGTGCCTGTTTCCAGTACATTTCTCTCGCTTCTTCATTAAAAGCATCATAAGTCGCATAATCATAAAGAAGATGACCAGTCTTAAAAAACTCTGTATGGTTCTTGCCGCCTGCATTCATATTCGGCCATACGGAAACCATGGTATGGGCATTCAGTTTGTGGATTTCCTCCGCACATTCTTTCATATCTCCGTAACGCTTCTGATCCAGGATCTTCTCGCCCCAGTTTCCAGGATCCCAGGTATTCCAGTCCTGTACCACACAGTCAAGCGGAACCCCGATCTCACGGTAGTGGCGAACGATTTCAAGAAGCTCTTTTGCCGTGTAATACTGCTCTTTGGACTGTACATAGCCATAAGCCCATTTCGGCAGCATCTGCGCCTTGCCTGTAAGATAACGGTAATCATGGATGATCTCATCCATAGTATGACCGCCCATAAAATAATAATCGATCTGATCTACAGTATCCAGAAACAGATAGGAATCTTTCAGATCATCATTAAAAGTCATAAGTGAACAGCAGTCAACAAGAATTCCATATCCTTCTGTGGAAACCAAAACCGGCATCGGGATACGCATGTTATGCTGATATAAGTACTGGCAGTGACCTCTGTAATTGTAAATACCTTCCTCTGCCTGGCCAAGCCCATGGATTTCCTCATCCTCTTTCCATGTGAAGAACAGTTTTCCACGATATGCTGTTCTTACTTTCTCAGCTTTCAGATTCTGGATAAAATTTCTCTCACCGTCAACTGTCTTTACACGGTTGATGATCGGCTCCTCATCGCCTGTATTATAGTGGATCACATCTGTTTCAGTCAGTTCCGGTTTCTTCTGGGAAAGCCACTTGCTTCCGTCTGCATGCTTCCAGATGATATCACCGGATGCAGTGTTGATCTCTGCACAAACTTTCACAGTTTTCACAATGATACTTCCTGCATTTTCCTCTGCTGAAAAATCAACCTCAGGATATTCTTTTTTCTCAATGATCAGGGAGTCCTGTGCCTCTTTGATCTCTTTTCCGGAAACGATCATGCGGATGATCTCCTCTGTCACCGGAACCACCCGGTATGTCAGCTTTCCTGCTTCAAACTGTACATAGCTATCTGTTTTAACCATAATTTCCCTTCTCCTTATCTGTCCGGTAAATCAGACATTAATATTCCGTTTCTGATATCGGAGCCTTTCTAATAAAAAAGCTCCGATATCAGGACAAAATTTCTTACTTTTATCCTAACATCGAAGCCTGATTTCCGTCTATGACTTATCCGCTCATGAATTTTAACTATTTTTACTGTTTCTTCTGCTTCTCATCTTTCGGCGGTTTCCCCACGTGTTTTTTGTAAAGTCTGTAAAAATTGGAAATATTATTAAATCCGCATTCCATGGCGATTTCCGTAACATTTTTATCTGTTTCCCGAAGAAGCTCACGCGCATGGTTGATCCTCATCCTTGTGACATAATCGCTGAAACTGATATTTGTCACCTTACGGAAATAAGAAGAAAAATAGTTGGAACTCATATATACGGAAGAAGCAACTTCTTCCAGAGTGATCTTCTCACAGTAATGATCATCTATGTAATTAAAAGCCTGCTCAAGACGCTTCATTGCATTTTTCTTCTCACGGAGCATTTCCCCGGACTTGCTCTCATCCTGATAAGCCCGGATCAGCATGGTAAGGATACGAAGTACATTCGCCTTGATCATCAGCGGATAGCCTTCTTTTTTCTGCTGCCATTCGTGATAGATCTCCCAGATACTGGAACGGATCTCTCCGCTTACCTCTTCTTCCCTGCCGATACGGTTCTTAAAATTACTTCCTCTCTCAACAAAAGGCTTCAGATATTCCGTATCAAAAATACTCAGCTTTTCGGCTACGAATTCCGGTGAAAATATCATCACAAGAAGCTTCATGTCTCCACCGATCAGCTTCCATCCATGAGGCTCCACATTATTGAAGATGATGATGTCATCTTCTTCCATTGTATATTCCTGCCCGTTTACAAAATAATTTCCCTTGCCCCCCAACACACAGGTGATCTCGAAATAGCTGTGCCAGTGATAACTTCCAGGCCGGCTGTTCTCCGGTGTCAGTTCCACCTCTGAAATCTGAAAAGGAAATTCTTTGTCAAGGGGTATGTTGTCTCTCTCTAATCGCAAATTCTGCCTCCTGTAAACGCAGACACTGTCATCGCATCAGCTGTTTCCGGCAGGACCGGCAGCCTTTCCAGTGTCTTCTTACGCTCACAATATTATAGCAGATATTATTTTTCCATGCAATCTGTGATAGTTCGTTCTAACTCTTCCAGCTGATCTTCGTGCTTCCCATGGACGGCAATGCGGAAATAATCATTACCCTGAATTCCTTTTATCATATAGTAATCGCTGTCAATCTTAAAAAACGGCTGTTTCAGCATATCAAGATATGTGAATCCCCCCAATGGTCTCAGCTTCAGGATGAATTCCCGCTCTACCGGTTCATCCAGAAGATAATCCCAGGCAAACCAGCCGGATTCTGCACATTTTTCCCTGGAAGGCTGTTTTCCTATTATTTTCATAATCGTGTATTCCCCTTTCCTTTACAGGCAGATTTCCCGTGGATCTGCTGTCTGCCCTATATGACTGATACCTGTGATCGTTCTTCATATACATCCGTATAAATTTGCTCTGTGACTTGTCTGCTAAATATTCCGTGCCACAGATGCCGCTATTTCCTTCGCAGCTCCTAAAAATTCCTTTATATCCTTCTCCTCCGTAAACCACGAAACACTTACTCTCACAGTTCCGCCCTCTTCTGTTCCCATTGCCTTATGGATCAGTGGCGAACAGTGAAGCCCTGAACGGACAATGATCCCATATCCGCTTTCCAGAATATACGCGGCATCCGAAGCTTTCAGTCCCTGAAAATTCAGGCTCATCACAGGTCCTCTGCATACGTCATGGTTTCCGTAGATCCTTACACCCTCTATCTGTTCCAGCCCACTATAAAGCATTTCCATTAGACGAGCTTCTTTTTCCATAATGGCGGAAAGCCCCGTCTGTTCAATAAATTCCACACCCGCCAGAAGTCCTGTGATTCCCGGCATGTTCTGAGTTCCTACCTCATACTCATAATCTTTGTTCTCGTAGGTAAGCTGTGCGCTGTTTCTTCCGGTTCCCCCATATTTCAGAGGCTTCAGCTCAATTCCGCTCCTGACATAAAATCCACCGGTTCCCTGAATTCCCATCAGGCTTTTGTGGCCTGTAAAAACAAGCGCATCTGCTTCCCATTTATCTGCATCAACAGGGATACAGCCAGCACTCTGCGACACATCCACGATCAGGAGCAGCCCATGTCTCTTTGCAAATTCCCGGATCATCTCCATATCCTGCACACAGCCTGTCACGTTGGAACAGTGGTTCACGATCAGCACACGGCTGTCCGGTCGTACTGCTGTTTCCAGGGCTTCTTCCGTCACTGTCCCGTTTATCGTACACTTCGCCACCAGCACCGGATGTTCTCTCAGCTGTTCCAGATTATATACCGGACGTAGCACACTGTTATGCTCTGTCTGCGTTACTAGGATGCTACTGCCTTTTTCACCGTAGTCCAGCCCCCCAAGGACTGTATTCATGCTTTCTGTTGCCCCTGATGTAAAAAATATTCTCTCTGTTTCCCTGATTCCAAGGAGCTGTCCCAGTTTTTCCCGGCAAAGTACTTCCACATCTTTTTTCATGATCGAGCTGCCACCCCGGAACTGCGAAGCAGGCGTGCCGCTAAGACACGCCTGCACAGCTTCCGAAACAGCAGGGGGCTTCGGCCAGGAAGTTGCCCCGTTGTTCAGATATATCATCCAATCATCCTTCCAGAATATTGAAGTTCATAATTTTTGCAATCTTCTTGATCATCTTTGTATAATCACCGAAGATCAGTACCTGATGATGTCCGAATCCTGCAAGATTGTGCATGAATTCTCTTGCATCGTCCATCTGGATGTAGTAGAACGGACTGCAGTATGTATCTGCATATTCAGAACGGATAACCTTGCCTTTCTTGATGCACATGGTATCGCCTGCCGGATTGAAACGTCCAAGTGTGATATAATCATCATCGTTCTCTGTGAAGTCAACCTGCAGTTTTCCACCGAATCCCTGTCCTGTGAATGCCCAGAGTTTGTATGCCAGCGGCTTTGTTCCATAACCGTTCATCTGAAGAGCCGGTACTGCATGGTGGATGCGGAGAAGCTCGTCTGTCTCGTGGTTCGGGTTACCCATGAATGCCGGACGTTTTCCGGCATACTGCATGATCAGCATGGCCATCAATGCGTTAAGGTCTTCCTCACATCCGCTTGGAATTCCCTCGTCTTTCATGATGGAATGGCACATACATGGTGTGAATTTACGGTTTTGCGGGATTTCTGTTGTACAGAGCTCATGACATGCTGTTGAGAAAGCGTTGCAGTCATAAATATCCATCATCTTTTTGGCAGCCAGATAATATTTCACGTCATTGATAAACCAGTCTGTGTTTACCTGTGTATCAGTAGATCCAGCAATGATCTTATCTGCAATCGGCTTTGCTTCCTCATCTGTGATCTCATCCATATATTTGAAGATGGATGTAAATGGAAGCTTCACCACTTCAACTCCGTAACGCTGACGAAGGATCTCCGGATCACGGATCAGACTCTGGATTCCGAATGTAGGCTGAGATCCTGCTGTCAGTACAAGCGCCCTTGTATTGCGAACTGCTTTTCTTACCCAGAGAATATGCATGATCTCATTCACATCCTGAAGATCCATACATACATATGCCTCTACTCCGATGGAACGGCAGTATGCTGCAAAATCAATTCCTTCGTTTCCGTTCTGCCAGATAACGACCGGCTTTCCGAAACGCTCAAGCTTAGGAATTCTCCATCCCATGCAGAGGAAGCAATCGATCTCATCAACATCCTCTCCGATTTTTGCAAAAAGGTCTTTATCTACAACAAAAGACTCATTATAGCGGACATCCACAGGCTCCGTGAATTCTACCTCATCAATAACCCCTTTTAATCCCTTAACTGAATTTTTGAATGCCTCATCAGCTGCTTTTGTCTCAGCTTCAACAGTCATATCCTCTTTATGTCCGGCACGACATGGTCCCTCCCAGAAATGTGTATGTGTCAGACATCCAACCAGCGGTTTTACTACAAGTTTCATATCCATTGCTTTCTGTTTCATAATAAAAATACCTCTCTTCTCTTTAACATTCCGCATTTTCCAGTTTGTAGTTTTTCCACACACTCGATATATCCTATTATACTGTATGAATCATGGAATTCCTCTTTATTCTTCCGAACAGACTGTACTTTCTTACGATTTTGTGCTATTTTCATATAATTTATATTATTATTCCCATCATTTTTATATGAATTATACAATATTTATTCACCACATTAACCTGAAAAAAATCCGCAAAAAAAGCACCGGAAACGTGGCCGATCCGTTTTTCGGATGGAAGTACATTTCCGGTGCTGTAATCCTGCCCAATACTCAGGTTATCTTATGCCTGTGCCTCTTTCAGCAAAGCAGACATTCGGAATCCGCTTCGCTACTTCCTCATGAACAAATAAGCGGATTAACCGC
>OLNX01002793.1_pt1 | contig 12501 bp, 7 predicted proteins | sample 1672611 | NCBI WGS metagenome assembly OLNX01 (sample SAMEA3136705, study PRJEB25190) | human gut metagenome
AATAAATTGCTAGAATAATCTGCATCTCCTATTGCATCTCTTATTGCATTCTCTGTTTTATTATATTCATCTAAAACATTATTAGCACTTTTGTATATACTACTATATTTATGCGAATAACTATGGTTAGCTATGTAATGACCTTCTTGATAAGCTCTTTTTACTATATCTGGATTCTCTTTAACCCTACTCCCAAGTACAAAAAACGTCGCCTTAATATTATATTTCTTTAAAATGTCTAAAACTTTTGGTGTAACTTCTTTAGTAGGTCCATCATCAAAAGTCAAAAAAACCCTTTTTCCTTCTTCTCCATTATATATATTATCTATAGCATTTACAAATTTCTGTTTCTCAGCAGCAGCCTTTTCCTCCTCCTGAATATTTGTTGATGTTACCACAGTATCATTTTCCACTTCAGAGTTAGTATTAATCACATTGGTGCTTGCCAATAGAGTATTATCCTCATTTACCTTATTAAACACAATAACTCCTATAGACATCGCTATTCCCACAATGGCTAGTATTATGATTGTAATTACAATTTTTAAATCTTTTTTCTTCCTCATTCCTACTATCTGAATTTCGTTATAGTTCATCTCTTGCCTCTCTAATTTAATTATGCAAATACATTATATAATATTTTTTTGATTTTTACTAGACTAAATTACATATTTTTTTATATTATGTTACTATATAATGGTTTAATATTCTTTTATATCAGATATAGAGGCATATTAAATACTAACAGTAACAATTGCAAGTAAAGCTAATATTATTATTTTAAAAATAGTAATTGTTGACTAAACTAATTTTAATAATTTAATATAAAAAGTGTGTATCTACAATTTCTATTCTTCATCTGGTTCTGGTGCTTCTACTGGGCAAACGCCTGCACATGTTCCACAACTAATGCATTGGCTGGCATCTATTTCATATTTTCCATCACCTTCTGAGATGCAATTTACTGGACATTCTGCTGCACACGCACCACAACTAATACATCTATCTGTTATTTTATATGCCATTATTTTCACCACCTCTTCATTATTTAGGTTTTTTAAGGGATACCTATAAACCCATTAATATTAGATGTCATCTTCACTCGCTGCATTTTCCATTTTATCCAATTTTTCTAACTTTTCTAATTCTTTTAAGTTTTCTTGTTCTTCTTTATTAAGTTCTTTCGATTCAATGTTCTTTATTATCTTTACTTCTGATGCAGGATATTTTTTATAAAAAGTATCTTCCTCATCCCTAATTTTTACTCTAACAATTTCTTTTAATATCTCTACATTATCAACTGTGCCTTCCCCGTCTTCTGTTTTTACTATTGCTCCTACTTTAGGAAGTTTATTTAATTTCTCTTCATATGCTTCTTGCTCATATTTTAAACAACACATAAGTCTTCCACAATTACCGGAGATTTTGGCTGGATTTAATGCAATATTTTGTTCTTTTGCCATTTTTATAGACACTGTATCAAAATTATTTAAAAATGTACAACAACATAATTCTCTTCCACATACACCATTTCCACCAATTCTTCTTACTTGGTCTCTTACTCCTATTTGTCTTAATTCTATCCTTGTTTTGAATATCGAAGCTAAATCTTTTACAAGTTCTCTAAAGTCAATTCTACTATCTGCAGTAAAGTAAAATAATAATTTTGCATTATCAAAAGTATATGCTACATCTACTAAACTCATATTTAAATTATGACTTTTAATTTTTTCTTCACAGATTTTAAAAGCTTCTTTTTCCTTTTCTTTATTTTCTTGCAAATGTTTTAAATCTTTTCCAGTAGCTACTCTTACTATTGGCTTTAAAGATGTTTTAATCTTGTTATTTGCAAGATTTTTATTATTTATTATAACTTCTCCAATTTCTTGTCCCATAGCTGTTTCTACAATTACCTTATCTTTTACATTTACATCTATATTCCCAGCATCAAAAAAATATACTTTGCCTGGTCTTTTAAATCTAACCCCTATTATTTTGTTCATTAAATTCCTCCCATAACTTTAATAACAAATTATCTATACACATATTATAATTTGCATTTGCTAGCAAATTTTTTTTCGTCTGTTCTACAACATTTATGGAATTTATATATGCCATTTTATCTTTTTCTATTAACTTATTATACAATACAACATTTATATAATCTAAAAAATCTAAAATTTCATCCTGTGATTTATAAAGTAAATCTGCTGAATTCCAAACCTTAGCTATATCTACTTTGTCTAAATTATTTATAATTTTTTCTACTGTCTCATAGTCTTGTGCCTTGTCCCCAATTGTTAAAGCTTTTTTTAAACTACCATCACATTGTTCTAATAATGTATTAGACAGTTTACTTGCTCCACAACCTTGTAAATAATTGTTTATTTCTTCATTTGTCAATTTAGAAAACTCTATTTTTACACATCTTGATTTTACAGTGTTTAATAATTTACTTTCATTTGAAACAATTAAAATAATTATAACATACTCTGGTGGTTCTTCCAATGTTTTTAATAAGCAATTTTGTGCTTCTTTTGTCATAAGTTCTGCATCATTTATTATATAAACTTTTTTAGGAGAAATAATTGGCTTTTCTACAACTTTTTCTTGAATTAAACGTTTTTATACTTTTTCCGTCTTCTGCATTTATTAGCATAAAATCGGTGTGATTTCCACCTTCAAAGCTAATACATGATTTGCAACTATTACATGGTTTACTTTCTGAAAGACATAAAAGCATTTTAGCAAAATTAATGGCAAATAATTTTTTGCCTATTCCTTCTCTTCCTGAAAATATATAGCTATGTAAGTTTTGGTTTGTTAACGCTACATTTGTTAAATATTCTTTTATTTTTGAATTTCCTATTAAGTTATTAAAATCCAAACCTTCTCTCCCTTTTTTACAATTTATTATTTATATTATTTTTATTCTACTTTTCCAAATTTGTTAAGTGGCCAAAATCTAATCCAAACTTTTCCTTCTATTTTTTCTAAAGGTATACAACCAAATACTCTGCAATCTGTTGATTGTGTTCTATTATCTCCCATTGCAAAAACAGAATTTTCTGGTACTATAAAGTCAGAATATACACCTGCTTCTCCCAAATTAGTTACTACTCCTGGTTGAAGATAGTCTTCTTTTAGTTCTTCTCCATTTATATAAACTTTTTCTTCTTTAATTTCTACATGCTCACCTGGAAGTGCTATAACTCTTTTAATATAGCTTTCTTTCCCCCATTCTAATACATTATGAACAAAGCCTTCCCATACATTTGTTGGCTTATTTTCATATTTTGCAATTGGATTTGTTAAATCTTGTTTGTCCTTTGACCATCTTGCATTTGTTGGGGCTTCAAATGTTATAATATCGCCTCTTTCTGGCAATTTTTTAGTGGTTCTTCCCCATCTATTTAAAATAAGTCTATCATCTTGCAATAATGTAGGTTTCATAGATACTTGTTTTACTATTGTTGGTGTCCCTATATAATAACGTATTAATAATGCTAGAACTAAAGCAATTACAATACACAAAATCCACTCTAATATATCTTTAACCTTTTCATTCATTCTAATTCTTACCTCTTACTTAATAAAATACTTATAAAATTATACATTAAAACTTGCATTTATTCAATAATTTATTTAAAGTAATATCCCATTACTTAACTTTTATATTAGCAATAGCTCATTACTTAATATTCTCATTAATGTTTAATAACAGGAATTCTAATAACAACTTCTGTTCCCTTACCCACTTCGCTTTTTATATCTATGCTTCCATTATTTTTAGTTAAAATTTCTTGAGCAATAGAAAGTCCAAGTCCAGTTCCTCCAAACTCTCTACTTCTTGCTTTATCTACTCTGTAAAATCTTTCAAAAATTCTAGATAAATCTTTTTCTGGAATCCCAATACCATTATCTATAATTTTTATATATGCATCATTATAAACAAATCCTACATATACTTTTATAGTTCCGTTTTCTGGAGTATATTTTATAGCGTTTGAAATTATGTTTAAAATAACTCTCTCAATTCCGTCTTTATCTGCCTGAACTGGTGGAACATTAGCTGTTACAAAACATTCTACATTATGATGTTTTTTCTCTATTTCAAATTTTAGTTTTTCTTGACATTCTTTTGTTAAATCTCCCAAATCAAATTGTGTAACTTCTTTTTTTATTTTATTATTGTCATATCTCGAAAGAGTTAATAAGTCTGTAACAAGCTTTGCCATTCTCCTCGCTTCTGATGCAATTACACTTAAAAATTTGTTTTGTGTTTCTCTATCGTACTCTTCCTCTAATAGAGTATCTGCATATCCCATAATTGATGTAATAGGTGTTTTTAATTCATGTGATACATCTGCTACAAACTCTCTTCTCATATTATCTAGTTTAACATGTTCTGTAATATCTTGTATTACAACCATTACACCTGTTGGTTTATCATTTTCGTCTTGAAATGGTGCGAAAAATAAATTTACAGCTTTATTTCCAACTTCTACTTTTTGTTCTGAAGATGTCCAGTTTTCCAAATAGATTATCTTTTCTAAATTAACATCTATATTTAACTTTTTAAACATTTTTTCAAAAGTATCTTCTTTGTCTGTTAATCCTAGAAGAGTTTTAGCAGCTGGATTTATATGTATAATTTCCCCATTCATGTCAAAAGCAATAACACCATCTGTCATATGTAATAAAATAGTTTCAATTTGCTTTTTTTGCCTATTTACTTCTGTTAACTTTTGGTTAAGCTCACGTGTCATTAAATTAAATGCATTAACAAGCTCATCTACTTCTGTTTTCTCATTTAAAATATTTGACATTTCCATGTTCTGGCCTTTTGCCATTTTTTCTGCACTTTCAATTAATCTATTAATTGGCTTTACTACAGATTTAGAAACAAAATATTTTATAACTATTGTTATTAAAATGTATAAAACTAATGCTATTGCACTAATTATCAATAAATCTCTTATTGGGATGCTTACATCTATTGTCCCAGACATTTTTTGTAGTGTATATACTGTAAATGCAGATATTCCTGCTATTATTAATATTCCTACAATAAAAAATATTAAAACTATTTTATTTTGAATATTTTTTTTCATTATTAACTTATATAGTATATTTACAAATTAAATATACCATAAACTCCTTTCTAATTTTCTACTTTGCAAAAATAACATTTTATAAAGTTCAAACTTTAAAATTTTTAACTTTCATAAAAAAATCTTTCACAATTCTCACTTTTATAAAAAATATATTATATCAAATTAAAAAATAAATAGGCAAATGGGTTTTGCCCATTTGCCCATTTACAAGAATTTTTTGTACTATCTTGCAGCTATATAATAGCCTACACTTCTCTTTGTAATTAATATTTTTGGATTTGATGTGTCTTTTTCTATTTTTTCTCTAATTCTTCTTACTGTAACATCAACTGTTCTAATGTCTCCATAATATTCATAGCCCCAAACTTTTTCTAATAAGGTTTCTCTTGTCACCACTTGCCCTGGTTGATTTGCTAAATATTTTAATACTTCAAATTCTCTTAATGTTAAATCTATTACTTCTCCTCTTACTTTTACCTCGTATTTGTCTAAATCTAATTTTAACTCTCCTACTTCTATTTTATTACCATCTTCCTCTGTTTCTTCTTCTACCTGTTCTACATCTTGTATTACTTCAGATTTTCTCAAATTTGCTTTTACTCTAGCCATTAATTCTCTTACACTAAATGGTTTTGTAATATAATCGTCTGCGCCTAGTTCTAAACCTAGTATTTTATCTATTTCTTCATCTTTAGCAGACAAAATTAAAATTGGAACATTTGTTAAAGTGTGTCTTATTCTTTTGCATACAGTTAATCCATCTACTTTTGGAAGCATTATATCTAATAATATTAAGTCTGGTTTCTGAGTTAGCGCTAGTGTTATTGCTTGCTCTCCATCATATGCCTCTATAGTTTCATATCCCTCTTTGTGTAAATTATAAGTTAAAATTTCTACAATTGGCTTTTCATCATCAACAATTAGAATTTTTTTCTTGTCATAGTTACTCTCATACTTTTCTTCCACAAACAGCCCCACCTTTCATTTGATAAGCCTATTATTTATATATATTTATATCACATTAAAATAATTTGTACAAGATATTTCCTGTTATTTTGTAAAATTTTTGTAATATTATAGAAACAATTTTTTTATAATATATTTTTTGTGTTACATTTTGTTGTAATTTGTTACATTATGATGTCAATATGATAAATTCCTCCCATTTTATTTAGTTTGACTTGTTTGTCTGGAATTTCTTCTCCATTTACAATGAATTTTTCTACTCCAGTATTTTTTCCATTTTTATTTTTTACAGTAATATTATAAATACTACTTCCATATCTATATTTTATTGAATACTCTTTCCATTCTTTAGGAATACATGGAGTTATTCTTAAAAAGTCTTTTACAATATTTAATCCTAAAATATATTTTATTCCTGCTTCATACATCCAACTGCTAGACCCTGTATACCATGTCCATCCTCCTCTACCTGCTAAGTTTCCTTGCCCATATACATCTGCTGCCATCACATAAGGTTCCACTTTGTATTTATTTGCAGAATCTTTTGTTCTAGAATGTTCTATTGGATTTATCATTCTAAAAAATTCTGTAGCTTTATCTCCAAACCCCAATATTGCTTCTGCTATTATTACCCATATTGCCCCATGTGTGTATTGTCCACCATTTTCTCTAATTCCTGGTAAATATGATTTTATATATCCTGGATCTAAAGGTCCTTTGTTAAATGGAGGATCCAAAAGTTTTATAATTCCATTTTCCCTATCTACTAAATGATTTTCTAAGCTTTCTAGTGCAATATACTTTTTGTCATTATCTCCTGCTTTAGAAATTGCTGCCCAACTTTGTGAAATGCTGTCTATTTTACATTCTTCATTTTCTATACTACCTAAGGCATCTCCACTATCCATAAATGCTCTTTTATACCATCTGCCATCCCATGCATTAGTATTAAGTGCCCTTTTTAGTTTTTCTGATATATCTTCATATCTTTTAGCTCTTTCTTCTTCTCCTCTGTCTCTACAAATTGGAAGTATTTTTCTTAAAATTACATACATAAAGAAACCAAGCCATACACTTTCACCTTTTCCTTTATTACCAACTTTGCTTAATCCGTCATTCCAATCTCCAGAACCTATTTTAGGAAGTCCATTTTCTCCAAAATTTAAAGAATGTTCTATTGCTCTAATACAATGATTATATATATCTTCTACTACATTTGATTTATCATATTTGTCATATCTTTCGTCCACACCTTCTTCCAAAATTTGACCTTGCAAATATGGAACTTCAATCTCTAAAATATCTTTAGTTCCTGAAAAATATACATAATCTAAAGTTACATATACTAACCACAATAAATCGTCTGAAAACCTTGTCCTTATTCCACTTCCATTTTCATCATGCCACCAATGCTCAACATCTCCTTCTAAAAATTGATGTTCACTATGCTTAATTATTTGATTTTTCATAATGTCTATGTCCACATACTTTGTAGCCATAGAGTCTTGAAGTTGGTCTCTAAATCCAAAAGCTCCACCAGATTGGTAATATCCGCTTCTTGCCCATATTCTAGAACATATTGTTTGGTATAAAAGCCAACCATTTAGCATAATATTCATAGACTCTACTGGTGTTTTTACCTGTATATGATTTATTAAATTATTCCAATATTTTTTTACGTTCATAAATTCTGTTCTTACATTATTTAAATTGCTATATTTATAAGATGTGTCTTGGCATTCTAACATACTTTCTCCTGCACCTACCATTAATACAATTTCTTTTTTAGAAAGTGCTTCTATTTCCACTTTCATTTCTATTGCAATTATTCCATCTTTCCATAATGAATTTTTATTATCTAGCTCAATTTTCCTTATTGCGTCTGGTGCATTAAGATTTCCTTTTCCGAAAAAGCTATGCTTACTACCTGTATATGATAAAATATTCTCACTACTTGAAATCCACATTATATTACTATTCGCGGGCTTTGTAATATTCTGAATAAATATTGTATTAAACTTATTATTATAGTCTAATTTATTATATCCATTAGATTTTATTTCATCTTCATCTAAAACTGGTTTTAAATAATATACAATTTTTACTTCTTTCTTTTTCACTTGCGTATTTTCTAATGTTAATACTTGTACCTTAACATTTTCATTCATTGGTACAAATATATCTACATTTTGCTTTAATCCATTACTAATATGAGTATATTTTGCATATCCAAATCCATAAGTGACATAGTATGGATTATCATCTGGTACAGGATTTAATCCCATGGACCAAACTTTTTTGGTTTCCATATCTTCAAGATATATAACTTCTGACGGCACATCTGTTACAGGATTATTATTCCATGCAGTAAGTCTATTTAACCTACTGTTTTTAAACCAAGTATAACCTCCCATACTTTCTGTTATAACACTTCCAAAATTTTTATTAGCAAGTACATGACTCCATACTGTTGGAAGTTTTACTTCTTTACTTACCTTTATTTTATATTCTGTTCCGTCTTCTGAAAATCCACCGTAATCATTATAATATTTTAGTTCTTCTGTAATTAAACTACTTGCATAATTATCTTCTTCTGGTATTACTCTTAAATTGCTTTCATCACTTATTTCTTTTATATTTTCTAAATATTCTTCCTCTAAATCTTTTATTTGTCTTAATATACTTCCCATGTCTGCATTAACTACTAAATTTGACCTATATTCTATATTTTCCTTATCCTTCTTACTTAATCCATTTAGTAAAAATATTCCACCTTTAATGTTTTGCATAAATCCCAAACCTTGGTTGTATATTGCATTTTGAACTCCTTCTTTTACATAATTATTATAACTATTTTTTTCTTCGTTTATGATAACTAAGTCTATTTCTATATTCTTTATTCTAAAATAATCATATGCTTTTATAGTTTCCTTTACTATTTCTATATCATTTGCATCTTTTATTTTTACAAGTAAAATAGGTACATCACCAGAAATTCCATATTTCCATAAATCTTCTACTAATGCATGTTCATTTGTCCTTCCTTTATATAAAATAGTTTTTAGTGGGTTTGTAAATACCAAATACTTAAGCATTTTCTGATATAATTCCACATCTTTTCCTTTTATCCCCAAGTAACTATTTTCTGCTTCAACTTTAGCTCTTGCTAAATTAAAACTTCTTTTTATTTTCTCTTCATTTTTAAATTCAACTACCCTTCCCAATGCTTCTTCACGAGTTTCGCCAACTGCTATAATTAAGTTAAGTTCTACACTTTGTTCTGGTAGTATATTTACTATTCTTTTCATTGCTGCAACTGTTTCTGTACTTGTACCCACCTTTTTACTAAATGGTGTAGAATTTTCTACTGCTTTTGGAAGTCCTAATATATTCCTTCCTAAAAACTTTTCTTTATCTGTTTCAAATTCTATTTCTCCTATAGTTTCGTTTTCTGTATATAAATTTAATGCTAAATAAACTTCTCTTTCACTTTCTCCTCTAGTATTTCTTTTTACAAGTAAAATTTCTGGTTTTTCTAACCACTCATAACTTAAAAACAAATTATTAAATACCTTATGTGCATAATCTTGTTCTCTTTTAGAAAGCATTGGTTCTAACATACTTGTTATTTCTATTATTTCTTCTGTAAGTCCTGTATTAGTAAGTTTTATCTTTCTTAACTCAACAGGTTCATTTGGTGAAATTGTAGTTTTTAAAATAGTTTCTATATTTCCATCTTGTCTTACAATTTTATCATTATCTGGTGCAAAATATATTGTATATTTATCTGGTTTATTTAAATAAGACATATATGCTGTTGTCCAAATTCTTTTTGATCTTATATTCTTAAAATAAAAGTAAATCCCCTGTTCTATATCATCTGTTTTTTTGTATCTATTTATTAAAATATCTTTATACTTACTGTAACCATTTCCTTTTTCGTCCATAACAATTGCATAATTATTATTAGATATTACATTTATTTGTTTTAAATTATTATTTATTTTGCTAATTTCCCTTTGTGTATATGTTTCATAATCAAAATTTACTACTCTTTCTACTTTTTCTTTTTTCTCTTTTGTTACAATTAAACTCTCTGGCATTCTTTCTTGCAATAGTATATCTATAGCTTTCATCTCTGGATTTGCCATAAATCTTTCTGGCAATATATTATTATTTATCAAATTATTTACAGATAAAAGAATAAGTCCTTGATGATGTGCCATATAAGTTTTTACATCTGCATATTCTTCTCCCTTTTTTAATCTTGTACTTGTATAATCTATAGATTCATACAATCCATATTTGTTATACATATTGTTTTTTTGTAATTCTTTTAAGTTATTTATTACGCTTGTCGGCTCATCATTCAAAGCCATTGCACTTCCATATGGAGCAACTACAATTTCGTCAGATAACCCCCTTTTTAATCCAAGCCATGGAATTCCAAATGCTTTATACTGGTAATTATTATTTAAATCTTTTAAATTAAATGCTGCCTCAGAAAAGCCCCAAGGAATATTTAACATTTTTGCATACTCTTTTTGGCTCATTATCATAAATTTACAAGATTCGTCTAACAAACTTCCTGGATATTTTGGTATATTTACATTTGGCATAAGATATTCAAAAGAAGTACCAGACCAAGAAAGCAACCCTTTATAATTTTTAAATTTCGTTAAAGTTCTGCTTAAATTGCTCCAATGTTTTACTTCTACATCTTTTTTAGCAATTGCAACTAAGCTAGTTTGTCTTGCCTCAGATGCAAGAAGATCATAATACGAATCTGTTAAACTATTTTCCTCTACATTAAAACCAATTGAAAATAGCATATTTTCTTTATTATATAATTTAGAAAAGTCAGTTCCTATTATAATGTCATTTACTATTGTTAGCATATTATTTATTTTGTTTGCTAAACTTAAATTTTCTTTTACTTCATATAATTTTCTTTCTTTTTCATTACTTATTTCACTTATACTATTATTAATATTTTGTGTTTTATATTTTATCTCTTCTAAAAACTCCTTTAACACATACAAATAACCTATAAAGTTACCACTATCTACAGATGAAATATATTTAGGTTCTAATGGTTTTAAATCTTTTATATCATACCAATTATATAAATGACCATTCCATTTTGGAAGCTCTGTTATAGTATTTATCATTTTTTCAAGAAGATTTATTGTATTATCTAAATTTTCAAATTTTAAGTCATAACTGGAAATTACTGCCAATAATGCTAACCCTATATTAGTTGGTGAAGTTCTGCTTACTAGTTTTGGAACTCTATCTTCTTGGAAATTATCTGGTGGCAAATAATTATTTTTTTCTGTCAAATTTTCTCTAAAAAAGTTCCATGTTTTTTGTGCTATATCCATAACAAATTCTTTTTCTTCTTCGGTTAATTTCTCTGCTTTTCTTCCATCTTCTATGTCTTTACTTATATACCACATAATTAGTGGTGCAACTAACCATATTATGGCTAAAAATAAAATTAACCCGTTTATAAAAATATTGTGTATATATGGACTAATTCCCAAAATTATAAGTGCTAAAACTAAATTTGGTGCCATACTAATATAATATGATTGTAAGCTGTTCTTCTTACTATTTTCTGCTTCTTCTGCTGTTGTCCATTCAAGCAAATTCTTTTTGCTTTTAAACATTCTATAAAGTGCCTTAATTATTGCACATATACTCATATAGGCTCTATCTGGCAAAAGTGCAATAGCAAATACACCTCGTAAAATACTTGCTTTAAAATTACTTATATTTTTTGTAAAAGTTTTTTGCTTTTTCTCGCCTTCTTTATAAAAAATAATTTTATTTATTACATCTATTATTGTAGGCATTATAATTGCTAATATTCCCAATATTACAATAAAAATAATATTTACTTTTTTCCACATTGAAATAACAATTGTGGATAATATTAATAAAACTGATGCTATTTCTAAAACACTTCTAAATAAATTATCTAAAATTTTATATTTAGATAATTTATTTAATGGATTCTCTCTTTTTTCTTTGTGTCTATCTAAAACCCTTTTCTGAAGCCATCCTAAAATTTGCCAATCTCCCCTTATCCATCTACTTAACCTCATTTTAAATGTTTGATATGTTGAAGGATATCCATCCATAAGTTCTATATCTGATGCCAACCCACATTTTAAATAACTTCCTTCTAATAAGTCATGACTTAATACTGTATTATCTGGAATTGTATTTTTAAAAATTTCATAAAATACATCTAAATCATAAATACCTTTTCCTGTAAAAATTCCTTCTTTAAAATTATCTTGGTATGTGTCAGAAATTGCATTACTATATGGGTCTGTTCCTCCATTTCCAGCATATATTTTAGTAAACCATGTTTTGTTACTTATAAGTAAGTCTATACCTACTCTTGGCT
>OLNX01002803.1_pt1 | contig 12473 bp, 8 predicted proteins | sample 1672611 | NCBI WGS metagenome assembly OLNX01 (sample SAMEA3136705, study PRJEB25190) | human gut metagenome
TCTGTCAGTGGGAGCTTTCAACTCCCACTGACAGAAGCATCCCCCTCACCCGCCGTTTAGTGCTCTGCGCACTTGAAGCGGGGGGAATGCTTATCTGCGTTCAAATCTCGATTCTACATTATAACACAGAAAATTATGGCTTGCACCTTTTATTTTTCCAGATTATAATGGTATCTGAACCTTTTGGTGCTGCCAGTTTTATTGTTTTGATAAGACTTTTTAAGTGCAGTAACCTGTTCGCAAAAAAAATTAAAGGAGATACAAATTATGGCTAATCCAATTGTAACCATCATAATGACAGATGGCAGTGTTATGAAAGCTGAATTATATCCGGAAGTTGCACCAAATACTGTAAATAACTTTATTAGTCTGGTTAAAAAAGGCTTCTATGATGGTCTTGTATTCCACAGAGTCATCCGCGGATTTATGATTCAGGGCGGCGACCCACAGGGAACCGGAATGGGCGGTCCTGGCTATTCCATCAAAGGAGAATTTACCTATAACGGTTTTTCCAATGATTTAAAACATACACCAGGTGTTCTTTCCATGGCTCGCGCAATGGACCCAAACTCAGCCGGAAGCCAGTTCTTCATTATGCATGAAACTTCCCCACATCTGGATGGACAGTATGCTGCATTTGGAAAAGTAACTGACGGACTTGACGTGGTAAATAAAATTGCTGAAGTTCCAACTGACTACAGTGACCGTCCTCTTGAACCACAGATGATTCAGAACATGACTGTAGATACTTTCGGAGTTGAATATCCGGAACCGGAAACTGTATAATTTTATCAGTCTTCAAATGTAAGAACTTCTTTATCAAGAATGGCATAATACAGTTCTTTTTCTGCCGTGACAGAAGCTTTTCCATTCGTTGCTTCCGTCACGGCTTTTTTTATGCGTTCTTCTTCTTTTTTCGGAACTAATACTTCAAATTCTACACTTTCTGTATATCTTGAATCTAAAATCGGAAGATTCTCCTGCCCAAACAGATACTGCAACTTTCCGACTCCATTATAATCTATTCCAACTAACAGACATACTCCATGGTTTTTGGTAATTAAAATACTGTTTTTTAATCCTTCCTGAACGGCTTTTGAATATGCCCTTACAAGTCCTCCCGTTCCCAGCAGAGTTCCGCCAAAATATCTGGTTACTACAACCGCAATATTATACAGTTCTTCTCCAAGCAGAACATCAAGCATTGGTTTTCCTGCCGTTCCCTGTGGTTCTCCATCATCACTGCAGCGCATAAACTCTTTTCTTTCTCCAATCACATAAGCATAGCAGTTATGTCTGGCATCCCAGTATTTCTTTTTTATCTCTTCAATAAATTTTAAAGCTTCTTCTTCTGTTTTTACCAGACGGACAGTTGCGATAAAACGTGACTTTTTTTCTACGATTTCGCTCTCTCCGCCCTGATAGACTGTCCTATATTGTTCTAACATCTTTCTTATCCTTACCTGATTCTTTTTAAATTTTCTTCATCATACCACAGAAATTTACAGGTGCAAAGCAATAATTTTCCCCTGAAAAGTATCAAAAAGTGTGAATTTTATCAAGTTAGACTTTATTTCGCACAGGGCATTTGCTATAATAAACCGGTAAAGGAGGCAAAATACATGAATTTTGGAAAACGTGCGACAAACAGAAAACGAAATGCCCTGTCCTCCCACTCCACAATGATAGGGAAAAAAGCAAATGTTTCTGTTCTACGCATTCTGTTTATTTCACTGATTGCAGTTTTTACCATCTGCTTATGCATCGGGGTAGGAGCTTTTCGAGGTCTGATTGACAGCGCACCGGATATCAATGATGTCAATATCATGCCTGTCGGCTCTGCAACTTTCATTTATGACTCAGACGGCAATCAGCTTCAGAAACTCACTGCGCCTAATTCCAATCGTATGCCGGTATCGATTGACCAGATTCCACTTGATTTACAACATGCAGTTGTTGCAATCGAGGATGAGCGATTCTACGAGCATAACGGAATTGACCTCCGCGGTATTATGCGCGCTGCTGTAAAAGGTATTACGCATGGATTCAATTTTTCAGAAGGTGCCAGTACCATTACACAACAGCTTTTAAAAAATAATGTGTTTACCGACTGGACAAATGAATCTACAATTGAACGTTTTAAACGAAAATTTCAAGAGCAGTACCTTGCAGTCCAGTTAGAAAAGGAACTGAAAGACAAACAGACCATTCTTGAAAATTATTTGAACACAATCAATCTTGGAGATGGAAATTATGGAGTGCAGGCAGCCGCACACGGATATTTTAATAAAGATGTCAATGAACTGACCCTTTCAGAGTGTACGGTTCTTGCCGGAATCAGCCAGAACCCAACCCGCTATAATCCTGCTACAAATCCTGAGGAAAATGCAAAGCGTCGAAAAGAAGTACTCGACCACATGCTTGCCCAGAATTATATCTCGCAGGAGCAATACGATGAATGTCTTGCTGACAATGTTTATGAAAGAATTCAGCAGGTAGAGGCAGAAACCTCTCAGGAAGACACCACTTACAGTTACTTTGTCGATGAACTGACCAAACAGGTTGTCAGTGACTTAAAGACTCAGAAAGGATATTCTGACCAGCAGGCTTACAATGCACTTTACAGTGGCGGACTTCGTATTTATACGACTCAGGACCCTAATATTCAGCAGATTTGTGATGAAGAATATTCGAATCCTGCCAACTTTCCTTCTGGTACTCAGGTGGAACTGGAATATGCACTGACAATCCGCCGTCCGAACGGAACGGAAGAAAACTTCAGTCAGGAAATGATGCAGTCTTATTTCCAGCAGCAGGAAGGAGAAAATTTCAATCTGCTCTTTGACAGCGCAGAACAGGCTCAGAATTATATCGACACCTACAAAGCTGCTGTTACCTATGATGGCTCTGAAGTGCTCTCAGAAAGCATTACAATGGCACCTCAGCCACAGTCATCTGTGGTAATCATGGATCAGCACACCGGATATGTAAAAGCGATTGTCGGCGGACGCGGGGAGAAGACCAGCAGTCTTTCCTTAAACCGTGCAACATCCACTCTAAGACAGCCTGGTTCTACTTTCAAATTAGTATCCACTTATGCACCTGCTTTAAATGAATGCGGAATGACTCTTGCAACCACTTATACAGATAAACCAATCACTTATAAAGACGGTACACCGGTTAAGAATGCAACAAATTCTTATCGCGGAGAAACAACCATCCGCGAGGCAATTATTCATTCTATTAATACCGTAGCTGTTCAGTGCTTTACCGATGTCACTCCACAACTTGGATATGAGTATCTGAAGAAATTCGGATTTACCACTGTTTATGACAATATCAGTATTAATGGTAAGATTTATACTGACATTCAGCAGCCAACTGCACTGGGCGGTATTACGCGCGGTGTCAGCAATCTGGAACTGACTGGCGCTTATGCTGCAATTGCTAATTCCGGAACTTATATCAAACCAATGTTTTATACTAAGATTCTGGATGAGGATGGAAATGTTGTCATCGACAATACCCCAGAAGAAAGAAAAGTCATTAAACCAAGCACCGCTTATCTTTTAACCAGTGCAATGGAAGATGTTGTAAGCGAGGGTACCGGTACAAGACTTCAGCTTTCTAATATGCACGTTGCAGGTAAAACCGGTACAACCGATACCTACAATGATGTATGGTTTGCAGGATTCACCCCATATTACACCTGTACAATCTGGTCTGGATATGACGATAACACCAAAATTCCGGATACCGGAAATTACAGAACCTATCATCAGGACTTATGGAATCGTATTATGAGCCGGATTCATGAAAATCTCGAAGATAAAGATTTTGACAAGCCGGCTACTGTTGGTGAAGCAACCGTCTGCAAAGACACTGGCATGCTTCCAACTTACAATTGTCCGACTGTAACAGAACTGTTTGATACCACTGAGCTTCCAAACAAACGCTGTACCAAACACGGCGGTGGAGGCAGCAGCCGAAGCTATAATTCTTACAGTTCAAGAAATTCCTACAGTTATTCGGATAATGAAGATGACGACGAAGAAGATGATACCGATTCTTCTTCCTCTGATGACGAGGAAGATAATACCGATACCGAAGAAGAATAAACTGTAAAAATTTAAAAACACAACAAAAAAGACTCCGTTCTCGAAAAAGTTGAGAACAGAGTCTTTTTATTTACTATCCTGATTTTTTACTACAATCTTCTTAATTGTCTTTGCTTAAAATTAATTTTGCAGCTCCATAAATTCCAGCATCATTTCCCAGTGTTGCCAGTTTAATCGGAGTTTCTTTGCTCGCAGTAAATGCATGTGCTTTATAATATTTTTCTACTGCATCAATTAAAACTTGTCCGGCTTTTGATACCCCACCACCGATTACAAATACATCAGGGTCAGAAACACAGGCGAATACAGCCAGTGCATTGCCAAGATAAGCAGCAAATTTATCAACAATTTTACCTGCCAGTACATCCCCTTCTTTATAAGCATCGAATACACTCTTTGCTGAAATATTTTTTACAGTTCTAAGCACAGAATCTTCTGTTTCACTTTCCAGCGCCTCTTTTGCAAGACGTGCAATACCGGTTGCAGAAGCATACTGCTCCAGACACCCCTTATTTCCACAGTTGCATGCTTTGGTTTCTGCCGGATTTACAAATGCATGACCGATTTCGCCTCCTGCCCCGTGCGCTCCGGTTACAATCTTTTCATTTACGATGATTCCACCGCCTACACCCGTACCTAATGTGACCAGAATCAGGTTTTTTGCGCCCTGTCCGCCACCTTTCCACATTTCACCAAGCGCTGCAACATTTGCATCATTTCCGGCTTTTACTGCAAGTCCGGTTAAATCACCAAGTTCTTTTTCAATATTTTTTCTTCCCCAATGAAGATTTACGGCGCATGGAATTTCTCCTGTTTCTTCTACTGGTCCTGGTACACCGATTCCAACACCTGCAACTTCTGCCTTATCAATTTTCTTTTCTTCAATTTTTGCAAGAATTGTTGCCGCTATATCCGGAAGAATTGCTTCTCCATTATTTTCTGTACGGGTCACAATCTCCCATTTTTCTTCTACTATTCCATCCGTCTGAAACAGTGCACATTTTACAGTTGTACCACCAAGGTCAATTCCAAAACACCACTTTGCCATTATTCGTCTTCCTCTTTTCTCTTTTTTGACATATTTTCCTGTACACGACGATACAGTTCCTGAGCTGCATTATAGCCCATCTTCTTCTGTCTGTGGTTAACCGCAGCCGACTCTACAATAACAGCCAGATTTCTACCTGGACGAATTGGCAGAGAATGGCATACTACACGGTTTCCCAAAAATTCAGTATACTCTTCTTCCAATCCAAGACGGTCATATTCTCTGTCTTTATCCCACTCTTCCAGCTTGATAACCAAATCAATAGACTGAGTATCTTTTACACTTTCTACACCAAACAGAGTCTTTACATCAATAATTCCAATACCACGCAGTTCAATAAAGTGACGGGTAATATCCGGTGCAGAGCCAACCAATGTTGCATCACTGACACGACGAATTTCTACAACATCATCGCTAACCAGACGGTGACCACGTTTGATTAACTCCAGGGCAGCTTCACTCTTACCGATTCCACTTTCACCCATAATCAGTACACCTTCACCATATACATCGACTAATACACCATGAATGGAAATGCACGGTGCAAGCTCTACATTCAACCAACGGATAATCTCTGCCATAAAGGTAGAAGTTGTCTGGTCAGTTACAAAAATCGGCACATCATATTTAATTGCAAGATTAATCATATCTTCATCCGGTTCTGTCTTTGTACTGAAAATCACACACGGAATTTTACTTGCTACAAAACGTTCAAATGCTTCCATCTTATTTTCTCTGGATAAATGCAGAAGATATGTGTATTCTACATATCCGATAATCTGAACTCTTTCATTTTCAAAATGTTCCAGATATCCGGTCAGCTGTAATGCTGGACGGTTAATATCCGGCAGGGTAATCCTCTTTTTTGAGATATCCACATCCGGTGTTTTATTATGCAGATTTAATTCCTGCACCATTTTGCTTAATTGTACACCTTTCACTTTTTAGGCCTCCTTGTTTTCCCTGAACGCAACCTTATGATAAACTATTTTTTGCGCACATTCGCTTTGATAATAGTTTATCATAAGGTGTTTAGAAGTTCAACTGCAACCATATCAAGAATTCGTCAACTTATGCCGTCAAAATCGTATGTCAGTTCTTACAAATGTTTGACATAAATTTCACGCATTTGTTTTATGAAAAAAGTCATACACTGCCTGCGCTGACTTTTCATTCATCGAAGAAACTTCAGCCAGTTCTTCCACTGTTGCCTCTTTTATTTTTTCCACACCCATAAAATGTTTCATCAAAGCTTTTCTTCTTGCCGGACCAATCCCTTCAATCTCATCAAGCACAGAATGAATCTGATTTTTACTTCTCAAAGAACGATGATATTCAATTGCAAACCGGTGTGCTTCATCCTGGATTCTTGTAATCAATCGAAACGCTTCACTGTCTTTTTCAATCGGAATTTCCTGATTTTGATAATAAAGACCTCTGGTTCTGTGTTTATCATCCTTTACCATTCCACAAACCGGAATCTCAAGTTTTAATTTTTCAAGCACGGACAACGCAGAATGAACTTGTCCCTTTCCTCCATCCATTAGGATCAAGTCCGGAAATTTCGTAAAGCTTCCATACTGTTCTTCCTGTTTTTTTTCTTCCTGCTGTTGTTTTTCTTCCATTCCATGTTCAAATCGTCTTGTCAGCACCTCTTCCATGCTTGCATAATCATTTGAACCTTCCACAGTCTTTATCCGAAATTTGCGGTAATCACTCCGCTTTGGTTTTCCGTTTTCATACACAACCATTGAACCAACCGACAAAAATCCACTGATATTGGAAATATCATAAGCCTCCATTCTCTGCGTACTTGAAAGATTTAAAAGTTTACTGATTTCTTTTACTGCCCCGATGGTTCGTCCTTCTTCCCGCTTTAATCGTTCTTTATCTTTTTCAAGTACCAGCCTGGCATTATTTTTTGCAAGTTCTACTAATTTTTCTTTCGTTCCTTTCTTTGGCACACGAATCTGTACCTTTGTTCCTCTGCGATTTGAAAGCCAGGCTTCGATTATTGCACGATCCTCAATTTCGCTCTCAATCATAATTTCCTTTGGAATCATTGCAGTTCCTGCATAAAACTGTTTGATAAAACTTGATAAAACCACTGCTTTTTCTTCTCCTGCCGTGTGTAAAAAGAAATGGTCTCTTCCAATCATTTTTCCTCCACGGATAAAAAATACCTGAGCTACTACATCGTCATTTTCCTGTGCCACTGCAATCACATCCTTATCTTCTCCATGCTGGTCTGTGATTTTCTGACGCTCTGCAATCTTTTTTACGCTCTCTATTAAATCACGATACTGTGCCGCATCTTCAAAACGCAGTTCTTCGGACGCCCTTAACATCTTTTGTTCCAGTTCTTTTAAAATTTCTTTATGATTTCCATTCAAAAACGAAATCAGCTCTTCTACCTTTTTATGATACTCCTCTTTTGAAATATACCCCTGACAAGGCGCCTCACACTGATGAATCTGATAATACAGACAGGGTCTTTCTTTTTTGATGTCCTTTGGCAGATTTCGGTTGCAGGTTCTTAGATGGTATAGTTTTGTTACAAGCTCCACCACATCTTTTACTGCAAGACCGCTGGTATACGGGCCATAATACTTTGCTTTATCCTTCTTCATCTGCCGTACAATCTGAATCCTCGGATATTCTTCCTGCAATGTTACTTTGATAAATGGATAAGTCTTATCATCCGTTAACATGGTATTATATTTTGGTTTGTGTTCTTTAATTAAATTACATTCCAATACCAGTGCCTCTAACTCTGAATCCGTTACAATGTATTCAAATCTTGCAATCTGTTCCACCATCTGTTCTTTCTTTATCCCCAGATTTCGACTGCTTTGAAAATACTGCCGAACACGATTTTTTAAACTGATTGCCTTTCCAATATAGATAATCGTATCCTCTGCATCATGCATAATATAAACCCCTGGTTTTCCCGGGAGCTTCTTTAATTCCTCTTCAATACAAAACAATTTTTCCCATCCTTTCTCCCTGTATTGAAAGAAGCTATCACATTCCTGCGATAGCTTCTCTGTTTCTTTAATCGTTTCTTTAATCATTTAATTCGTTTTTAGCTAGTACTACTTTTGGTGTTTCCTTTTCTTCCACCTTATTTTCTACGATACGCGGTTTTTCTTTTGGTTCGCTTTCTCCCTTGATTTCACGGAAAATCTTCATAAATTCTTTTCCGGTAATCGTTTCTCTTTCAATCAAGAATTCGGCAATCTTATCAAGCGCTTCTCGGTTTTCGCTTAAAAGCCGTTTTGCTTCATCGTAGGAATATTTTAACAATTTCATAACTTCATGGTCGATTTCTGTTGCAGTGGAATCTCCACAATTCATCACGGCTCTGCCATCGAGATACTGGTTCTGCGTTTCCGCAAGTCCCATCAGACCAAAGCGTTCTGACATACCATATTGAGTAATCATGGCTCTTGCCACTTTGGTTGCCTGCTCGATATCATTTGCTGCACCGGTTGTAACGGTATCAAATACAATTTCTTCTGCTGCACGTCCGCCAAGATAACCAACCAGCATTGCCTCGAGTTCTTTTTTGGTATTTAAGTATTTCTCTTCTTCCGGAACATGCATTACATAGCCAAGTGCGCCCATTGTACGCGGTACAATCGTAATCTTCTGTACCGGCTCAGAATCTTTCTGGAGAGCGCTGACCAGTGCATGTCCGACTTCATGGTAAGAAACGATTCTTCTCTCTTCCATGCTTAAGATACGGTCTTTCTTTTCTTTACCAACTAATACAACCTCAACGGCTTCTAATAAGTCTTTTTGCGAAACCGCTTTTCTTCCATTTTTTACAGCAAGAATGGCAGCTTCATTAATCATATTTGCAAGGTCAGATCCAACTGCTCCTGAAGTTGCAAGTGCAATTCCCTCTAAATCAACAGTTTCATCTAAAGATACATTTTTCGCATGTACTTTTAAGATGCTGACACGACCTTTTAAATCCGGACGGTCTACAATAACACGTCTGTCAAAACGTCCCGGACGAAGCAGTGCAGGGTCTAAGACTTCCGGACGGTTTGTCGCAGCAAGAATCAAAAGCCCCTTAGAAGTATCAAATCCATCCATTTCTGCTAACAACTGATTTAAAGTCTGTTCCCTTTCGTCATTGCCTCCAAAACGGGAATCTCTTGTTTTACCAATCGCATCCACCTCGTCGATAAAAATAATACAAGGTGCATTTTTCTTTGCTTCTTCAAATAAATCACGTACTCGTGATGCACCGACACCGACAAACATTTCCACAAAGTCTGAACCAGACAATGAGAAAAACGGTACATGCGCTTCTCCGGCAACTGCCTTTGCAAGCAGGGTTTTACCGGTTCCCGGAGGTCCTACCAGCAGTGCCCCCTTTGGAAGTTTCGCACCAATCTCGGTATATTTTCCGGGATTATGCAAGAAATCAACAACTTCCTGCAAGGATTCTTTTGCTTCATCCTGACCGGCCACATCTTTAAATGTAACTCCTGTTTCTTTTTGTACATAAGCTTTTGCCTTACTCTTGCCAACACCACCCATCATACCACCGCCTTTATTCATACGGCGGAAGAATAATGAAATCAGTGCAAACATTAGTACAACCGGCACAACAAAACTTAAAATTGCATATAAGAGTTCCCCTGCCATGTTTGGTTTTTCACGTTTGAACTCTACATTTGCCTCATCAAGTCGTTTTGTCAACTCATTTTCATCTTCCGTGGCAATAACGGTTTTTGTGCCATTCCCTAATTTCCCACTGTTTTTCAACGTTACTTTCAAATCATCAGAATTTATCACTACACTTTCTACCTGACCCTTATCAAGCAGTTGGATAAACTCACTATAGGAAATTTCGCTGGATACATTACTTGTCATTCTGGACAGCATATTCATTCCAAACAGACTGACCATAATACAGATTAAAAGTACCAGAAGGGATTGTTTATTCTTAGGTCCCTTATTATTATTCGGGTCCTGATTGCGGTTTTGATTTTGATCCATCTTATTCCTCCTCATTCTGTCCTTTCTATTATACGAATAGCTTGTTAAAAAATCAATTAAAAAACTCGCTTCAAATCTAAAACTTTCATGAATTTATTTGTTATTCTGCCAAAAGTTTCTTTTTTTTGTTTCCCCTACTAGAATTTTGCCTGCTCTTTGTAGTATAATAGATTTTGTATGAGTAAAAACAGAGTAAAAAGAAAGGCATAAAGAAAATGAAGATAGGATTTGATAACGAAAAATATTTATCTATGCAGTCTGAACACATTCGTGAACGCATCAACCAGTTTGACAACAAACTGTATCTTGAATTTGGCGGAAAGCTTTTTGATGACTATCATGCATCAAGAGTTCTTCCGGGATTTGCACCGGACAGCAAACTGCGCATGTTAATGCAGTTAGCCGACCATGCAGAAATTGTCATTGTAATCAGTGCTGGAGATATTGAAAAAAATAAAGTTCGTGGTGACCTTGGTATTACTTATGATGCTGATGTACTGCGTCTTAGAGAAGTTTTTCAGGAGCGTGGACTTTATGTCGGAAGCGTTGCAATCACACAGTTTTCCGGTCAGCCGGCTGCTATTAATTTCAAAAAGAAACTGGAAAAACTCGGCATCAAAGTATATATTCTCTACTCCATTGATGGCTATCCAAGCAATATTCCGCTTATCGTTAGCGATGAAGGTTATGGAAAAAATGATTACATCGAAACAACAAGACCACTTGTAGTCATCACCGCACCTGGACCTGGAAGTGGAAAGATGGCAACCTGCCTCTCCCAGCTCTACCATGAACATAAACGTGGAGTTCATGCAGGATATGCCAAATTCGAGACTTTCCCAATTTGGAATATTCCGTTGAAACATCCTGTCAATTTAGCTTATGAAGCTGCAACTGCCGACTTAAACGATGTCAATATGATTGACCCGTTCCACTTAGAAGCTTACGGTGAAACAACAGTAAACTACAACCGTGACGTTGAAATTTTCCCTGTTCTTCGTGCAATTTTTGACCGTATTTTCGGAAAATGCCCATATCAGTCCCCAACTGACATGGGGGTCAACATGGCCGGAAACTGTATTATTGATGACGAAGCCTGCTGCGAAGCATCCCGTCAGGAAATTATCCGTCGTTACTATCAGGCAGTAGACGGACTTGCAGATGAGACTAAGACCCAGGACGAAGTGTTTAAAATTGAGCTGTTAATGAAACAGGCAAATATCTCCTTAGAAGATAGAAAAGTAACGGTTGCCGCAAAAAAACGTGCCGAAGAAACCGGAGCACCTGCTGCTGCAGTCGAATTAGACGATGGACGCATCATCACAGGAAAAACTTCTGATTTACTTGGTGCTGCTTCTGCGCTCTTATTAAATGCGTTAAAAGACCTTGCAGGGCTCCCTCACAATCTTCATGTAATTTCTCCGGCTTCTATTGAGCCAATCCAGAAATTAAAAACATCCTATCTTGGCAGCAAAAATCCTCGTCTTCATACAGATGAAATTTTAATTGCACTTTCAAGTTCTGCCGCAACCAGCGACGCTGCAAGACTTGCATTAGAACAGCTTCCAAAATTAAAAGGATGCCAGGTTCATTCTTCTGTTATGCTTTCTTCAACTGATAAAAAAACATTCCAGAAATTAAAAATGCAGGTAACCTGCGAACCAGTTTTTGAACGTAAAAAACTATATTAAGATTAAGATTTCAAAAAGGGACAGACACAGCTAATCCGCTGTATCTGCCCCTTTCCTTTTTACCAATTTTACCAATCAGAATTATCAATTAATCCTCATAACCATTCGGGTTATTAGACTGCCATCTCCAGGAATCTTCACACATTTCTTTGATTCCATATTCTGCGGTCCATCCAAGTTCTTCTTTTGCTTTTTCTGCACTTGAATAGCAGGTTGCAATATCTCCAGGACGACGTGCTTTAATAACATAAGGAATTTTTACACCTGTTGCAGCTTCAAAATTCTTTACAATATCAAGTACGCTGTAACCTTTTCCAGTTCCTAAGTTATAAATCTTAAGACCTGCTTTTTCTTCAATTTTCTTAAGTGCTTTTACATGTCCTTTTGCAAGGTCTACTACATGGATGTAATCACGTACTCCTGTTCCATCCGGTGTATCGTAATCATTTCCGAATACACCCAGCTCTTTTAATTTTCCTACTGCTACTTGAGTGATGTATGGCATTAAGTTATTTGGAATACCGTTTGGATTTTCTCCGATTGTTCCGCTCTTATGTGCTCCGATCGGATTGAAATAACGGAGTAAAATGACATTCCATT
>OLNX01002804.1_pt1 | contig 12470 bp, 7 predicted proteins | sample 1672611 | NCBI WGS metagenome assembly OLNX01 (sample SAMEA3136705, study PRJEB25190) | human gut metagenome
ACCTGTGCCAGCTCAGTTTCGATATCCGCAATATTTTTCTTCACCGCCTGAATGTCTACCGGGTCTTCCTCTTCAAAAGTATCCACATAGCGGGGAATATTCAGGTTGTAGTCGTTCTCCCGGATTTCATCCAGCGTCGCACGATAGCTGTATTTTGGCATGGTTTCACGCTTTTTATAGGCATCCACAATTTTCTGGATGTCCGTGTCTCGCAGAAGATTCTGGTTCTTGCCTTTCTCGAAGTTGCCCTCTGCGGAAGCGTCGATGAACAGAACATTATCGACACCTCGGCTAATGCGATCCTTGCGGAACACCAGAATGCAGGCCGGAATGCCCGTGCCATAAAACAGGTTGGCAGGCAGACCGATTACAGCATCCAGAAGGTTGTGTTCAACAATCTGGCGGCGAATTTTGCCCTCGCTCGCACCGCGGAACAGTACACCGTGGGGCAGCACGACAGCCATTCGGCCATGACTGCGGTCAAGGCTGTTGAGCATATGCAGAACAAAAGCATAATCACCCTTGGAGGATGGTGGAACGCCCCAATCAAAGCGCCCCCATGGGTCCAGAGAAGCGTTCATTTTTTCCGGCTTTTTTCCCTTGGCATCCAGAACCGCATTGGAAAGGAAGCCGCTGTCCCATTTGTCCAAACTGAATGGCGGGTTTGCTACAATGCACTGGAACAACATCAGATTATCGTTTTCGATGTTCTGCGGATTGCTCAGGGTATCGCCCTGCCAGATGCGGGCATCGTCTACCTCGTGCAGGAACATATTCATCTTGCACAGAGCCCATGTCTGTGCGTTTAATTCCTGACCGTAAACTGCCACTTTTCCGTCCGGCACGCGCTTGCATGCCTTGAGCAGGAGACCACCGCTGCCGCAGGTCGGGTCATAGATACGGTCATTTTCCTGCGGATCTACCAATGCCGCTGCCAGCTCGGAGACCTTGCTCGGCGTAAAGAACTCTCCGCCCTTCTTGCCGGCGTCCGAAGCAAAGTTGCCGATCATATATTCGTAGGCGTCACCAATGATGTCGGAACCGTCCAGCGCAGAAGAACGCAGGTCAAGTCCGTGGAAGTCTTCCAGCAGGTTGCAGAGGGTCGCATTTTTTGCCTTGATGTCTGTACCAAAGTCCACATTGGAGTTGAAATCGATGGAGCGAAACACGTTCCGAAGTTTGCTGCTGTTATGATCTTCAATAGATGCCAGTGCCGTGTTGATCTTCAGCCCGATTTCGGAATCATGGCGATTTTTATAAAGGTACCCAAACGTAGATGTATCGTCCAGCTTAAAGCGCTCCCGGCTCATGGCACGCTCGACACGGCGTTCATCACCGTCGTATTGCTCCCGGTATTGCTCTCGCTTTTCCTCCGAAACGTCGCTCAGATATTTTACGAACAGCATGGAAAGAATGTAGTCCTTATAACGGGAACTGTCAATTTTACCGCGAAAGCTGTCGCAGGCGTTCCAAAGAACGCGTTCGATTTCCGATTTTGTCGTCATAGTCGTTATCCTTTCCTCTGTGCGTGATTCATTTGTTCCAGCATCGCCTCATAGCAGCTTCGCTTTTCAACTTCCAACTTACGCAGAAGGCGTAGTTCCTGCTGTGCCAGCAAGCGAAGCACTTCCATCTGGCGTTGTATTTCCGGCGATGGCAGCTGAAGCTCCAAGCGGCAAAAATACCTTGCGTTTACGGAGCTGATCATACTTTTGGTGGTATTTTGATAGATCTGCCTTTTTGCCTTCGGCGTGTTCAGATACCAATAAAGATACCCCGGCACAAGCTCTGTTCCCCGAATGCGAATTACGACAAAATTCGACGTGATCACCAAGTTGCGTGTGGTGTCGTCAATCAAAACTGCTGTGTAGGGGGCAGTCAAGCGCACTACAATGTCATTTGGCTGCGTCAGATAGTCCATGGACAATGGTTCTTTCGCGAAGTACGGCTCCAATTCAGCAGGATCAATCTCACCTTCCGCTTTTACTGCCCGTAGACTAAGTTGGTGGTATCGTATCGCCTGCGGGGAGTCAGCTCTTGCCTGTTTTCGAGAAAGGACAAGTCCGCTACGGATATCTGCAATTTCTCCAAGATTCATTTCGCACCTCTGTTGTCACGTGCAATAAAGAACAAAAACTTTTGAAAAAGAAAGCCAGAGCGGATTTCACTCTGTCTCTGAGTTAAGTATACTCTGCTTTGATTATCAATGTCAAGTGCTTTTTACAAATTCATTTGTCATAATTTAAAATAACATCATTTTGAACTTATCAAATTTCACCGTTTCCCTGATCTGACCCACATGACACTATAGCATCGTAGAATTAGGTCGGATTTTTATTTTTGCTTCATTGTATATAACGCATGGACTAAGAGGGTGGGTAACTTGGACTACGAGTCCATAAACTTTTGCTGCGGAAACCGGTACACTGTTGTCAAAGGAGGCGAATAATATGCTGAAACTAAGCAGTCTCAAAATAGACCCCGAGTTTTCCGCTCAAATTTTGCCGCTGAGTTTTGAGGAGCTCCAGCAGCTTGAAATGAACATGATTCGGGACAGAAAGCTCACAGACCCGATCATTGTGTGGAACAAAACCATTCTGGACGGGCATAACCGCTACAACATCCTGCGGAAGCATTCGTTTATCGAATATGAGATCAAAGAAATGGAGTTTTCCAGCCGTCAGGAGGCTCTGATCTGGATCTGCAATCATCAGCTTGGGCGTCGCAACCTGACACCTGAGCGTAGAAAGTATCTGATTGGAAAGCGGTATGAAGCGGAAAAACAGGTCTCTCAAAACCGCGGCAATCAGTACACATCTGTCAAGAAAGATGCCACGGATCAAAATGATCCCTGCCAAAACAAATCCGGCAGCCACATTACGCGGCAGCGGATTGCAAACGAGACCGGCACCAGCGAGGGTTATGTGCAGCGGGCCGAAAAGTACATGAACGGCGTGGAGGCTGCCGATGAAGCAGCACCCGGTGCCCGGGAGGAAATTCTAAACGGGAAAATCAAAGCTGCTGACCGTGAGATCTGCGCTATCGCTAAGGCTCCGAAGGAACAGCGGTCGGAAATCGTTGCAGAACTTCGCAAGCCGAAAAGTGAGCGAGATAAGCAGCTTGCTTCCTCTACAAAAAGCCCTTCTGCGAAAGGCGAATCTTTTGATGATGACGGAAGTCGATTTCTGATCGGCATTTCCAAAAAAATGCAAGGGCACAAAAGGGCACTGACCGAAAGCGATCAAAAAGCCCTGAAAAAATCTGCTGAAGCACCTGCGGATCATTCCATCCACATCGCTGCGATTGAAGGTGCTTATGACGATTTTATTGAAAATTGGGAGCTCACGTTTCGTGAGTACCCAGATCTTCTGACAGGGCCGGAAAACTGGAAGCAAATTGAAAAGTATTCTGACAATCTGCAGCGCTATCTGGAATTTATCCGCTCGAAGCACCTGAAAATGCTGGAATCGCAGAGACAGGGAGGGTGATTGGCTTGTTTGATGATTTGACCGTTTGTACTCCGCTACCCCGGTATCTGCCATTTCCAAAGTTTTTGCTGGACGCCCAATTAAGCCATACAGCGAAGCTGCTGTACGCACTTCTGCTCGACCGGGCAACACTTTCCCGAAAAAACAACTGGACCGATGAACAGGGCCGGATTTATGTGGTCTATCCGATTCCAAAGCTGGCACAAACCCTTGGGTGCAGCTTCTCCAGTATAACGCGTTCTCTTACAGAACTAACGAATGCCGGCCTTATTGAGCGGACTCGCAGCGGTTTTTCAAAGCCCAGCAGAATTTTTCTCAAAATTCCGCATACAGCGCAAAAATGCGCTGCCACTCTGCGCATTTCTGGCTCATCAGACTGTGCAGAAATGGCCAATATGATTGTGCAAAAATGCCTACCTAACTACCTGAATAAGAACAAACTGAGTTTTAACCACCCTACAGAACAAAGAAATGTTCCACTGTATGAATTTCGGGAAGGAGAAAGCTTATGACAAACGGCAAGACCGTTTTAGAATCGGTCATTCCCGCAGTTTCCAAATCGAATGGGGACTATTATGGCAAAGACGGCCTGCTTTATTGCGGAAAATGTCATACGCCAAAAGAAGCGTTCTTTGCAAAGAACTTTGTCCTGATGGGAAAGAACAGGCATCCCGTAGATTGCCGGTGCCGTAAGATGGAGCGAGAGCAACAGGAAGTCGCTATTCGTCAGCAAAAGCACAACGAACTTGTCCGACGGTTGAAAGCAGGGGGCTTCTCGGATACGGCAATGCTCGACTGGAACTTTGAAAACGACGATGGTCGTGCCCCTCAAATGCATTACGCACACCGCTATGTGGAGCGATGGCAGATCATGCGTGCAGAGAACCTAGGCCTGCTCCTCTGGGGCGGTGTGGGCACCGGCAAGAGTTTCCTCGCCGGGTGCATTGCAAACGCTCTAATGGAACAGGAAGTGCCTGTGCGTATGACGAACTTTGCCCGCATCATGAATGAGCTGAACAACGGCTTTTCCGGATGGAATGCAGTTGTAGACAGGCTTTGCCGCTATCCACTGCTCATCATTGACGATTTCGGGATGGAACGTGGTACAGAGTATGCGCTGGAACAGGTCTACAACATCGTGGACAGCAGATACCGCAGCCAAAAACCGTTGATCGTCACCACCAACCTGACGCTGGATGAGATACGTCACCCACAGGATACCGCTCACGCCCGCATTTATGACCGCATTCTGGAAATGTGCGTTCCAATTTCCTGCATCGGGGCAAGTCTTCGCAAAGAGAACGCACAGAAAAAGTTGGAATCCATGAAATCGTTGATCGGCTGATTCACTAAACGAATATGCACCTGACAAAAGGAGGACAGCAATGACCGAAACCGCGAAATCTTTGGATTATACGAAAAATATCTTGCAGACCATTCCGAATAACGATACAATGGAAGTGGTCACTCAAACCAATGCCGTCAAGTCTCCGACTGACAGCCTGAAAGCCATAACACTGGTGTACACGGTGGAAGAGATCGCGCAGATGCTGTCCATCAGCCTGCGCTCTGCTTACAACCTGTGCAACAGCACCACCGAATTCCGTGTCCTGCGGGTAGGCGGAAGCATCCGCGTCCCGAAAGACGGTTTCGATGCGTGGCTCCGGGCAGCTTGAAAAAGGAGATAACGTATGGCATATATTACGAAATGCGGCAACTCCTATGGTGTCCGCTATACTTACCAAGACGAGCAGGGTAAAAACTGCAACAAATGGGAAAGTTTTTCCACGAAAGAGGAGGCAACAAATCGCAAAAAACAAATCGAACACGAACTTGCAAACGGAACGTTTCTGATTCCGTCCACCATCACCGTCAAAGAGTTTTTGATGGAGTGGCTTCCCAAACAGTGCAACAAGCACAAGTGGGCACCGCAGACCTATCAATCCAATCTGGGAACGGTCCAGAACCTCATTATTCCGTATATCGGCGATATGCAGATGCAAAAGCTCAAGCCTTACCATCTGGAAGACCTGTATGCCACTCTCAGCAAAACGCCCTGCGGCCAGTATCTTGAGGGCAAAAAGCAGGTGCTTTCGGAAAAACAACAGCAGCGGTTTCTCTCCGGCACGACCATCCACGAGGTACACCGCCTGCTGCGGACAGCGTTCCAATATGCAGTGGAGTGGGGCATCCTCATCAAAAGCCCCGTTCCGGTGGACAGCCCCAAGAAATCGATTCAGGAGCGCGCCATCTGGGACGCAGACGAGATGTGGGCCGCACTTGCCAGCATGGAGGACCCCATCCTGCATCTGGCAGTCCATCTTACGCTGGTGGGCGCACTGCGTGAGGGCGAAGTCGCTGGCCTGACCTCGGAAGATCTTGATTTTGAGGGAGCAGACGGCACAGGCACGTTCCGCATCAACAAGTGTATGCAGCGTGTCCAAAAGATATCGCTGGCAAAAACGGGCAAGGACTGCATCTTGCAGGAGTTTGAGGATAAGCGCGAGGGCAGCACCACAACGCTGGTGCTCAAAAAGACTAAAGCAGCATCCTCCAACCGCACCATCTTTATGACCGCCGTGCTGAAAGAGGAATTGAAGCACTGGCTAAAGCGTCTGGAAATGGACGAAGCTGTTGACCCGGAACGCTATCGCAACAGTGGGATGCTCCTGCGTCTACCCAACGGTCTGGCGGTAGAGCCGATCCTCATCCGCAAGAAGTTCATCAAGTGGCAGGACGAGCACCCGGAGTTCACTCGCATCGTGTTTCACGGCCTGCGGCATTCCAGTGCCACCTACCAACTGATGATCTCCGGCGGCGATGTGAAAGCGGTACAGGGCACAACGGGCCATGCCAGCGCTAATCTTCTGGTCAACACCTATGCACACATCCAGCAGGATTCCCGCAAAAAGCTGGGCAAAAAGTTCGAGGAAGGCTTCTACAAGCCGGGAGCAACACTTGTGCAGGCTGCCCCGGTTGAAGCAGAACCGACCATCTCCGTGTCGGCACTGTTGGAGCTTCTGAAGGACGCAGACCCTGCCGTAAAAGCGCAGCTTCGCCTGGCTCTGCTGACCTGAATTGCAAAAAATAGCACGAATTGCAGAGTAATTCACAGACTTACTCCATCTGACACGAAAAATGCGGACCGTGCAAAAACCGTGCAGAGACCGTGCAAATGGTGTATAAAAAGAAAATCCCACGAGGAATCTTGCGATTCTTCGTGGGATTTTTGTGCGCTCGAGGGAACTCGAATCCCTGGCCCTCTGATTAAAAGAGCTTACTTTGATGGATTTTTGTACCCAAATTCGCTCCAAAACGCACGATTCGACGATATTTTTTCGCAATTGCGCCCTGTATCAGCTCCTCATGCATTTTCGAGTTGTCGCATTTTTGTCGCACTTTTTTGCGGAACTATAACCGGTACTTTTTTCATCAGCTATGATAAACAAGATTTCTGTTCCCATAATTTCGGAAGAATGGGATTGCATGGTTTGGCTGCCCTGGAAAGAGCTTTCTCGGGTGGCCACCCTGCCCTATTTCCGGATGCTGCGCCCATCAAAATTTCGCCGGAGTGAATTTGGCGGTGTGTGGTGGGAGAGGCGAGCATTATTGTTTGATATGAAGCCTTTTCTCATTTCACCTCTTCCAATAAAAAGCTGCACTATTTTTGAACACTTCAATCTGGATACAGTTATTTCGATTTTGTGCGGATCTCATCTGCACTCAAGCCTTTGGCCAGCAGATTCTTCAGCTCCTTGATCTAGCGACTGTCTTGGCAGTACCCTTCTTCCTGTTGCTTTGTCAGTATGCATTGAAGTCGGTCTTACTTCCTTTAGCTCCAGGTGTAGGATTATACCTCCAAGTCTATGTAATCTGTGGAAAAAGATAGCCACGCACTTCATCCAGTAACATGATGCTTATCCCGCCAGCATCGGCGCAACAACAGCTTTGATTTGCTCTACAGTATAGGCACTACCTCATCGTTCAGTCAACTATATTCTTCACAGCTTAGGCATATTGCTGTGTTACCTACCACTTACTGTGTAGATTCGGCCATGTAGTTTTTAGCATCCTTCAAAAAGCTCGCCGCAATCATCACGATGACTGCACCAATCGGGAATGCCGCCACGATGCTGACCGACTGCAGGTTGTTCATAGAGCTTTCCGCAAACAGCAATGCAATGGGCAACAGAATCAGCAGGATGCACCACATCAACTGGATGCCCTTATTGGGCTGTTCATCATCCTTGAGGGTGTGGTAGCTGTAGCAGGATGCCGCCAGTGCGATAGAATCAAAGGATGTTGCGTAGAAGGCGATCATCGTAATCAGAACAGCCACCATAACGACCGGTGCGCCGGGCATAGTCTTGATCATATCCACGATCATGCCATACATATCACCGTTTTCCAGATACTTGGCGATAAAATCCGCCTTGCCGGTCATCTGCTGTCCCATAGAGTAGTTGCCCAGCACAATGAAGCTGGTCAGCGTAGAGCCCACGCCGAACACATAGCCGCCCAGAATCGTCTGGCGTACTGTTCTGCCACGGGAGATGCTGCCAATAAAAAACGGCGCAGCCACACACCACACCATCCAGTAGGCCCAGTAATAAATCGTCCAGTTCTGGGGGAAGTTGGAAGTGCGCAGCGGGTCGGTAAAGGTGGAAAGATCGATAAAATTCTGCATCATCCGTCCCAGTGAGGAGAAACCGGTTTCGATAATATACCGAGTCTCGCCGCCAAACAGGAGGACAAAGGCAAGCAACCCAAAGAAAAGATAGATGCAGACATTGGCCAATTTGCTGATACCCTTGAAGCCATGCAGCAAAGAGTAGGTATACACGGCGCAAGTGATCAACAGGATGATAATATTGATGACCGTGCGACTGACAGCAACATGGAATAGCTCTCCGATGATGGTTGCCATCAGCGGTGTTGCTACGCTGAAAGTAGTGGCTGTACCCGCCAGCAAAGCGAACACCGCCAGCAGATCAATGATGCGACCTGCCCAGCCATCGGTGTGCTTACCCAGAATCGGGCGACAGGCTTCAGAGTATTTCTGGCGAGTTCTCTTTCTCACATGCAGCATAAAGCCGAATGCCACCGCCAGCACCAGATAGAAGCCCCACGGGATAAAGCTCCAATGGAACAAGGGATACACCCCTGCCCAGTCCTGAATGCTGCCCATCTCTGCCAGATGGGGGTCGGTTGCATACAGCACCCATTCCGAAAAAGAGTAAAACAGGATATCCGCAGCAAGACCGCAAGTAAACATCATGGAGCCCCATGCAAAGAAGGAATACTGAGGCTTTTCGTTGGGTTCACCCAAAACAATGTCCCCGTACTTCGAACACGCAATGTACAGTGACAGGATAAAAATACCCAGTCCGATCACCAGATAATAGGTACCAAAGGTATCTCCGAAAAAGAACCGGATCTGGCTCAGCACGGCATTGGACTGTTCCGGTGCAAAGAAGAACAGAATACACAGGGCAATGATAATGGTCAGTGGGAGCAGCGTTATCATCCAATCAATTTTCCCACGCTCTCTATTTTTGTTCATTCATGCTTCCCCCTCGTATTTTTTGTAGCTGGAATCCAAGGCAAGCAACTCACTAAAGTTGTCCACCTCAATAATATCGCCCTGATTCATCGGACGAACTCCCAGCCGATATTCTTCCGGATAGCAGAACAGTGCCACATCATCCCAGTAAATCTGACGATTCTGCTTCTGCTCAAACTCAACTTCCAGATGATGCTTTAGTCTTTTTCCATCCTCAGCCGTCCAGCGAGAAATACTATACAACTGCCAGCCACCTTTGCCGCCTGTACGACTGCAGGAGGTGACGATGCCATCTTCTACGGTTTGCAGCCACTCATCCGTTTCCTCATCCGTCCATACGCTGTTATAACCGGAGCGTTCAAACTCCGGAGCCAGAATATCTGGGTTATAGATAATTTGATCTCCGTCCAGAATGATTGCATTCTCGATGTAATCTCTTGCTACATACAGGGATGCGATATTATTGCAGGTATCATAGTAGGGGTTTTCAATCAGTCGAACACCGGGATACTCTGTCACCAGCGGGGCGAACTGTTCTTTCAGGTAGCCCACCACGATGTATATCTCCGAAATGCCGTTGTTGTGCAGCCCCTCAATTACCGTATCGATCATCCGCTTGCCGTTTACTTTGACCAGCGGCTTCGGCGTTGTCAGCGTGACCGGGTGCATCCGGTTTCCCAGCCCTGCCGCCATAATAATGGCTCTTTCTACTTTAGGCATTTTTCTGTGCCCCACTTTCCCCTGATTTCTTCAGTTCATCCTGAACGATTCTGTAGTAGTCTTTTGCGTAGCGATACTGCCGCAGGGAATACTCGCCAAATTCCACGCCCAGATTCCGCTTATACTCACACCAGTTGCTCCACAGCAGTCCACAGGCAGCGATGTAGCAGTAAATCTTAATCCGTGTCGCATCATCGCAACCGTCTGTAAAATATGCCGCAATCAAGCGATCCACCTGCCGCTTATTGTAAAGCGAATAAATGCAGAACATTGCTATATCCACATGAGGGTCCTGCATACCTGCATACTCCCAGTCAATCAGACGAATCTCCTCTTTTCCATTTTTCTGGACAAACAGGAAGTTATCCGGTACTGCGTCAATATGCGTCAAAATCTTTTCGCCTGCGTGTGCATCAATATAAGGCTTCAAAGACCAGACATTCGCCTTAGTTTTCTCATAGTCCTTGTAAACAGAAGGAGTGCCATCCCACAGCGTTTCGTAGAACTCCATCTGCCCGAAAATATCAAACTCATGCGCAACTTTCAGCTTCATCGCATGGAAATCACGCAGACGGCTCATGCACTTCTTGACATCTTCATAATCGGTGGGGTCGCATACCCGGGCGCCCTCCAGAAACTCTGTAATCTTATAGCCATTTTCCGGGTTAATATAGGCGATATCATCACAGATGTTTTTATCAGCAATGGCATGATATACCGCTGCTTCCTGACGGCGGTTGATAAGCTGGTCTGTGCCCTCTCCTGGAATGCGCATAATGTACTTTTTGTCCTTACAGGTAAACAGGAAGGAACGGTTGGTCATTCCCTTCTTCAGGACTGTGATGTCCGTAACTTCCTCCGGTTTTGCGCACAATGCCTTGCAGATCAAACGAATCGCATCCGTTTTCAGTTGGTTGGAATCGCTGTCGATTTCACGAAGCTGCTCATAGGTATTGATCTCCACAACATCTGTCGAATGCACCACCCGGGCTGCGACGATCATGCGATCCTTATTATAGAGTGCTTCTTCCCAAAACGAACCATCATACTGTGGTTTCTTGCAAAGCTCCCCGATGCGTGCAGACACCGTATCTGCGTTCTCTTTTGTAAGGTAACTGATACCGATCATCGCATTACCACCGACGTTTTCCGGCACAGTTACCAGCTCCATCTTGCGGTTTACGCGGACATTACTTTCGTTTTCCACAAGATCGCTGACCATATACCATGAGTACAGCTCGTGACGGTGAAACGGATTGCGGTCACACCAGATGTCGCAAGGGACGATGTACGCATTCTCCAGATTCTCTTTTACCAATCTGAGGGAGTGCAAATTATTCTTGGTTGCATAGTCCGGATTGACCACCAGTTCTACGCCGTACTCATCCATCAGGTATTCATATTTTTCCTTCATGAAACCTACAACGATATAGATTTCCTGAATCCCCACTTCGTGAAGCTGCTTGATGATTCGTTCAATCAAAGGCTCCCCATTGACTTCCAAAAGGCCCTTGGGCATTTCTGTATTGATGGGAACCATCCGCATACCAAAGCCGGCTGCCAGAATAATCGCTCTTTGGGGCGTGTTTTGTTTAAATACGCTTACAGCCTTTGCCGTTGGCCGAATTGAGTCATCAATATATCCCGATTTAATAAGCTTCTTCAAAGAACGATTAACGACTCCCAAGGAATGGCCAGAGACTTCCGCTAAAATTCTCTGGTTAATAAATGGTTCCAATAGAAGTGCGTTCAGAATATCACTTTCTTGTTTGTTCATATACGTCGCTCCACTTATTTATATGAACATCAGAGCAAAACATAAGGACATTACAGTCCTTACGTTCTATCATACTCTGACGTAGTGATCACACATCCAATAGTATTCATCAGATATAGCCATTCTGCTTAATACTTTCTCCACACCATCTTATTGACCACACCAGTGTAGCTCTGGATAATCTTGACGACCTTATCGGAGACATTCTCGTCCACATAATCCGGAACAGGAATGCCCAGATCACGATTTCTATTCATCTCGACCGCCACATCCACAGCCTGCAGCAGATGGTCAACGTCAATACCGGCAAGGATGAAATCCCCCTTATCCAGTGCTTCCGGGCGCTCGGTGCTGGTACGGATGCACACCGCCGGGAACGGGTGCCCTACGCTGGTGAAGAAGCTACTCTCCTCCGGCAACGTTCCACTATCGGACACCACACAGAAGGCATTCATCTGCAGGCAGTTGTAGTCATGGAAGCCCAAAGGCTCATGCTGGATGACACGCTTGTCCAGCTGGAAGCCACTCTCCTCCAGACGTTTCCGGCTGCGAGGGTGGCAGGAATAGAGAATCGGCATATCATATTTTTCGGCCATTTTATTAATCGCGGTGAACAGCGAGGTGAAGTTTTTCTCGGTGTCGATATTCTCTTCCCGATGGGCAGAAAGCAGAATATATTTACCCTTTTTCAGTCCCAGACGAGCATGGATATCGGATGCTTCGATTTTAGCCAGATTCTGATGTAGAACCTCTGCCATCGGGGAACCCGTCACATAAGTGCGCTCTTTGGGTAGTCCAGTGTCAGCCAGATAGCGGCGGGCGTGCTCGGAGTAGGCCATATTCACATCGGAGATGATGTCCACAATCCGGCGGTTCGTCTCCTCCGGCAGGCACTCGTCCTTGCAGCGGTTGCCGGCCTCCA
>OLNX01002809.1_pt1 | contig 12453 bp, 12 predicted proteins | sample 1672611 | NCBI WGS metagenome assembly OLNX01 (sample SAMEA3136705, study PRJEB25190) | human gut metagenome
GAGCAGCGCCCCATTCTCGGCCGCGCGCTGCCGGGCCACCTCGTGGGCGGCGTAGCGGGGCGCGGATTCGGAACGGTAGGTGTGCTCCTGCTCCTCGTCGATGATGACGAGGCCGATGTTTTCCAGCGGCGAAAAGATGGCGCTGCGGGTACCCACCACGATGTCGGCTCCGCCGTCCTGGATCATCTGCCATTGGAGCAGCCGTTCCGTGTGGTTGAGGGCCGAGTGCTGCACGGCCACCCGCCTGCCGAACTGGCTCTTCAGCCGCAGGATCATCTGGGGGGTCAGGCTGATCTCCGGCACGAGCACCAGCGCCCGCCGCCCCAGCTGCAAACACCGCTCGATGAGCTTGAGGAAGACCAGCGTTTTGCCGCTGCCGGTCACGCCGTAGAGCAGCGCCGAATGGGGTTCGGCATCTTCGAGGTGCGGCAGCAGGGCATCGTATGCGGCCTGCTGTTCGCTCGTCAGAAGGATGGGGTCATTTTTCAGCGGGATGCTCGCATACAGGTCGATGGATTTGTTCACCTTGCTGCATTCCAGCACACCCTTGGTGCAGAGATTGTCCAGCACAGCCCGGCTGATGCCCTTTTCTTCGAGTTCGGTCTGGGTACGCTCTCCCCCGCCCAGCAGGGCCACCGCCGCCAGCTGCTTGGCCGTCGGCTTCGGCTTGGGCGGCAGGGTGCCCACCAGCTTGTAAGCGTTCTCGGTGTGGCGGACCAGCTGCTTTTGCAGCACCGGCGTCACACCGTCCGCCGCCACGGCGGGCTTGTACTGCGCCCCATACGGGATGACAGCCTTGACGGCCTCATAGTAGGTGCAGAAGGTGCGTTCTTTCAAAAAATGCACCAGCCGCAGCAGTTCCGGCGTCAGGCAGGCGGAAGCGGGGGCCACATCGAAGAGGAATTTCAGCTTCGAGTTCTCCGGTTCGGCGTCGCAGGCCAGCACCACGCCCATCCGGGCACGGCTCCCCCGCCCGAACGGCACCAGCACCATGCTGCCCAGCCGGACGGCGTCCTGCTGGTCGGGCATGACTGCGTAGGTATACAGTTTATCGAAGTGGAACGTCGCGTTGCTCACGGCGACTCCGACCGTTTTTGGCATTCAGCTTCCTCCGGGTTTGTGGTTTCAGTGTGCGAGGCCCGCCCGCTGGCAGATGACCTGATAGAGCGCATCGGCGCAGGCGGCGACCTCATTGTTGACCAGCTTCAGGGTGAAGTCGTCCTGCTGGGCCAGCTCGTTCCGGGCCGTAGCCAGACGCTCACGGATGCTTTCCTCGGTCTCGGTGCCGCGGCCGCGCAGACGGCGCTCCAGCTCCTCCACCGAGGGCGGCAGCAGGAACACGGTGGTCGCGCCAGGGAACATGCGGCGGATATTCGCTGCGCCGTGCACATCGATGACCAGAACGACCACCTTCCGGGCTGCAAGGCGCTTGTCCACTTCCTCGCGCAGGGTACCGTAGTAGTTGCCGTTGTAGAAGTTGTGCTCCACCACCTGATCGTTCTCGATCAGCTGCTGGAACTGCTCCCGGGTGCGGTAATAATAATCCACGCCCTCCTGCTCACCGGGACGCGGTGCGCGGGTGGTGGCGGAAACAGTCTTTTCGATCTCCGGGTGTGCTTCGCGCAGTGCCTTCACCACGCTGTCCTTGCCGGTACCGGCCGCGCCGGAGACCACAAACAAATATTTATCGTTCGCCATGGGTCTGTTCCTCCTCTGCTGGTGTTTTGCCCTCCTGCCCTGCCGCACGGTTGGCCACCGTTTCCGGCTGAAGGGCCGAGAGCACCACATGATCGGAATCCATGATGAGCACGGCACGGGTGCTGCGCCCATAGGAAGCGTCGATCAGCATGCCGCGCTCCCGCGCTTCCTTGACAAGACGCTTGACCGGCGCAGAATCCGGGCTGACCACTGCCACGACCCGGCCCGCGCTGACCATATTGCCAAACCCGATGTTGATCAGCTTCATTGCATTCCTCCGAAAAACGTCTGGATCACTCCAGATTCTGGATCTGCTCGCGGATCTTCTCGATCTCCGCCTTCATATCCACCACGATGCGGGTGATGTCCAGATCCTGACACTTGGAACCGATGGTATTCGTTTCGCGGTTCAGCTCCTGCGTCAGGAAGTCCAGCTTGCGGCCCACCGGCTCGTTCAGCTGCAGGATCCCGCGGTACTGCGAGATGTGGCTGCGCAGGCGGACAGTCTCTTCATCCACGGCAGTCTTATCGCCAAAGATGGCGGCCTCGGTCAGCACGCGGGCATCGTCGATGTCGCGGTCCTCCAGAATGACCTTGAGCTTTTCGTACAGGCGGTTGGTATAGGCCTCCACCCGGCCTGCGCTCAGGGTCTCCACCTTGCCGACGCATTCCTCCAGGAAGTTCAGGCGGTTTTCCACATCGGCCTTCATCTTGGCACCCTCGGCAGCACGCATCTCCACAAAACGGTCCAGTGCCTGGGCCGTGACGGCAGACACATCTTCCCACAGCTGCTCTTCGTCCACATCGGCGTGGCGGGTGGCCAGCACATCCGGGAAGCGGGTCAGGGCAGCGGCAGAAATGTCATTCTTGACCCCCAGCTGCTCCGAAAGATCCCGCATGGCCTGCTGATAGCTGCGGGCCAGCTCCATGTTCACGGTGACCACCGTATCGGCGGCATCCACGTTCTGGATGGTCATGCTCAGCTCCACCTTGCCGCGGGTGATGCGCTCGTTCAGCTGCTTTTTCAGGCGGCTGTCCAGATAGCTGCAGGTGCGCGGAATGCGCGAGGAATACTCAAAATAGCGGGAGTTTACGCTGCGCAGTTCCACCGTGATCTCACGGCCGTTGCGCACTGCGGTTCCCCTGCCGAAACCGGTCATGCTTAAAATCATACGTTCTCCTTTTTTGTGTGTTTGCGTACAGTTTCCGGCATATGTATCCGCCTTTGGGTATACAAACCCATGTTACGATACATATAGCATCATTTTACTATTCTTTTCTGAAAAATTCAAGGTGCAGGATCAGGCTCTTTCCGGGCCGGAATACGGCATTGCGCGCAGGTGCGAAACAAAAGCCCCGGCGCAATCCTGAAAATAAAGATCGCGTCAGGGCTTCCGGGTCAATGAGTCGTTGTTCCGGCATTCGTTTTATACACGCAGGTTACGCTGCTTTCCAGCAGATCTGCGTTCAGCAGGGTCTGTTCCACCCAGTGGATGTTGTCGGAAATGGTGTCCAGCGAGACTTCGTATTCCTTTGCAATGCTGTCCATGCTGCGATACTGACAGCGATAGGTCAGGGTGAGGATCAGTTTGTCGACCATGGTGATCTTGGTAAAGCGCGGCTTGCGCTTGTGTTCCCGGCGGTAGCCTTCTTCCAGCGCCTGCAGCATGCGGCCGAATTCCTCCCGGGTAACCCCCATCAGGTTCCGGTAATCCGCTTCACACAGGTCGGCGAGGTGCTCTTCGGTAATACGCCTCATGGCAATAACCCCCTTTGCTCAGAATAACACTTGATATGATTGTTAATTATAAAAGGAATGCCGTGGCAAGTCAATGCAGTTGTGTCGGATTTCTGGTAAAAAGTGGGTGTATTTGTTGCATTTTAGTTGCATAAAGGCAAAATCCTCCTGTTTTTGCCAAAACAAAAAGCCTCCCGCTTGTGTACGGGAGGCTCGCTGTTCAGTTCAGATGAGCAGATCAGACGGGGTGGGACTGGTTGGTGTAGTCCACATGGTCGCCGTCCACGCCCTGCTTCTTGGCATTGCGCTTGTCGAAGAACTTGGGTGCCACCTGCGGGAACATGGCGTAGGTCAGCACGTCCTCTTCCTGCGTTGCCCACTTGGCGGCTTCGGCCTTCAGCTTGTCCATCTCAGGAGCCAGCGTGTCGGCAAAGCGGCAGGTGATGGGCTGCTCGTCGCCCAGGATCTTCTTGGTGAACTCGGGCTTGATGGGAGCGGGAGTCTTGCCGTAGTCGCCGTGGACCAGGCCCTTGAACTCCTTGGTGACCATCTTGTAGCGCTCGCCCAGGATGACGTTGAACACAGCCTGCGTGCCAACGATCTGGCTGGTGGGGGTGACCAGCGGAGGATAGCCTGCGTCCTCACGAACGCGGGGAATCTCGGCCAGCACTTCGTCCAGCTTGTCCTCCTTGCCGGCATCCTTCAGCTGCTTGAGCATGTTGGAGAACATGCCGCCCGGCACCTGATACAGCAGGGTGTTGGCATCAACGCCCAGGCTCTTGGGGCTGATCTGGCCGTTGGCAATGTACTTCTCACGGAGCTTTGCAAAGTATGCGCGCACGACATTCAGCTGCTTCAGGTCCAGACCGGTGTCGTAATCGGTGCCCTGCAGGGCAGCGACCAGGCTCTCGGTGGGCATGTGGCTGGTGCCCAGGCTCAGGGGGCTCATGGCGGTATCGATGATGTCGGCACCTGCCTCGATGCCCTTCAGGATGGACATGGAAGCCAGACCGGCGGTGTAGTGGCTGTGGATATCCACAGGGATGCTGACGGTCTCCTTCAGCTTCTTGACCAGATCGTAGCAGGTATAGGGGGTCAGCAGACCGGCCATATCCTTGATGCAGATGGAGTTTGCGCCCATCTCCTCCAGGGTCTTGGCATACTTGACGTAGTACTCGTTGTTGTGCACGGGGCTCAGGGTGTAGCTGATGCAGCCCTGCACATGAGCGCCTTCCTTGTTGGCTGCCTTGATGGCAGTCTGCAGGTTGCGGGGATCGTTCAGTGCGTCGAAGATGCGGATGACATCGATGCCGTTTGCAACAGACTTCTGTACAAAGTACTCGACAGCATCATCGGCGTAGGGGCGGTAGCCCAGCATGTTCTGGCCGCGGAACAGCATCTGCAGCTTCTGGTGGGGCAGCTCCTTGCGCAGGATGCGCAGACGCTCCCAGGGATCCTCGTCCAGGAAGCGGATGCAGGAGTCGAACGTAGCGCCGCCCCAGCACTCAACGGAGAAATACGGGATCTTGTCCATTTCGGGCAGGATGGGGCGCATCTCGTCCATGGTCATACGGGTGGCCAGCAGAGACTGATGGGCGTCACGCAGGACGACCTCAGTAATCTTAATCGGTTTCTTAGCCAATGTGATTCACCCGGCCTTTCTATTAGTTCATGGTGATGAGCAGGTCGCCGGAGTTGACAACGTCGCCCTTGCGCACATTGACGCTGGCAATGGTGCCATCCTGCGGAGCGCTGATCTCGTTCTCCATCTTCATGGCTTCCAGGATCAGCAGGGTATCGCCGGCCTTGACGGAATCGCCAGCCTTGACCTTGACGTCCAGGATGTTGCCCGGCATGGGAGCAGTAACGGTAACGGAACCGGCAGCGCCAGCGGGAGCGGCAGAAGCAGCGGGTGCAGCAGCCGGAGCCGGGGCAGCGGCGGGAGCAGCAGCAACAGGAGCGGAAGCAACGGCAGCGCCGGTGCCTTCCTCGACGGTGACATTATAAGCAACGCCGTTGACAGTGACAATCAGGTTTTTCATAGGAATTTCCTCCTTAAAGATCGTGTCGTTATGTTCAGGTTAAACGCAGATTACAGCGTGATGTTGCCATGCTTCTTAGCCAGGCGGACAGCGCGCTTGCTGGCCAGCATATCCAAGGCCTGGGCAACAGCGCTGCGGGCAGAAGCGGCATCGGCGACAGTATCAGCGGCACCGTTGGCAACAGCGGCCTGGGCACTGCAGACGTCCTTGGTGTAAGCAGCAGCCTTTGCCTTCGTAGCGGCAACGATGTTATCAGAAGCGAAGATCTCGTCCTTGTACAGAACGGTGACAGCAGCCTCGGGGGCCAGCGGTGCAACAGTGCAGCCCTGCACGGCAACGCGCCAGTCAGCAGAAGCAGCGAACACCGTGTAAGCGGGGCCGACAGCCTCACCGGCCAGAACCGCGACCTTGACCGTGGTGGCCTCAGCGTAAACACCAGCCATACGGGCGGCCTGGCGGATACCACCGGCCTGGTCATCCCCCTCGCTCTTGCCGAAGCCTTCGGTGTTGACGACGGTCACAACGGGGATGCTGTAGGCATCGCACAGACGGACAAAGCGGGCAGCCTTGGCAGTGCACTTGTGGCACAGGGCGGCTTTCTCGGTGGCAACGATACCAACGGAGCTGCCGTTGATGGTAGCCAGAGCGGTAACGATGTTCTTGCCGTAGCCCTTGTACAACTCAACAGCGCTGCCCTCGTCAGTCAGAGCAGCGACGGCGTCAGCGGCGGTGTACTTGGCGGTGTTCAGCGCAGCGGAAGGAGCGCTGAAGTCAAACAGTGCAGGACCAGCCAGGTTGTTGGCGGGCAGCAGGGCGGCGATAGAAGCAGCCTGCTTAGCAGCGGCGACAGCATCAGCGGCGGTCACAGCGGCAACGCCAGCCTTGGCGGCGAATTCAGCGGAGCCAGCACCGGCAACTTTGTCTTCAGCATTGAACGGAGCGTTCAGGAACAGCTCAGCGTCCTCAGCCATGATGCACAGGTCAGCGGAAGCGGCGTTGATGGCATTGGTGCCGGCGCAGGTACCGGTAACAACGGCAATCTGCGGCACAACGCCGGAAACACGTGCGATCTCAGCGGTCAGGCGGGCGGTAGCGTTCAGCAGATCCAAACCGCCCTCCAGCTTGGCACCGGTGGAGTCGTAGAAGGTGACGACCGGGGCGCCGGTCTCGGCGGCCATCTCCAGCACGCGGATATTCTTTTCGATATCCTGCACGCCAACGGGGGTGCCGTCCTCAAATACGACGTAGACGCTTTGACCGTTTGCGTTGCCGTAAGCGGCGCTTACAGCGCCATCGGTAAACAGCGGAGAATATGCGCCGTCATCAAAAAATGCTGCAAGGATCGTTGCCTTGCCGGGTTTGTTTGCTGCCATACAGCTTCCTCCCTATTTGTAAAACTGAAAGTTTTTTAGTGAAGAATTCACAAAAAAATCCACGATTTAAATTAATTATACTACTTTGTGGAAAAATCTACAAGTAGAAATTGCAGTACTTTTTGAAAAAATACACAATTTTTTGTACAAAAAATTGCTTTCGAGCAACTTTACACCCTAAATATGGGTTCAGCCCTGCTCTTTGCGGGGACGCAGCGGGCCGGGACGGCGGGGGGCAGTGCGGGTCGGGGCCTCGGAGCTGCGGCTTTTATGCTGGGCGGCGTTGCGCAGGGCGTTGATCTCGCTCTTTTTCAGCTCACGGTATTCGCCCGGCTGCAGCATGCCCAGCTTGACCGGGCCTTCGGCAGTACGGCGCAGGCGGACGACCTGCAGGCCGACGGCCGAGCACATACGGCGGATCTGGCGGTTGCGGCCCTCGTGCAGGGTGATCTCCAGCACGGTGCGGCCCGGCTCGTCCACGACAACATGGATCACGCAGGGCTGGGTCTTGACGCCGTCGTCCAGTACCACGCCGGAGGACATCTGGATGATCTGCTCCTCGGTGGCGCGGGGATTGACGGTGACGCGGTAGAGCTTGCCTACCCCGCCGGACGGGTGGGTCAGCAGGTTGATGAAGGCACCGTCATCGGTCATCAGCAGCAGGCCCTCGCTGTCCTTATCCAGGCGGCCCACCGGGCGTAGCATGGCCGGAACATCGGAGACAAGGTCCATAACGGTCTTGCGGCCGCGGTCGTCGGACCGGGTGGTCAAAAAGCCGCGTGGTTTGTGCAGCATGATATAGGTATACTGCCGCTTGCGCACGATGCGGACGGTCTGGCCGTCGATAGCGACCTTATCGTAATCGGGGTCCATCTTGTCACCCAGGCCTACCGGGTGACCGTTAACTTTTACTTTGCCGGCGGCGATCAGGCGCTCCGCCTCACGGCGGGAGCAGATACCCTGATCGGCCAGCACTTTTTGAACGCGTTGTTCTGCCATGCTTACTCCTTATTTCTTGTGCTTATGCGTTGCCCGTTTCAGCGGGCTTTTCTTTTTTAATCATTGCGGTGATTTTGTCCACCAGTTCCGGCAAAGCGGCAATGGCATTATCCACGGCGGTGACTTTTTCCACCAGTTGTACCGTGCGGACGTTGCCGCCGGAAACCACCAGGAACGCAACGGGCGTGACCGACACACCGGCACCGGTGCCGCCGCCGAACATCTGCTTGGACGACTGGGGCGCCACATCGGAACCGCCCGATGCAAAACCGAAGGTAACGCGGGAGACCGGGATGATGGTGGTAGTGTCATCTACGTGGATGGGATCACCGATGATAGTGCTGGTATCCACCATATCGCGGATCTTTTCAATGGTGACGCCCATCAGACCTTGGATCGGATGCTCTGCCATGGGAAACTCCTCCTTTTATAAAAGCAAAATGCAATTTGGTTCAGTTGGTATGTGCAGGCTGTAGCTGCGGGTCTTTGCCCAGACGGAACAAAAGCCGGATCAGCAGCCAGAGAAGCAGAAACGTGTGGGTGTGCAGTCTGCCGGAAATGTGACGCTCTCCCCTGCGTTGGCCGGTGAAATCCGACTCCAGCTGCAAATGGTCGCATTGCAGACAGACGACCTGCTGCAAAAACGCCAGCAGATTGTTGGCGGCGGCCATGGCAGCGCCATAAAGTTCGGCGGTCTGGGCCGCATCCTCGCCGGTGACGGTCCAGAATACGGTAAGGTGCTGCACTTTGATGTGCCGTGCCAGGAACCGCCCGACCCAGCGCAGGTGCCCGAACATACAGCGGACAAAGGCGGCAGGATCATGAGCGAGCAGGTTGAGGGCGGTCTCGATACGCTCCGAAATATGGAACGGCAGAGCGCTGGATTTTGGATGCTCTCCGGTAAATTCAGTAGCGGGGGCTGGCGTAGGAGCGGCCTTTGCCGCAACGGAAGCTTGCGGGGATTGCGCAGCAGGGGCTGCGGCTGGTGCAGGCTGTGTTTTAGACAGCGCTGGTTCAGCGCTTGGTTGTGCTGCGGGCGCTGGTTGCGGCGCGGCGGGATGCTGTGCAGCCGTATCTTTGGCAGCGGCCCGTGGCCAAAGCGTAAAATGCAGCGGGCCGTACCAGGCGGTCAGCGATGGTTTGCCAGCCTGATAGGCAAACCGCAGCTCCACCGGCAAAATTAGCAGGACTACCAGCAACGCCAACAGAAAAAGAAGCAGCCAGCCTACGAATTTGAGCACCGCCAGCAGGACGGTGAGCACAATGGTCATAGGCAATCACTTCCATTCCAGCTGTTCGCCGTCCTCGGCGGTATCGATGGCAGGATCAGATTCAGCTTCCGAGGGTTCGTTGTCCCCTGCTTCGCCATGCAGCGGCGGCAGGTCAGCCAGCGAGCCCAGGCCGAACACACGTAGGAAACTGTCGGTGACCTGGAACGCGATGGGCTTGCCGGGCAGGTCCAGACGCCCGGCTTCCTCGATCAGTCCTTTTTCCAGCAGCTTGGCTACGATGGACGAGGAATCCACGCCGCGGACCTGCTCAATAAAGCTGCGGGAGACAGGCTGGTTGTAGGCAATGACTGACAACACCTCCAGCGCGGCGGGCGAAAGCGGTGCATTGCGGCGGGTGTCCAGGATGCGCTTGACCATCTCGCCGTAATACGGGCGGGTGGCCATCTGCCAGCGGTCGGGGTCGAAGTAAAGAATCGCCATGCCGCTTTCCTCTTCGTCCAGCTTTCTTTGCAACTTTTTCAAAAGGCGCACAGCTTCCTCCGGCTCAACACGCAGGGCGTCGGCCAGGCGCGCGGCCTCGACGGGGTCGGCATGGGCAAACAACATGGCTTCCAACGCGCCAATCTTCTGTTGTTCATTCATGGGCGGAAGCCTCCTTGTTTCTGCGGTGGGTGCGGTCCAGGTTCAGCTGGCCCTCGTCTTCTACCTTGATGCGCCCGGCACGGATAAGCTCCAGCAGTGCCAGAAAGGTGGCTACATGGGTGCTGCGGCTGTCCTCCGGGTTGAAAAGCTGGTTCATCTTTTGCAGGGTGCCTTTCAGCAGCCCGCGCAGCATGTGGGAAACGCGGCTGGATACCGAGACAAACGGCGCGGTGACCAGCGGCTCAAAACGCTCCTGTGTGGGTTTGCGCTTGCGCAGGTTGCGGCCCATCAGGTTGAACCAGGCGGTGACCAGCAGGTTGGGGTCGTGGCGGCGGGTGTACTCGGCTGCGCCCACCAGCGGCATGGGCTGGCGCACGGCGGTGTACAGGTCGCTGGCGCGGCTGCCCAGCTTGGCGGCCACCTCCTTGCAAGCGCTGTACTCAATCAGGCGGCCGGTCAGTTCGGCCTTCATACGCTCGGCCTCGGGGCTGCGGGGCAGCAGCAGGGCACTTTTCATCTGCACCAGATGGGCGGCCATGTCAATGAACTCGCTGGCAACCTCCATGTCCATGCGCTTGCGCTCGTCGAGCGTGGCAGAGGGAATGGCTACAACGATCTGCTGGATATCGAAGCGCTCGACCAAACGGGGAATATCGTCGCTCGTTCCCATGACCTCGACACCGTGAATGCGAAGCTTACGCTTGCTGGGATTGTCGTCGACCGCAATAATCGGTTCGCCCGGCATATGCGGATCGCGCGAAGCCATGCGGCCAATCGCGAGCGAGCCCGTTTCGCCCGCACCGACGACCAGCGTGCGCAAGCGTTTCTGATTTTCTGCAGGCGTAGCAGCAATAACGCGCTTTTTGGAACGAATGACGCGGAACACCATGCGCACGCCGCCCGTGAAGAAAATCATCAGGAACAGCGCGACGAAGTAAATACGAATGGGAATCCACTCGCCGAGCATCCACAGCAACACGGCGGAAACCAGCGTTCCAAAGCCGACCATAATGACAATGCGAATCGCATCGTCAATCGAAGCGTATTCCCAGAGGTTGTTGTACATCTTGAATGCGGCGAACAGGCAGATATACACAACTGCTGGCACGCCGAGAATGAAATAGATTTCGTGAGTGGCAAACACTTCGCCCACCAAGCCCGTGAGCACCGATGCCAAGTAGTATGAAAGGAATGTTGCGAGGATGTCGCACACTATGAGAAGCGCCGTGCGCCTTGTAAAACGAATATCCATGACGTCTACTTTTCCTAACGGCCAAATGTACCTGCCGTGCACCCTTTAGAGCACGGCATATCTTTCGTAGTGTAATGCATATTCCGAAAGCAAGACACCAACGAACAAAAAACCGCCCTATTTATATATGGACAACGCAGTCGGATTAGCGTTAACCCATCCAGGCGATTCGCCGAGTGGCCGTGGCTTTGCGACGACCAGCCAGCCAAAAAAGCGAAAAGCAAATTACGAAGTTGGCAGATGGACCACCTTGAATGACGCCACACACGAATTCGGCAACGCCTTTTACGGCTGAATACGGTTTACATTCGGCCGCTGCGAGCCATTCGACACAAAGCTCGCAATTTAGCCAAACCCAGAGATGCCGTTGATCAAGTACCTAGAATGGCCATTCCCATCCTCGGACATTGCCGCCGCAAACTCTCAAGATGCGACTCCGACACTCATTCCCAAAAAGGATGCTAGGCATTGACCGTCGTTGCAAAAAAGGCGATATTGATGTGGTAGGATGCCATACTTAAACTGCGCAATTTATTACCTTCAAACTGGATCGCTATCTGTTTGAACCGCCATCAACGGCGCCTCGATAGGACGATTTACGTCGGCACGCTCAACGCTCTACTCGCATTGTCGCATGCGAAGTTTTGTTCTTTACGTCGGAAAGGCATTTGCATGACTGAAAAAATAGTGAATATAGAAACTAAGAAACAAATTACAGTTTCACTGTGCGTTTGTCTCCTTTCGACGGCTTGTGCTTGTGCCCTTGTTTCCGATCGCTCCTTCGGCTTAACCCACCCGTCTGATTTTCTAGCGCGACTGCAGGGCAATGGTGCATTAGGGATTGTTCTTACAGCTGCTTTATATGCATTGTTCTCGAAGTCGCTGCATGCCGAGCTAAGTAAGCGCGTGTCAAAGTGCACAATTGCCGTGGCATCAGTATTCGCTATCGCCGAATCGATAGGCTTCAATATCGACCAATATTCGTCATTGCAAAATCCGAGTTCCGATTCGGTGCTCTCTTATGTCGATTTACTTTTTCTCGTCGTGTGTTACTTTGCTATGTTCGTCTCAATACTTCGAATTGGAGCCGCCTGGTCGCAACGCATCCTTTCAAAAAACGCCAAGTGCGTTGAGCCTCCTCGTTTTCTACGAAAGATACACGAGCGGCCATTCCTGGAGTTTATGGTTTCAGCAACGGTACTTCTAGTTGCATGGTCTCCCTATTTTATCTTGTTAAGCCCCGGAATAGTTACAGCCGATACTTTAAATGAAATCAGTCAGGCCATGGGAGATGTGCCGCTCAGCGACCACAACCCAATCCTATACACAGGTTTCTTAAAAATAACACTCACTTTAGGCGTATTTCTTACTGGAAATATCGGATGTGGACTTATCGTCTCAGGCTTGACCCAAATGGTACTACTTGCGGGTATTTTTTCGTTGGCAATAGTATCGATAGATTTTTCATTTCGATATA
>OLNX01002815.1_pt1 | contig 12430 bp, 15 predicted proteins | sample 1672611 | NCBI WGS metagenome assembly OLNX01 (sample SAMEA3136705, study PRJEB25190) | human gut metagenome
CGGGCTTATTTTATACCCCGCACCCCGAAGAAGATAAGCGGCTGGGTACCGTTGGCCATGTCCGGATGGACTTCGGGCGCAGCGGCAACGAGTTCTTGCATACATGGTGGCCCCGTGGCCCGGAGGAGCTGAACAGCCCTGTGTTCAAAGCGGAGCTGCAGGAGGTCGTGGACACGCTGCGGGAGAGTGTGCTGAAAAACCGCTTTGCCATGGAGCGTTTCTGTTATGCCCGCGGTGGCAAAATCAGCGGCGGCTGGACACAAAACTACGGTTACATCGTGGAAACGGAGCATTACCGCTACTGCCTGCGTTGTAATCCGTCCCCTGGTGACTATAACGGGTATCTGACGGCCTATGATCTGGATGTCCAGCGGCAGAACATGGCGCAGGAAGAAGCATCCCGCATGGAAATGGGCGGCATGGCATGAGTTGGAACGGAGCTCGTGCCAGAGGGCCTCCCGTTTTCTATGGCAGCTGCGCAGATTCCCGTTGACTTGTGGGCGATCCTGTGGTAGTTGTGTTGTGCACCAACACAGGACGGAAAAGAAAAATAAAAACTGGAGGTACAAAATGAAAAAACTGCAAATCATGGCGGGTATGCTGAGCGTGCTTCTCCTCGCAGGCTGCGGCGGAGCCGGAGCATCTGCGAAAACGACAGAAGGAGATCCGCCGCAAGTGGCATCTGCCGCCGCTTCCGGGACCACAGCGGCGCAAAATGGAAACGAAAACCCTTCGGAGGTCGTAACACAAGATGAGGCAGAACGCCCCGGCCCTGTCGATGCGGAGCCGTCGGGAGAAAAGAAAACCACTTCCTCTGCCGGAGAAACAAAACCCAAAGCGGAAGATCCTCCGGTGCAGGTGCTGCCTGCCGAGACTGTGCCGCCCGAGGCTCCGCCCACAGAATCCGACCCCTCTAAACCCGTGACGGACGAGACAGCTCCCCAGCCGGAGGAGAAAGGCTTTGATATAGACTACTGGCTGGCCTACGCCAAGGACTGCGCCGTGAGCATCGGGCTGGTGCTGGATCAGGGGACGGCCGGCACATGGGATACGCCCATTCGGTGCAGCAGTAAGACGGAAGATGTTCTGGCCGCCTACATCCGGGATGATCTGGCGTACTATAAGGATCAGGAAGGCTGTACCGCCGTCTGGATCTGGGCAGAACGGATCGGAGACGGACAGTACGAACTGTTCATCGGTCGCGGGTGACGCAGAATTTGTTGGGAAAAGGCTCTCATGGAGGGCCTTTTTCTTATGTAAAAATTTAGGAGAATAGGAGGTCTATTTTGAAACGAATCATCAAGTGCGGGACGGCTTTTCTGCTGGCGTTGGTGTTGTGCCTATGCCTGCTGCCTACCACAGCCTTCGCCGCATCCAACCAGGTGTATATCTGGAATTTCCCCCTGTCAGATGATACCTTGAAGTCCAGCGGCAACTGGGGCCACGGCGTGCTGGATCTGCGGTTTGGCTACCGGGTAGGGGCTTCCAGCTACACGCAATTCCGGTGTCTGGACTCCTGGCAGGGCGAGGTAGCTTACTGCATCGAACCCGGCGCACCGCAGAAAAACTACGATTCCCTCACAGACCACAACGATACATGGTGGGATCACCTGACTTTGCCGGACGGGCATCCCCTTACGCCCCGCGAAGTGCAGCGGCTGATTGGCCGTATCATGAGCTACGGCTACCACGGGACCATTGGCGGCGGCTGGTGGGCAGATGTAGAGAGCACGGCGGAGAAGATGGCCTGGGCCTATGCCACGCAGGTCCTCATTTGGGAGGTAGTGGCAGGCGAACGGGACAGCAGCTTCCGCCATATTGATGTGAAGTCTATGGGCTATAACGAGGCCTTGGAGCGGGTGGATGCCACCCATCCCCTGCGGGGCAAGATCCTCAGCTACTATGATTCCATTGTAGATTCTGTGCAGACCCACAGCAAACGTCCCAGCTTCTGCACTTCTACCGCCACCGATGCAGAGACGCTGGAGCTGACTTGGGACGGAAGCAAGTTTACCGGCAGCGTCACCGACACCAACGGGATGCTGGGAAAGTACAGCTTCAGCTGTGAGGATGCCGATCTGACTTTCAGCAAGAACGGAGATGTGCTGACGGTTTCTACGGAAAAGCCCATTTCGGATGCCGTTACCATCACAGCCGCCAAAGAGGGCACTACCAGCGCCGGTATGGTGGTGTGGGGCGATGGCGTGTGGGGCGAACCTACCGGTATTCAGGATGTGGTTACCTACTCTGCCAGCGTCCGGGACCCAGTGACGGCTTATCTCAAAATCAAGACCGCTGCCATCCCCGGCAGGATCACGGTAAAGAAAGTGGACGCCGAGGGTGCGCCTCTGCCGGGGATTCGGTTTCTGCTGGAATCCTCTGCGGACCAGGTGAACTGGCAGGAGGTGAGCGCGGCGGAAACGGATGCAAGCGGCTCGGTTTGCTGGGAAGATTTGACAGCAGACGGCGGCACCTACTACCGGGTGACGGAGGTGCAGGCGGCGGAGGGAATGACGCTGCTGGCGGAGCCTTTGTTTTTGGGGACGCTGGATGCAAGCGACCGGGACATCACCATTACCGCCTGCAACAATGCGGGCTTTGCGCTGCCCTTTACGGGCGGGGCGGGATTCACAATTTATATTCTGTTTGCGGCACTCATGCTCGGCATGGGTGTCGGCACGGGTGTTTATTTTTGCAAAAAAACCACGATGAAAAAGGAGAACTGAACGATGAAGAAAACAAAACGACTTTGGGCGCTGCTCCTGGCTGTGGTCATGGCCTTGGGGCTGGTCACCACGGCGTTCGCGGCGCCGACCATTGACTCCGGGCGAAAGGCGTCCCTTTCCCTTTACAAGTACGACATCACGGCAGCCAGCGCAGACGGGGCGTGGGATGCGGCGTCCTATGTCAGCACCGGTGTGCAGGACGATGCCGTTACCGACAAACTGGCAAAGTACGCCATTCAGGGCGTGGAGTTTAGCTATCTGCGGGTGGCGTCCATCTCCACTTACAGCCAGCGGGAGAATGGACAATATAAGGTGGGCGTGCTGTATGGCTTTGCGGACGACGCAGTGCTCCAGGCCATTGGACTGACTAAGGCGGACGCTTACAAGAGAGGGAACGGCGTGTTCTACTTTACCTCCGACAAGCTGAACAAAGCCCTGGCGGACGCTTTGGCCGACAATGCTACCACCGTCAAAAATGCGCTGGAGATTGCCGTCCGGAACGGCGGGGCCATGCCCGAGACGGATGAAAACGGACACAGCAAGGTCGGTGGACTGGAGCAGGGGCTGTATCTGGTGGTGGAGACCCGTGTGCCGGAGAATGTCACCAACACCTGTAACCCGTTTTTTATTTCCCTGCCCATGACCACTATCGACGGCAAAGACTGGAACTACGATGTGACCGTGTACCCCAAGAACCAGACCGGCAATCCCACGCTGGAAAAAACCGTCCGGGAGGATAAAAACAGCACCGGCAAGAATACCGGCAGTCTGACCGACATTGCGGATGGCTATGCCCACATTGCCACCGCTTCTGTGGGGGATGTGGTGGAGTATCAGATCATCAGCACACTGCCCACCATTACCTCCAAGGCTACCAGCCTCACTACCTATACCTTTGTGGACACGATGAGCGAGAGCATCCGCTACAACAGAAGCGATGTGGTCATTGAGTTCTTCCGGGATGCCGGGTGCACTGATGAGATCACCACTTGGGACGAGGATTCCGGCAAGTTTGTCGTCAGCTATGATGACGCTGCCAACACCATGACCATTGGTATGACAGAGACCGGGCTGGCGGACATCAATGAATCCGCAAGTGTCTACACCGATAGCGTGAAGCGTGGTTACAGCGACTGTACTATGCGGATCACCTATGCCGCTACCCTTACCGCTGACGCACAGCTGGGTGATACCGACAACCCCAACGAGGTGGTGCTGACCTGGAAGCGCACCAATACCGGTTACTTTGATACGCTCCAGGACTGCTGCCATGTGTATACCTACGGTGTGGATGTGCTGAAGCAGTTTTCGGACGGCAAGGGCGACCTGACGAGTGTCAACTTCCTGCTGCACAACGACACGGACGGCTATTTTGTGACGGCGGAGCTGGTGGGCGGCGTGTACTATGTCACCGGCCATGAGGTGAAGGAGAGCAAGGCCACGGTGTTTGTGCCCAACGGGGAGGGGCACATCCGGGTCATGGGTCTGGAGGACGACACTTATGCGCTGACGGAGACGGCCACCGACAAGGGCTATGTGCTGCTGAAGGACGGTATTGAAATTGTCATTACCGCTGCGGAGGGCGAGAGCGCCTGCGAGACCTGCGGCGCAAAGCTCCTGACGGCCAGCGGCAGCGTCAACGGCGACGCGGTGGACCTGGAGGACGGCAATGCCATCGTGCCGCTGACGGTCATCAACAACCCCGGCTTTGACCTGCCTAAAACAGGCGGCTACGGCACTTGGATGTTCTCCGTGGGCGGCTGTATGCTGCTGGGCGTGGCGGCGTTTATTGTGGTCTGTGGGCGGAAGCACAATAGGAACGACCAGTGAAGTGGCGACTGCTGGCGGCGATTTTCGGCATTCTGTCGCTGGGATTGCTGCTCTACCCGCTTATGGGTGAACTGGTAAGTGAAAAGTATCACTCGGATGTGGAGGCGGTGTACACCGCCGCTATTGCGGACAGTAACAATGTGGAGCTGGCCGAGCAGCGTCGGGCGGCGGAAGAATATAACGCCATGCTGCGGGGTGAGGCGGCAGTCTGTGCGGGAGGGGCTTCTGCTCCTCCCATGCTCTATGCGGGGCAACTCACCGTGGGCGGGGCCATGTGTACAATCGACATCCCGAAAATCGGCGTGTATCTCCCGGTGCGGCACGGCACAGGAGCGGAGACGCTGGAACGGACCGTGGGGCATGTGGTGGGGACTTCCCTGCCTGTGGGAGGCAGCAGCACCCATGCGGTGCTGTCGGCTCACAGTGGGATGGCCTCGGCGAAGCTGTTTTCGGACATTGACCAGTTGGTGAAAGGCGATGTTTTCTATCTCCATGTACTGGGTGAGGTGCTGGCCTACGAGGTGGACCAGATCGCCACGGTGCTGCCTGGGGACACATCGCTGCTGCAAATCGAGGACGGGCAAGACCTGGTGACGCTGGTGACTTGTACGCCCTTTGGGGTGAACACCCACCGGCTGCTGGTGCGGGGACATCGGGTGCCGTATGTGCCGGAGCTGGTGGTAGAAAATGGAAAAACTCCGAAGGCTGCGTCTTCGTGGACGCAGCACTATCTCACGGGCTTGGGCATCGGCCTTGGTGTGTTGGCTGCGGTTGGCGGTGTCTGCTTCCTTGCAAGGAGGCGACGCCGTGGGTAAAAAAGCTGCTTTGTTGGCGGTGGCGCTGGCCGTGGCGGGGCTTTGTATTCTGCTGTGGCCGGTGGTTTCCGGGCATAGGCTGCAAGCGGACATGAGCGCGGCGGCACAGGGCTTTTTGGAGGAGGCGAGACAGTCATACCCCGAGTTGCTGGCAGACTTGCAGGGATATAACCAGCGCATTTATACGGAGCGGCAGGCGGGGCTGGCCGATGCTTTGGCCTGTGAGGAGCCTGCTGTATTGCTGAGAGACTACGGCGTGGAGGACGAGATCATAGGTGTATTGGAGATACCCACACTGGAGCTGGTCATGCCGGTCTACTTGGGCGCGTCGGATTCGCACCTTGCCGCAGGGGCGGCGGTGCTGGGGAACACTTCGGCGCCCATTGGCGGCGTAAATACCAACTGCGTTATTGCCGGGCATAGAGGGTGGTACAGTGCGGACTACTTTCAGCACTTGGATAAGTTGACCGCAGGCGATACTGTTACAATTACAAACCTGTGGAAAACGCTCACTTATACCGTGGTTGACATTCAGATCATCCAGCCCCATGAGGTGGAGAAGATCAAAATCCAGCCGGGGCGTGACCTGCTGACGCTCATCACCTGCCATCCCTACGCCAGCGGAGGACGGCAACGGCTGGTGGTGTATTGCGAAAGAAGGAAGTGATGCATTATGGAGCCTATTGGCAAGGCCACATTTGTCGGAGACGACGACATCCTCTATTACGATGCAGAGTCGTTTCTGGACTGTATCCGGGAGGAACTGCCCTATCGGGATACCACCGGGTTTCGCTACGAAGTCCTGACGGACGATCCTGCCGTTCGCAAGGCGGCAGATGATATTTTGCTGGATTTCTTCAGTGAGGATGATCCATATACGCTATCTGAATACACACAGAAAATAGGAGAGATCTAAAAATGTTTACATCCGAGAAAATGGTGAAATTCCTGCGGGAAAAATACCCGCCCGGCACCCGCATTCGACTGGTTTCCATGGAGGACCCCTATGCGCCGGTAGCACCCGGCACAGAGGGTACGCTTGTGTGCGTAGATGACGCCGGGCAATTTCAGATGAAATGGGACAACGGGCGGACTCTGGCCCTTATCCCCGGCGAGGACAGCTTCACTGTCCTGCCGCCCGAACGCAGCGTGCTGAAGTTGTATATGCCGCTGACTGCCGAACTCTACGAGCCGGATGAGTGGGGCGATATGCCGGAGGAGGCGGAACGGCTCACCGGCGGCGAATTGGCATCGTATGAGGACAAGATCCGCAGCGCCTTATTCAAAAACCGCATGCAGGAGGAACAGGTCAGAGGCATCATGCACTGGTACAGAAAGCCGGACAGCGTCAACGACAAGGTACATTCCGTTGTCTTCGATGTAGAGCAGCGGCACGGCAGGCTGTGGGGCGTGGCGGAGTGTCAGATCAGCGGCGAACTGTCGGCTGAAGAGCTGGCCACGCTGAAGAAGTACATCTCCGGCCAAGCCTCAGACGGCTGGGGTGAGGGCTTCGAGCAGCGGGAGATCGAACTGGATGGAGGTAGAGAACTGTATGTCCACCTGTGGCAGGATGAGGACTGGAGCATCCGGACGGAACAGGAGCGGTTCGAGCCTTACCGGGACAAGCTGCCTCAGCTGTGTTTTACCCTGCTGCCGGGTACGGGCCAGCTCATCTGCGTGAAGCGTGGGGAGAGCGGGTACTATCCCAGCGACTGGTCTACGCCGGATGCACAGGAAAACCGCCGCATTGCGGACGAGCAGAACCGGAAGCTGGGTGTGACACCCGCTCAGGAGGAAGCTATGAAGATCGGCAGCATGTGCGGCTGGGATGTCCCCGGCGCAGACCCGGATCACTGCATGGACATCGTGGAGCAGAGAGGAGGCATGGAACTTGGGTAAAAAGATTTTTTCCGTATATATGGGCGATCCGGATAGCAGCAGCCACTCAGAGCTGGATCTGCCCGCCACGCCGTGGGAACTGATAGACGCACTGGATAAGCTGCGGCTGGTGGATGGACGGGAATCCTATTGGCAGGTGGAGGACATTGGACGGTACGGATTTCTTGCCCCGCTCCTTGATGACAGTGACCTGTATCAGTTCAACGCCTTGGCGGAGCAGCTGAGCACATTCGACCATGTAGAAGCCATCGCTTTTGAGGGACTGGTGCAGATGGAGGTCGACAAGCTGTGCCAAACCAATGGCGGTGAACTGACCCTCCAGCGATTGCTGGATCTGGCATACAGTGTGGATGGCTGCCATGTGGTGCCGGAGGTCCGGGATGATGCGGCATTAGGCCGGTTCTATGTGGAGAACGATTTCCTGTCGGAACTGGAACAGGTGCCGGATAGTGTGCTGGAGCTGTTGGACTATGCCAAGATCGGCGAAAAAATGCGCAGGGACGAACACGGCGCTATGACCCCGAACGGCTATGTAGTACGGGAAGCCGAGCTGCGGCAGGCACCGCCCAACTTGGGCAGGCCGCCCCGGAAGCCGCCGTATATGATCCATTTCCTCTGCGTCAGTGATGTCCGTGCTGTAAAGTTGTACCTGCCCGCAAAGCAGGCGGAGCTGGATGCCGTGCTGGATTGTCTGGAGGTGGATAGCTGGCAGGAGGTGCAGCTGGAGGAATGCGACACCGCCATGCCGGAGATGTGGGCCTTCGTAGATATGGCTCACACCAGCATGGAGCAGGTCAATCAATTTGCGCAGTGTCTCGAAATGCTGGATGCAAATGGGGAACTGGCGGCGTTCAAGGCAGTGGCCAGTCAGCTGGATATTTACAAGCTGGAGGATGCCATGGCGCTGACAGAGCACCTGAGTGAATACGCCTTCGAACCGAATATCCACTCGTTGGAGGATCGGGCACGGGAGGAACTTTCCCTTATGGCAGACGGGCCAGAGCTTGACCTGCTCATCCGGAATTTGAATCTCACCGCCTACGGCGCAGACCTGATGTATAGAGATAGGGGCATCCTCAGTGACTATGGCTATGTCCATCGTCCGGATGGACAGCCTATGCATCTGCCGCAGCAGGGCATGGATATGACCATGCAGTAAACTGAATCAATAATGGAGCCGCTTTCCGAAAAGGGACAGCGGTCCCACTTTTTGCACCCTTTTCGGTGAGCGGCTTCAGGAAAGGAACACAAGAATGACGAAGGAGACCATCTCCCGGTATCTGGAGAACGGATGCAAGGGACATAAAAATGTGGTCAGCAGCCGGGAATTGGAGCGGGCGCTGGGCATCAGCGGAAACGAGCTTCGCAGGCACATCAACCGCCTGCGGCGAGGCACTGTGCCGATCGCAGCAGATCAGCGGGGGTATTACTATGCGGAGACGGCGGCAGAGGTCTATGCCACCATCCGAAGCCTTGAGAAAATGCGCAGCGGGTTAGACGCCGCCATCTCCGGACTGGAGCGGGCGCTGGAGAAATTCGGTGAGTAGGCAGATGACGAAGCTCATGCCGTGGGTAGGCGGCAAGGCCCAGCTCATGTGGGCCATCCAAATGCTGCTGCCTACCCACTACAAGACACTGGTGGATGTGTTTGGCGGCAGCGGCATTATCACCATGAATACTTCCGTCCCCAGCGGGTGTCTGCAGATCTACAACGACCTGAACCACGATTTATATAACCTGCTCTTCTGCGCCAAGGAGCGTCCGCTGGAGCTGGTCAGGGAGCTGGGCTTTCTCCCTATCAACGCCCACGATGAATTTGATGTATTGCAGCGTCAGCTGCAGGGCGAGGACTTCACCATGGAGTACATGGAACGGCAGTTGGATCTGACGGAGGTGTTTTTTGAACCACCCCAGGCGGAGGTCGTGCGGCAGCTGCTTTTGGAGCGTGGCAGTTTAGGCAATGTGCGCCGTGCCGCAGCATTTTATAAGCTGCAGCGCTACAGCTACAATGGCAGCGGAGACAGCTATGGCGTAGGCTCCTGCGATATACGGCGGTTTTTCCGGGATCTGTGGGAGTGCTCTCATCGGCTGAAGGATGCGGTACTGGAAAACAAGGATTTCGAGAGCATCATCACCGCCCGAAACGACCCGCAGACCGTGGTCTACTGTGACCCACCCTACTATGAGGCAGAGTGCTACACGGTGGAGTTTCCACGCAGCGACCACCAGCGGCTCCACGATGTACTGGTAAAGCATACGGGCTTCGCTATGGTGTCCTATAACAACTGCCCATACATCCGGGAGTTGTACGATGATTTCTTCATTTACGAGGTGGAGCGCCCCAACAGCCAGTCCAAGAAGAAAAACAACAAGTACCGTGAGTACATCATGACCAACTACGATCCCCGCACCTTTGCGCCGCAGATGTCCTTCTTCGGCGACTATGACAGCCGGGGCAAATCGTGCAGGCTGGTGCATACACCGCAGCGGCCTTTAAAAGTATAGGAGGATCTTCGCATGAACAATGAAATGAAATTTGAAAAGAACGGCCTGCTCATTCCCAACGGTGCGCTGGAGGAACTGGGCTTGGCGGGTATCTCCCTGTCTGCGTGGCTGGGACAGGACCACATCCTGCTCATGCCGCAGGAAATGACGGCAGAGCAGCTGCTGCACGCACTGGATGGCTTGTCTCAGGCTTCCGTAGAACTGCTGGGTGTGCTGCAGGAGGCATGCAGGATGCCCTGCGCAGGCGACTGCGAAAGGGACATGGACGATGTGCCGCAGGTACCGGAGAACATTCGCCCCCTGCTCATGCTGAGTGGATGCTGCCCGTCTGCACTGGCGCAGCTTTTGGAGGAAGGAGACATTGTCTATGCTGCCGAGTGAGACGATGTACCCCTACACGGCCAAAGAGGCTCGGGAACGAGGCGAGTTGGAGCTGTGGCGTGCCAATTTCCGCACCAACTGTGCCTGCGCCGGGGCCATAGAGCTGGCCATCCGCAAGGGCTTTGACGGGATGCATCTTTGGACCGACTGCGCCAAAAGCGTTATCGACCAGTATGGCTACAAGCGGGTGGGCTTTGTGCTGGCCAACACCTTGCAGGAGCAGTCCTATGACGGCCGCTACCATGAGAACAATAAGAAGTGGAGCCGAACCATCTTTATCCCCGAAGATGGAGGACACCGGCATACCTTCCTCATAAATAGCCACCCCGCCGTGTTGGACGGATTCGTCAGCGAATACCGGGCAGAGCTGGCAAAGCTGCACCTGTTCGGCGCAGAACACTGTGAACCCAATTCCGGGGAGCAGGACTTCACCGGCAGGGTGCTGATCCTGTCGCCGGACACACTGCGGGAATCCTACTGGCAGCCGGAGAATCAGCTGTGGCTGGCGCTGAGTGGCTTTGGCTGTCAGCCCCACGCCCGTGGCCGCTCGGTACTCTGCACCTGTTTGGGAGACGGCGAGACCACGAGGTGGAACCGCTCCGAGTTCGTGGGGATTATCCGTGACGAGTGTATCCCTGATTGGGCGGCGGAGAAATTGGGTGAACTGCGGCGTGGGATGCATGAAATGACAATGTAAAGGAGAGTGCGAAATGAAAACTGTAAAGCGTATCATGCTCATGCTGAGCATCACGGCGCTGCTGTGCTGCCTGCTGTCTGTGGCGGCCTTTGCCGCAGGCAGCGGCGATGTGGCGGGTGCGGTGGAGAGCACCTGGACGGCAGCGTCCGGGCAGATCAAGTCGGTGGTCAACAAGGTGGTATTCCCCGCCATCGACATGATTCTGGCTATTTTCTTCTTCGTGAAGCTGGGGACGGCGTATTTTGACTATCGGAAAACAGGGCAATTTGAATGGACGGCTCCGGCCATTCTGTTTGCATGCCTGGTCTTTACGCTGACGGCGCCGCTGTATATTTGGAGTATTATCGGGGTATGAGTGGGAAATTGCGCTGTTGGTTGGCGGGACGGTTTTTGCATGTTCAGGAGGTGATGAATTGTTTATATGGGACTTTGTAGCGGACAAAATACTGGGCCAGATCGTGGACTGGTTTTACAGTCAGGTGGTGGGCTTTCTTGGGAACTTCTTTTCCGAGATGGGCAGCATGGGCGCAGAGCTCTTCGAGATGAACTGGGTGCAGAGCGTGGTGCTGTTTTTCTCCTATTTGGGCTGGGCCCTGTTTGCCACGGGGCTGGTGGTGGCTGTGTTTGAATGCGGCATCGAGTATTCCGCTGGGCGGGGCAATGTGAAAGAGACGGCGCTGAATGTCCTCAAGGGCTTTCTGGCCGTCTCTCTTTTTACCCAGGTGCCGGTGCGGCTCTATTCTTTGGCAATTTCCTTGCAGGGCACCTTGACGGCGGGCATCACCGGCTTCGGGTCCACCAGCATCGGGGATGCGGCAAAGGCGGCGCTGGCAGATCTTGAAAACCTGGAAAGCCTAACGGAGTCCACCTATCCCCTGCGGGGCTTTGGGCGGGAGACCAGCGGGCTTATGGTCCTCTTCTGTCTTGTACTTATGGCCTATGCGGTCATCAAGGTGTTTTTCAGCAATCTGAAGCGGGGCGGTATTTTGCTGATTCAAATTGCCGTGGGGAGCCTTTATATGTTCTCCGTGCCCAGGGGATATGGAGACGGATTCGTCCAGTGGTGCAAGCAGGTCATCGGCCTGTGCCTCACGGCGTTCTTGCAGGCCACCATCCTTGTGGCCGGGCTGATGGTATTCAAAGGCCACGCCCTGCTGGGCTTGGGGCTCATGCTCTCTGCCGGGGAAATTCCCCGCATTGCCGGGGCCTTTGGGCTGGACACCACCACGAAGGCCAATCTTACCTCGGCGGTTTACACAGCTCAGAGCGCCGTCAATATTGCCCGGACGGTGGCGGCCAAATGAGGTGCATTACTATGGGCAGCCTGTTTGACGGCATTGGCGGTTTCCCGCTGGCGGCTATACACAACGGTGTCATCCCCCTATGGGTCAGCGAGATCGAGCCGTTTCCCATTCGAGTCACGCAGCAGCGGCTGCCGGGGATGCTGCATTATGGAGATATTACGAAGCTGGATGGGGCCATGCTGCCGCCGGTGGATATCATCTGCGGCGGCAGCCCGTGTCAGGATTATGCCGAGAAAATAGTTATTCCGAAGTCATTGCATAGAGTCTTGTAAA
>OLNX01002818.1_pt1 | contig 12419 bp, 12 predicted proteins | sample 1672611 | NCBI WGS metagenome assembly OLNX01 (sample SAMEA3136705, study PRJEB25190) | human gut metagenome
GTGGGAATTATATGAATCAAACTCTGTAGATTCTGGAAGCATTTTCTCCAAGAATCAAGTCTTTGTCTTTCTGTGCAAGATCCAGGTTCTGTTCACTTCCGGGAATACCATGGAGAAGGAGTATAGTAGGATGGGGACCTTCACCCCCTGCCGTGTATAAGGTAGCAAGGAGCTTTCCATGTTTTCCGGGAATTATGATACCATAAAGATCGGGCCGGCTACAACAGGCGCCGAAATGAGTTTCTTTCGCATTCGTATTTTTACAACACATATAAACGGTCCTTTCTGACGTAATTCATGTCTTTAAAAGAACAGACCTAAAATTTGTTCTTATATCATTCTTTGTTCTGTTCTGCTTCAGCAAGTTCTTTGTTTAAGTCTCTCTTATACCAGTCTTTTCCGTACAGGAAACGGGAAACCAGCATAGAAGCAACTGTATCGCCGCAGGAGTTGATCAGAGTACAGCCTGCATCAAACAGCTGTGTCATCATCATCAGTACCGGAAGGGCGATAACAGGGAAACCAAAGGAAGAGATCAGCATGGTCTCCATAGCAGCACCGCCGCCGGGAACAGAAGATACAGCAACAGAAGCACATACAGCAATGGTCAGTGCAAAGGCATAATCACCAATGCTTCTGAATGGATGTCCAAATAAGGTGCAGCAAAGTACGATCTCGTAAATAGTAGCAAGGCAGGCACCATCCATATGGCAGGTAGCACCAACAGGTACAACAACGGAACTTACAACTCTTGGAACACCTAATTTATCGCAGGCATCCAGCTGCATCGGAAGGGCAGCAGCAGAAGAACGGGTACCAAGTGCAGTCAGTGCAGGTGTTAAGATTTCTTTGAAATAATGTTTTACGCCCCATGGACCGGCAGCGATAAATGCATAAAGTCCAAGAAATACAAAGAAATAAACAAAAACAGTAGGATAATAAATTAAAAGTCCACGTCCATAGCTTTTTAACAGATCGGAACCATATGTACCGGTCAGGTTTGCGAAATAAGCCATCAGACCTAAAGGAGCAGCTTTCATTAAGATTGCTACCATTTTGTAGAATACCAGGGACATGTTGTTTAACCAGTTTGCAATTTCACGGCCTTTTTCACCAAGGGAAGAAACGGTGACACCAAAGAATACAGTAAATACGATCAGTGCCAGGATATGTCCTCTGGAAATGACATCCGGGAAGTCACCAACTGTAAAAGTATTAACGATCTGGTCACCGATACTGGAAGCAGCTGCCTGTGCAGTAGCATCACCAGCGCCTAACTGAACGGAAGTATCGACACCAAAGATGCCCAATACTACAAACATAAAACTTCCGGCAATGGCTGCAGTCACTACGAAGATCACCAGTGTAAATCCCAGCAGCTTTCCAACGCTCTTTGTATCGCTGATATTAGCGATAGAACTGGAAATTGAGAAGAAAAGCAGCGGAACCAGCAGTACAAACAGCAGGTTCAACCAGATCTGGCCAATTGGATACAGGAATGACGCTTTTTCTCCCATCACCATTCCGATGATGGCGCCTAAAATAACAAAGGCAATAAGGATCAGTGGTTCACGGTAGGCAGAAGCCTGTTTCTTTTTTTCACCCATAGATAATTCCCTCCTTAGAATATTTATGTTACACACACTATAAGAGTTTTCAGACAACTTTTCAATCAACAATTATAGCAATTGAACTGTAATATTTTAAGATATAATGTGTCCAAAAGAAAAATAAGCGACACCGAAGGTGGCATTTGTTTTTCTTGGACCATTAACGAACAAATCGTCTGTGTAAGCAGACAGTAGAGCGCAAAGTGCGGAATTTGTGAGTGCAGTTTGAAATTTTAATGATAATATCAGAATTTTCTGAATGTTTGAAATCCTATTGACTTGAAGTCAACTTCAAGCTGTATACTTAAACCAGATACAGACTTTATGTATAAAAAATGTATAGTAAAAAACGTATATATAATAGGAGGAAACACTTCATGAGCAATGTAAAACCAGTACCTGGAACAAATGGAAACCAGTATATCCCTTACGATCAGAGAACAGGGGAAGAGTCTGTGGTATATTTCACCAGGGACCTGTCTGCTGCCGGTTTAAAGAAGATCTATGACCGTATCCAGTCCCGTATTACCGGCAAGACCGGCATAAAGCTGCACACCGGCGAAAAGAATGGCCCAAACATCATTCCTCGTCCATGGGTAAAAGAACTGATGGCAGATAAGATGGATGACGCAGTGATCGTTGAGACCAATACTTATTATGAAGGCGACCGTTATACTACAGAGCAGCACAGAGAGACCTTAAAGGTAAATGGCTGGACCTTCTGCCCGGTAGATATTATGGATAAAGATGGAACTGCCATGCTTCCTGTAAAGAACGGAAAGTGGTTTACAGAGATGTCTGTGGGTAGAAATCTGTTAAATTATGAGTCCCTTCTGGTACTGACTCACTTTAAGGGCCATGTAATGGGCGGTTTTGGCGGATCCAACAAGAACATTGGTATCGGCTGTGCAGACGGACGTATTGGTAAGGCTATGATTCATACAGTAGAAGGTTCTGACAATATGTGGAGTATTGCAGAAGAAGAACTGATGGAACGTATCACCGAATCCACCAAGTCTGTTGTAGATCATTTTGGCGAGCATATCGCATTTATCAATGTAATGCGCAACATGTCCCTTTCCTGTGACTGCGAAGGTGTTGTAGCTCTCCCTGTTGTAACTCCTGACGTAGGTATTGTAGCTTCCTTAGACATCCTTGCAGCAGACCAGGTATGTGTAGATATGATCTATGCAATGAAGGAAAATGACCACAAAGACCTGATCGAGCGTATGGAAAGCAGACACAGCTTAAGACAGCTTTCTTATATGAAGGAAATGGGAATGGGAAATAACCGCTATAAACTGATCGACCTGGATAATGAAGATGCAGTGATCGATGCAGCAGCTGCTGTAGACGGTGTGGTTCCATTTGGACAGGTGAGAAAAATTCATTATGCAAAATAATCATAAGATAAATTGCGGTCGGGAAATAAAGACAACAGGATCAAAATGTGCTATGATAAGTGAAGTCTGAAAAGATGGGCGTTAAAATCTGAGATGAGGTTAAAACAATGGATTATCAAGCATTAGAAGAGCATATTAAAGATTCTGTTATGGAAGAGCAGGCGAAGCTGGGATTTCGCAAAGAAGTGATCCGGTTGTATTACCCTGTGGGCATGTTAAATAATCTGTTTGGCACTGCCTGTGATGCAGAAGAAATGCAGCAGGCTCTTGCAGGATTTACAGATTTTGCAAAAGAGCGGCTGGGAGAAGTGACCATCACCCACAAGAAAGACCGTTTCTGTCTGCTCCTTCCGGAAGAAACAAGTATTTATGTTCATGAACATAAAAAAGAAAATGAATTTATCCACCAGCTGGTAAACCTGATCGCTTCCCATGAAACGGATATGGAACAGGTGAAAAAGCTGTTTTTTCAAGCCGGATTCTGTTACAGGCTGAAAATATCCACGAATAAGGGAGAGGATCTCTTCTTAGATAAATGGAAGCTTTCCTTCTGTGGAAAAGGAGATGGCGGATCCGCTGCAGAGCAGCTGGAAACGATTTCCGGACCTTTGGAAATCTGTCTGTATTTACATGAAATAGAGGAACTATTGAGACCGGAAATATATGGACTGATGGAGCGTTTTCTCGATCAGAAATTTGAAAAAGGACAGCTTGCGGAATATGAGATGATCAAGCTGACGGGGCAGTCCTGCAAATCGAGACTGTTTCTGGAAGCGCTCAAACAGTATGTTCCGGGAAAGCGGATACAGGGTGTCCGGCGGGACGATGCAGGGACGGAACTGAAAATGTGCTGTCTGGAGGGAGCACTTGCTTACTTTATGAACTGCAAGCTGGGATACATGAAGGTAAACGAGAACTATAGAGTAGGCAGCCTGCCCTATGAGATTATGGCATATACCCATGAAAAGGAAGAGAAAACCCTGATTAAGAGTCAGGATACGCAGAATGTGATCGGATACATTTCCCGTTTCCACATCGGAAATCAATTGGATCTGTATCTTAATGATGAACAGGGGGAATGGCTCAGGACATACCATTTTGCCTATGACACTTCTAAATTTGAGAAGACTACCCAGAAGGAGATCGACGAGGATTATGCGGGTACGGTGATTCAGGAAGAAACAGATATCATTTTATCAGTCCTCTGTACAGATCGGTTCTTCCGGCTCTGTGAAATAAGAGCTTACATCGTTATCATCATCTGCTGTACTTAAAGAGCCGCTGGAGCTTGTTTTAAACTTCACTCCGTCACTGGTCTTTACAGTAGAGTTTTTCATAACCTTTCCGGAAGAATTTACTACATAGTTGCTGCTGTCGATCTTATAGCATACATACTTCTGACCATCTGTAGCTTTCTGAAGCTTTCCTTTATAATAGAGGTAATTATCTTTTACACCGGTATAGCCGCGGCCGTTTTCACTGAAGTAGAAATCTGTCTTGTTTCCATCATCTTCTTCTACTTTCATCTTTCCACGCTGTACACAGCTCTGTGTCTTGGTTCCAAAATAGAACGCGGTCCAGTTGCTGTCACCGGATCCGATATAGACCTTCTTAAGTCCATAGACCGGATTGCCACGCTTATTAAATAAGTAGGTCTTTCCACTGATCTTGGTCAGATCCTGTGTGGTAAGGTGATCTGAGTCTGCAGCTTTTGGCTTTCCATTATTTGCAAAGTAGAACCATTCTACATCTCCATCATAACCTTCTAAGTCTTCCGGCGGTTCTATGGAATACCAACCGATCTTTGCCTTTCCGTCAGAGCCAAAGTACATATAGTCTTTGATCGAGTCAGAACTTCCTCTTACATTCTTCCAGCCCATCTGTAAAATGCCGTCATCATCAAAGCAATAGTAAATGCCATCGATCTTTCTGGTGCCATAATCTCCGTTGTCGTTGCCGTCACTTGGAACATATTTCTTGCCGTTTGTTCCAAAATAGTACCAATACTGGCCATCTTCGCCGTAATCTAATGTACCGCCCTCAGCTCCCGGGATCACTTTGTTGGAGTCTTCCTCGTAATTATCCGGCGGATACAGTTTTTGCCAGCCGGTACGCATCACACCGTCATCTCCGGTATAATACATATCGTCTAAGATCCAGCCTGTTTCCATACGGCCGTTTCCGTCAAAATGATACCACTTATCATTGATCTTCTTCCAGGTGTCATCTATGGTCTTTCCGCTGCTTCCAAAATAGTACCACTCTTCTTCTCCGCCGTCAGAAGTAGTCTTTAACCATTTGTCCGTAACCATAATGCCATTGCTGTCTACATAATAATCAGAGTCTGCCCATGCATTTACAGCCATATATCCTTCTCCGTTCAGATATCTCCACTGGCCGTCAGCTCCCTTTTTCCATTCATTATATACTTTATTTCCATTGCTGTCATAGTAGACCCAGCTGCTGTTTTCCTGTGCCCATCCCTGTGCTGCCATAGCCGGGAACGCTGCCAGCCCTGCTGATAGTAACGCTGCCAGAAACCAGGCTGCTTTCATTTTTTTCCTCATATGCCCTGTTCCTCTCTTCTTCTGCTTTCACCCCGAAACTGCTGTAAATATACAGTTTGCGCTTTATAACTATTGTACCAAGAGTTTTCTTATAGTTCAACCAGATTAATCTTTCAATTCTATTACAAGAATATGTCACTGGTACTCAAATCTCTTGACGGACCCTATTAAAATAGACTATACTCAATTGGAGTCCTATGATACAAAACCGTACTATAACATCCGCCCTGGGCGGAATACAGGATATCATATATATTATAAATAGAAGAAACGAGGTTATCAAATTTATGTGGCTTGCCGACGGTTGGAAAGATTATGAAGTAATTGACTGTTCCAAAGGTGAAAAATTAGAGCGCTGGGGAGATTATCTTCTGGTGCGTCCGGATCCTCAGGTGATCTGGGATACCCCAAAGAAACACAAAGGCTGGAAGAAGATGAACGGACATTATCATCGCAGCAGCAAAGGCGGCGGTGAGTGGGAATTTTTTGATCTGCCGGAGCAGTGGACGATCAATTATAAAGAACTTACCTTTAATTTAAAGCCTTTCAGTTTTAAGCATACCGGTCTTTTCCCGGAACAGGCTGCAAACTGGGACTGGTTTGGTGATAAGATTCGCAAAGCAGGACGCCCTGTAAAGGTATTAAACCTGTTTGCCTATACCGGAGGTGCTACACTGGCAGCTGCCGAAGCAGGAGCCAGCGTGACCCACGTAGATGCTTCTAAGGGTATGGTTACCTGGGCAAAGGAAAATGCCCATTCTTCCGGCCTGTCTGATGCTCCGATCCGCTGGATCGTAGATGACTGTGTCAAATTCGTAGAGCGCGAGATCCGCCGTGGAAATCACTACGATGCCATTATCATGGATCCTCCATCTTATGGCCGCGGACCAAAGGGCGAGATCTGGAAGATCGAAGATGCCATTCACCCATTAGTAAAGCTGTGTGTACAGCTGCTTTCTGATGATCCGCTGTTCTTCTTGATCAACTCTTATACCACCGGTCTTGCGCCATCTGTTCTTTCCTATATGATGGGCGTTGAGATCGTACCAAAATTCGGCGGAACTGTAAAAGCGGAGGAAGTAGGTCTTCCTGTTTCCCAGAACGGTCTGGTGCTTCCGTGTGGCGCTTCCGGACGTTGGGAGAAATAAAATACGATATTCTTTGCAGGCTGCTGACAGATGATAAGATCATATTTCATCTGCCAGCAGTCTTTTTACGTCCAGTTTTCCCCAGCCCTGCTGGTTATGGGGAAGTCCCAGATCGACTGCCCGCTCCCTGATCCGCAGTTTAACGTCTTTATTACTCATAGACGGATATTTTTCCAAAAGCAGGGCAATAGCACCGGATACAAGAGGCGTAGACATGCTTGTACCTGATTTTATAAAATACCGGCCCGGTTCATTACAGCAGCTGATGATCCCGCAGCCCGGTGCTACCAGATCTGGCTTGCACACACAGGCATTGGTAGGACCTCTGCCGGAATAATCCACCATTCTGCTTCCCATCACCTCTACCTCCCGGTCATCATCAGAACAGCCTACTGTGATCACTTTCCGGCTGATCCCCGGCGTAGTCACAGTTCCCGGAGCAGGACCATGATTTCCTGCAGCCACCACCACTACCAAGCCGTCATCCCAGGCAGCATTTACCCCTTTTACCAAGGCGGAATTTTCCGTCATTTCCCGTCTGGTAAGGGATCCTACAGAAATATTTATGATCCGTATGCCATATTCTTTCCTGTGTTCCCGGATCCACCTAAGTCCCATTAAAACATCTGCCGCATATCCATTTCCTCTGTGATCTAAAACCTTGATCGCTGTAATACTGCTTCCCGGTGCGATCCCCTTTAAAAGGCCGCCTGAGGCAAGACCGCTGCCTGCGATCATAGCTGCAATATGGGTTCCATGACCATTATCATCATAAGGAAGCTTTTTTCCATGGACAAAGTCCTTAAATCCCTGTATCTTTCCTTTCAGGTCTTCATGAAGGTAGATGCCTGTATCTAAAACTGCAACACCGACGCCCTTTCCGGTAATTCCCTTTAAAGCCGCCTCATCACAGTGAATTTCCATTCTTGCCCGATTCACAATTAAAAAATCCCTTTTCTTATACTGTATGCGCAGAAAAAAGCTCCGTACCTGTCAGTATGGAGCTTTCTTCTAAGGATTTCGGATTTTCAAAAAGGGTTGAAGGATAGTTCTTAAACTTTCGTGCATTTCTTATGTAACTAAAGTATATCATGCAATCGCCGGAAATGTTTGAATGTTCTTTGAATAGATTATTAAGAAAGTCTTAAGATTGCAGTAAGAGTCCCGTACAGCGACTGGGGATACAGGCAAGCTTACTTGCATGGATACACAGTCATTGGACGGGCTGAGGCGAAATGAGCACGTGCGTAGCAATCCACTCTTACTATGAATTACGAAAGGACAGATTCGTAAAGTGTGCGTTTTAACTTTTCCACATCCCCGTCTGCAAAGCAATAACCGTCCATACCGCAGGCTTTCGCTCCTGCAATATTATTTGGCAGGTCATCAATAAAATAGCACTCTTCCGGTTTCAGACCGAACCGTTCAAAGAAATGACCATACATTTCTTTCTGTGGTTTCATGCACAGAACTTCTGCGGAAAACAGGATCCCGTCAAAGCATTCTACTGCCGGCAGCACCTCTTTGTAGCAGGTAAGCATACGTACAGATGCATTGGAGCATAAATAGATGCCGTAGCCTTTTGCTTTCAGATCCCGGACCAGATCTCCCATCTCCGGCTTCTGGACCAGATTATACTCATGCCAATGGTCGAAAGACTTCACAGCCAGTTCTTTTTCTTCTTCTGTATCCAGACGGCTGATCATCTTCTTAATACCATCTTCCTCCGTGATCACTCCCATATCCAAAAGAACCCATTCCGGTGAATCAAACACAGCCGTGCAGACTCTCTTTGCCAGTGCCTCATTGTCTGTAAAATGACGGCATACCGGCATACCAGAATAATCCACCAGAACTTTTCCCATATCAAATACAATATTCCTGATCAAAATAACCCCGCCTTTCTTATTATGCAAAAATGCCGGACGTTCTCACCTGTGCAGACCGGCTGCCAAGCTCCAAACCTCCGACATTTTTAATGTTCATTTTCTTTGTAAAAAACCAGTCTTATTTTGTCTCTGGCTTCTCTACCTGAACGATCGCAGCTTTCTGCATTGGGATACGGCAGTTTTTGTTGCTGCCGAACTCAACGATCACGGTATCATCGGTCATATCAATGATCACACCGTAAAAACCGCTGGTAGTAAGAATGGTATCTCCTACAGCAACGCTGCTTAACATCTCCTGCTGTTTCTGTCTTTCCTTCTTCTGTGGACGGATTGAAGTAAAATAGATCAGAGCTGCAAAAAATACGATATAGATAACTATAAAGCCCATTCCCTGCATGGTTTTTCCTCCTTCACATCTGCTGCCGCCTCGCCGCAGCAGTTATAGTTTTTTGTTTACCCGCTTCTACCTGCTATTTGCCTTCCATACCGGCAAGTTTAGCTGCCTTGTATTCTGCGAAACGGTGTTCTTCGATGGCGTCGCGGATCTCCTCCATCATTTTATTATAAAAATACAAATTATGCAAGGTACATAACCGCATTCCCAGCATTTCTTTTGCCTTTAACAGATGACGGATATAGGCTCTGCTGTAGGAACGGCAGGCCGGACACTGGCAGCCTTCTTCAATCGGGCTGTGGTCCAGTTCATATTTCTGGTTAAACAGATTTAATTTGCCATGGTTGGTGTATACATGACCATGACGGCCGTTTCTGGATGGGTAAACACAGTCAAAGAAATCTACCCCACGCTCTACTGCCTCTAAGATATTGGCAGGTGTTCCTACCCCCATAAGATATACAGGCTTATCTTCCGGCAGATGAGGTACCGTCACATCCAGGATGTGATACATTTCCTCATGTGTCTCACCTACAGCCAGACCACCGATAGCATAGCCGTCCAGGTCCAGCTCTTTAATGGTTTCTGCATGCTGGATACGGATCTCATCTACAACACCGCCCTGGTTGATGCCAAACAACAGCTGTTCTTTGTTAATGGTGTCCGGAAGGGAATTCAAACGATCCATTTCTGTCTTACAGCGCTTTAACCAGCGTGTAGTGCGGTCTACGGAATTGCGGATATAATCATAATCTGCATGGCTTGGCGGGCACTCGTCAAAAGCCATGGCAATGGTGGAACCAAGATTTGACTGGATCTGCATACTTTCTTCCGGTCCCATGAAGATCTTATGTCCGTCAATGTGGGAGCGGAAGTATACGCCTTCTTCCTTGATCTTGCGCAGATCTGTAAGGGAAAATACCTGGAAACCGCCGGAGTCTGTAAGGATCGGCTTATCCCAGTTCATAAACTGATGCAGTCCGCCATACTCCTTGATCAGCTTGTCGCCGGTACGCACATGAAGGTGGTAGGTATTGGAAAGTTCTACCTGAGTACCGATCTGGCGCAGGTCATCGGTAGATACAGCGCCTTTAATAGCGCCTACAGTTCCTACATTCATGAAAACCGGTGTCTGGATGGTTCCATGTACAGTTTCCATCTGGGCACGTTTCGCCCGTCCATCTTTGGTTATTACCTGATATTTCATATATTATGCCTCTTCGTCTGCCAAAGCAGCCTTGATCATGATGGCACATTCGATCCTCTTTTTCTGCATCTCGCAGCCGATCTCATATGCGCCGTTAATAGAACCACTGAAATTATAGGCATTTGCACTACATCCACCGCTGCAGTAAAATCTTGCAAAGCAGTCCTTGCATGTCTCTTTTGCATATACATTGCAAAGCTTAAACTCATCACGGGTCTCTGTATTTACAATACCTGTGTCTACATTTCCAAGAAGGAATTTTTCATTGCCTACAAACTGGTGGCATGGATACAGATCGCCCCATGGGGTAACTGCCAGATACTCAGTACCGGAACCGCAGCCAGCCAGACGTTTTGCAACACATGGACCTGCTGTTAAATCCAGCATAAAGTGGAAGAAGTTAAAACCTCTGCCCTCTTTTTTGCGCTTGATGTATTCTAATGCCAGTTTGTCATATTCTTTTAAGATCTGAGGAATGTCCTCTTCACGGATGGCATAATCCTCTGCAGGATCAGCTACTACCGGCTCCATGGACATCTGCTGGAAGCCAAGATCTGCATAATGGATCACATCATCTGCAAAATCCAGGTTATTTCTTGTGAAAGTACCTCTTACATAGTAATTCTTCTGTCCTCTGCTCTCAGCAAACTTCTGGAACTTCGGAACGATCATATCATAGCTGCCGCTGCCGTTTCTGAACGGACGCATCTTGTCATTGATCTCACGGCGGCCATCCAGGCTTAATACTACATTGCTCATCTCACGGTTGCAGAATTCCATGATCTCATCGTTTAAGAGAACGCCGTTGGTGGTTAATGTAAAACGAAACTTCTTGTGGTTTGCCTCTTCTAAGGAGCGGCCGTATTCAACCAGCTGTTTTACTACCTTCCAGTTTAAAAGAGGCTCTCCGCCGAAGAAATCCACTTCCAGATGCTCTCTGTTTCCGGAATTAGCTACCAGGAAATCCAGTGCTTTCTTACCAACTTCATAGCTCATTAAAGCACGGCGGCCATGATACTCTCCTTCTTCCGCAAAGCAGTAACGACAGGCAAGGTTGCAGTCGTGTGCAATATGCAGACAGAGCGCTTTTACAACGGTCTTGCGCTTCTTAAAATCTAAAACAAAGTCACGATAAATGTCACGGGTAAGAAGCTGTTCTGTATCGATCAGCTCCTGAATATCTTCCAGTGCTTCACAGACCATTTCACTTCCATAGGTCTCGTCTAATTTTTTATGAACATTTGCAGTTACTTCTTCAGAAAGCTTCTCAGGCTTGTCCATTTCCGGAACCTGTTCTGAAACTGCTGCGATGGCGTCATAAACCACCGGATCTACTACATGGACGGAACCGCTGTTCACATCCAGAACAATATGATAACCATTATTAATATACTGATGAATCAAAATTAAAATCTCTCTTTCTAAACGTAATAGGCCTTTCAGGCCAATCCAAATCACATGGGAAAGCCCCTATAATCTCTGTGACCATAGGGGCTTTGCACACTTAATCCGTTACCGACCTATACCATTAGCGGGCAGAGTTTTCGCAGCTCTGGTTACCAACGGTACAGGAAGTCTTACATGCAGACTGGCAGGAAGTCTGGCACTCGCCACATCCGCCCTTCTTCATGGTATCCTTTAAGGTATTGGCATTTAAAGTCTTTACATGCTTCATTGTACAGTACCTCCTTTTTTTATATGCCTCAAAAGGCACATATGAATAAACTCCATAAAATTATAACATAGGTTATGTTGGCTTGCAATGGTGAATATACTTGACTGTAAACATATTTTAGGGAGATGTCTATGGAAACTAAAGTGATAAAACCGCTGCTGCGCTCTCTTTTTATCTCCTATGCCCTTTCTGCCCTCTTTTTAGGGGCACTGGCTTTTGCCCTTTACAAACTGCGCCTGGGAGAAAGTCTGGTAAACCTGCTGATCTTTGCTGTGTATTTTGCAGCCTGTTTCGCAGGTGGATTTTTCACAGGAAGAAAAGTCAGAAACCGGCGTTTTTTCTGGGGACTGCTGTCAGGAATGTTTTATTTTCTCATCCTTTTTGCTGCTTCCTGGGCTATGGATCCCCGGGCCTCTATCCAGGCTGCCAGATCTCTCATGGTATTAGGCGTGTGTGCCTTTGGCGGAACCCTTGGGGAAATGCTCAAGCGGGAACATCTGCGGGAGAGATTCCCGATAATAATCGT
>OLNX01002820.1_pt1 | contig 12415 bp, 11 predicted proteins | sample 1672611 | NCBI WGS metagenome assembly OLNX01 (sample SAMEA3136705, study PRJEB25190) | human gut metagenome
GACGCAATAACGATTACTTAAAATCTCAATGCGAATAGCCTCAATGGCAATTGCCTCTGCCGGCGAGGAGACGCCAAGCAATTTTTGTAACTTGAAATATGCCCGGGATATGATATAATTAGTAACATCAAAAAAATCCCGAGGTGACAGCAAGATGGAAAAGCTCGATATCTTCCGCAAAGAAGCCGCAGAAAGCTATGCCGCAGGACAGAGGGACAGCCGCCACTTCATGAATATGTACAGAGCTTACCTTCGCGGCGCCTCGGACGCCGCCGGGCAGTACGGCGAAAGCGAAGCAGAGCGCGAAAGCTCCCTGAAGCTGACTATCGCCGCTATGGCCTTCGCTCTTCTCGGCTGGTTCATCACCATGTATTTCGTCTTTAAATAGCATAAGAGAGTCGAAGCACGAACCCGCAGGTTTGATTCGGAAAGGAAGATTGCGCTGATGGATATGGAGCTTTCGCCTTAACGGAAACAAAATGGTATCAGCGTCATCTGGCGTCGCCGCGCTTAAAACATGCGCGGCGTCATTTTTGTACATTAATTTTCGACAAATTTCTACAAAACCGCGAAAAATATGTCGAATAGTGCGTATGCTTGGTAGATCGTGTAATATTATGTCAACAATTTTCTTATTTCCTCGACACGGTTCGTGTGTTAAAACGCTTCAAATATGGTAAATTTATACCACAAAGCGGTTGTTTTGCGCAAATTGGTGGGCATTTCGCTGCTTGTGGAATTTACTGGAGGATTTATGTTATGGAAACCAAAACCCGCGTTCTTATTGCTGATATTGACGAGGACTTCCGGCGGCTTTTGACCGACGTGCTGTCCCGTGAGGAAGATATGGACTGCCTTGACAGTACAGATAACGGTGTAGACGCCCTTGCGCTCTGCGCCGAGCTGCGTCCAGACATTCTCATACTGGACCTCGTGCTGCTGAAGCTCGACGGACTCGAGGTGCTAAGGCGTCTGCCCGAGGCATGCCCCGATACGAAGGCCATCGTCGTCTCGCATCTTTACCGAAGTGAAATAGTCAAGCAGTGCGCCGCACTGGGTGCGGCATACTTTATCCCAGAGCCCTGCGACGTTCCCACGCTGCTCGACAGGATTCGTCAGATAAACGCCTTTTCGCAGCAGGCAGCGCCTCCCATCGTGTCGAGGCCGAACGACGCCAACCTTGAAGCGCTCGTCACCGAGATAATCCACGAGATCGGCGTTCCCGCTCACATCAAGGGCTATCAGTATCTGCGCGAGGCCATCATACTTACAATAAACGACATGGACATCATAAACGCCGTCACCAAGGTGCTGTATCCGGAGGTGGCGAAGAAGTTCAACACAACGCCCAGCCGCGTCGAACGAGCCATCCGCCACGCGATAGAGGTTGCGTGGGACAGGGGCGATATCGAGGTGCTGCAAAAGTTCTTCGGCTACACCGTGTCGAATATCAAGGGCAAACCCACGAATTCCGAGTTCATCGCCATGATCGCCGACTACCTGAGTTTGCGCCAAAAACAGGGCGTGCGGTGAAAAAACCGTAGCGTATCAATGCTTTGACGGCTGGTTAAAAATGGTGTCAAGCCTCCCGCGTATGCTCTTACGGTATGCGCGGGAGATTTTTTGTATTCAATCAAATTACTTTACAAAACACCCCCTGTACATATCCGGCAAAATAATATATAATACATAATATCCTATTTTTGAAAGATACAGGAGGAGAAATATGAAAAAAAGAACCCTTAGTCTGATACTGGCTCTGCTGATGGTATGCAGCCTGCTGCCGGTGTCTGCCGCCGCCGACGCCCCCAAGAGCGGCACCTGCGGCGAAAACCTCACCTGGACGCTCGACGACGCGGGCGTACTCACCATCTCCGGCACGGGAGATATGTATAACTACCCCGATTCTAATGTTCCGTGGAAAGCCTATGCCGGCAGCATCACAAGCGTTGTCGTCGAAAGCGGCGTTACGAGCATTGGCGAGCGTGCATTTCAGTCCTGCGGCGCCGTCAAGAGCATCAGCCTGCCCGACAGCGTAACAAGCATTGGAAAATGTGCATTTTCGGTATGCATTAAGCTTGAGAGCATAAATATACCCACAGGATTAAAAAGCATAAGCGCCAGTATGTTCGCCAATTGCGAATCGCTCAAGAGCATTAGAATCCCTAACGGCGTTACGAGCATTGGCAACTGTGCGTTTTCCGGCTGCATTAAGCTTAAAAGCTTAATTCTCCCTCCCTCTGTTACAAGCATAGACCCGATGGCGTTTATGGTATGCAGCGAGCTTCAGAGCATCTGCATCCCCGCCGGAGTAACGAAAACCGGCTACGGTCTGTTTTCATTCTGCAACAATCTGACGGACGTATACTTTGGCGGCACCGAGGCTCAGTGGAAAGCCAACCCGGAGCATGATGCTCTCGGCCTTCCCGAGACCGCCACAGTGCATTTTGGAAGCTATTACCCCTTCACCGACGTTGACCCCACAGGCCGCCACGCTCCCTTTGCCGAGGCCATCCAGTGGGCAGTAAACGAGGGTGTTACCACCGGCTACGGCAACGGTATCTTCAAGCCCAACGCAGACTGCTCCCGCGCGCAGGTAGTGACTTTCCTGTGGAGAGCGGCAGGCTCTCCCGCGCCCAAGTCTGAGGACAACCCCTTCGTTGACGTTTTCGCAAAGCAGGATAACGGCAATGACAATCCCTACTACACCGCAATACTCTGGGCAAATGAGAACGGCATAACCAACGGCGTTGACGCCACGCATTTCGCGCCCGACAAGAACTGCACTCGCGCGCAGGTAGTCACCTTCCTGTGGAGGGCTGAGGGTCAGCCTGAACCGGCATCGGCGGAAAACCCCTTCGCCGACGTCTCCGCAAAGCAGGATAACGGCAATGACAACCCCTTCTACACCGCAATACTCTGGGCTGTCGAGAACGGTATAACCAACGGCACGGACAGTACCCACTTCTCACCCAACAGTGTCTGCACCCGCGCACAGATCGTCACCTTCATCTACCGCGACTTGGCCTGAACCCGAATATAAAAAACACGCCGGATCAATCCGGCGTGTTTTTTATCATTTATCCTACGACATCGTAGCCCTGGGCTTCGACGGCCGCCTTCAGGGCCGCCGGTTCGAGGCTCTCGCCTTTTACTATCGCCGTGCCGCTCTCGTGGCTGACAACGGCCTCGCTGACGCCCTCAAGCTTCTCAAGCGCAGCCTTCACCCTGCCCGAGCAGTGACCGCACATCATGCCCTCTATCTTCATAGTGACTTCCATGATTTTGTCTCCTCCTTAGTTATGCGGTATCTCCGGCCTTATAACGACCCGCTCGCCGTGAATTTCAAGCCTGTTCTGGCAATACAGTATTATAGCCCTCGGCAGCAGCTTCCATTCCGCCTCCTCCATGATGCGGCGCTCAAGCGTCTCGGGCGTGTCGCCCTGCTTTATCTCCACCGCCTGCTGCGCGATGATGGGGCCGACATTGCCGTCGATATCCGCAAAGTACGCCGTGGCTCCCGTAACGCGGCAGCCGCGCTCGAGGGCGGCTCTGGCGGGGCTTTCGTCGCAATCGACGAAGGCGGGGACGAGCGCGGGATACACGCCGATTATCCGCTTGCGGAACTGCGAGGCTATGACACCCAGCGGCATGTTGAAGCCGGCGAGCACGACAAGGTCGATGTCCATATCCTTGAGCTTGTTGGATATGGCCATGCTGTAGCTTATTCTCGTGGGAAACAGCCCCGGCTCGACGACGAAAGCCTGAACCCCGGCGTTGGCCGCCCGGCGCAGGGCATACTCGTTTTGCTCGGTGGATATGACGGCGGTAAGCTCAAAGTTGGGTATCTCTCTGAAATACATGGAGTCGAGAATCGTCTGGAGCCTGCTGCCGTCGCCGGAAACGAGAACCGCTGTTCTAATCATATGAATCTCCCCCTTAATCCTCAAGCAGACGCTTTGCCGCGGCTATGTTGAGCTTTTCCTTTTCCTTTATATCCGCCAGACTGCGGAGCCTTCTCTCCCTGCCGGAGCCGGAGAGCACCATGTCGATGCACTGCTTGAGCGATTCGGCCGTTACGCTGTACAGGTCAATGCTGTAACCGCCGAGGTATTCGGAAAATCCGGAGACCTTGGGGTCGTAGCTGACGCCCACCGCAGGAATGCCCGCGCAGGCGGCATACAGCAGGCAGTGCAGCCGCATGGCAAGCACGAGCTTCATCTTCTTCATGACCGCGATCGCAAGCTCGGCATCGTCTATATCCGGCAAAACGGTGAAGGGCACCCCCGCCGTCTCGGCCGTGTGCCTTGACACCGCGAGGTCCTTTTTATAGTTCATCGGCATCAGCACCGTTTTAAGCCCGTATTTTTCATGGCAGTAGCGCAGAGCTTCCGATATATCGGCGCTTTTATCAAAAAAGCCCGGCCACGGCCGCATGCTCACGCATATGAGATCATCATCGGGGTCTATGCCGCACTGCTCCAAAAACCGCTCGGCTTCCTCTTCGGCTCTGACGGAAATATTCAGGACCGGGTCGGCGGCGAGTATTATCTCCGGCTTTGTCACGCAAAGCTCCTGAAGAAGCTTTGCGCTCTCCGGGTCGCGTACGGTGATGATATCGACACATTTATCTATGACCGAGGCCGACAGGCGTCGGTCTATCTCGCTGTTTATCGGCCCTATGCCGCAGCCGTACATCTGCACCCGGCAGCCGAGCTTTTTGGCCTTGCTTATTGTGTGCAGATAATAGATAAGGCTTCTGCGGCTGGTGACGTCCTGAATGAGACTGCCGCCGCCGCTGATGAAAAGCTTTGCCCGCCGCAGCTCACGATACAGCCCGATCAGATTCCAGCGCTGCACGGCGTTCACCGCGTGCATGGAATTTATGAGCTTCCTGTCCTTGCACACAACGGTTATGCGCATGTCCTTATCTATTGTCCTCAGCTCGCCGAGGATGGCTTTGAGTATGGCCTCATCTCCGGCGTTGCCGTGGCCGTAGGAGCCGCAGATAACGACGCCGGAGCGTTTTTGCGCTCTGCGGCGTAGCACGGCGTTATATATCTCGATCTGGCGGCGGCAGGTGCTCTCGGTCGAAAACTCCCGGCGCGCCTTGTCGTAAACCGCCTCGCCCATTTTCCGGCGAAGCTCGCTGTCCCGCGCCATTTTGAGCAGGTGCTCGCCCAGCGTTTTATAATCCCCCGGCTCAAAGAGCATGCCCGTCTGCCCGGGTATTATGAGCTTTGGCAGTCCGCCGACGCGGGATGCGGCGGTGGGGAGCCCTGCTCGGGCAGCCTCCGTCACGGCGTAGGGGAAGGTCTCGGATATGGAGCTGATGACGTTTATATCGACCGAGGCGTAGTAGCCGTCCATATCGGACACCCAGCCCGCGAAAAACACTCTCTCGGAAACTTTGAGCTCCTTTGCAAGCGCCTTTAGCGTCTCCATCTCCTGTCCGTCGCCTGCTATGAGCAGGCGCAGCTTATCGCATTGTGCCGCTGCCTCGGCAAAGCCGCGCACCGTCGTCGCGACGTCCTTGACCGGGTCAAGCCTTGCGCCGATGCCCACGATAACGGTATCGTCGGCAAAATCGCAGCCTATCTTCTCCAGCCACCCGGCGCGGCTTATATTCGGCTTCGGGCGGGAGAAATCCACGCCGTTATATATCGCAAACAGGTCGTTCGGGTCAAAGCCGCGCGCTATGAGCGTTTCGCGCATCTGATCGGAAACGCAGACGCGGTAGTCCATTGCGTGCAGTGCGAGCCTGTTCATGCTGCCGTAGGTGAGGTTTGCAAGGGGACGGCCAAGGTAGTCGAGCTTATAATCGCTGTGGACGGTGCTTATAAAGGGAATATCAAAGCCCTTTTTCAGTATCGCGCCGGTAAGATTCGCACGGCTGCCGTGGCAGTGGACGACATCGTAGCCGCCGCTTTTTATCAGCTCCCGCGTGCCGCGAAGCCCCGCTCTGAAGCCGCCGTCTATAACGGTCACGGGGATCCCCATCGCCCTTGCATCGCGGGAGAAGGCTCCCTCCATATAACACACGAGGTCGGCCGTTATGCTCTCGTTGAGATCCTTCAGCAGGGACAGAACGTGGGTTTTAGCGCCGCCCGAATCGCCGCCGGATATAAGATGTAAAACTTTCAATACTGCCTCCGCTTGTTAATTGCCAAAATTCATTGTATAATATCAATTCAATGTTATAATTATATATTATTAAAAATTGCAGGTCAACGAAGGTAACAAATAATGACTAAAATTTATTTGATACGCCACGCCGAGGCCGAGGGAAACCTCTACCGCATCGTGCAGGGGCACTTTAACAGCTACATAACCGGCAAGGGTCAGCGTCAGATAGCCGCGCTTGCCGAGCGCTTTAAGGATATACATCTCGACGCACTTTACTCAAGCGACCTTCGCCGCACCGTCACGACAGCGGGCGCTATAACGAAGTATCACGCTCTGCCCATGCAGCTTGAGCCGCGCCTGCGGGAGATACACCTCGGCATATGCGAGGGCATGAGCTTCGGCGATATGCGCAGGCTCGACCCCGAGCAGATGGACTATTTCAACAACGACCCCGAGCGCTGGCGCGCCGAGGGCGCGGAGACCTTTGCCGAGTGTACATCGCGCATGGTGAGCATCGTCACCGAGATCGCGGAGAGAAACGACGGCAAGACCGTCGCCATCGTGAGCCACGGCATGGCGATACGCTCGCTGCTGGCGTATATTCTGGGCGTAGCCAGCGCCGATATCCCCTCCCTCCCGCACGGGGACAACACCGCCGTAAGCCTGCTCCGCTTTGAGGGCGGCAGCTTCACGGTTGAATACTACAACGACAACTCCCACCTGCCGGAAGAGCTTTCCACATTCGCAAAGCAGAGCTGGTGGCGCAAAGAGTCCGGCGGCGTGGACATGGGAAATCTAAGCTACGAGCCGCTTGATATGCAAAAAGAGGGTGCGCTGTATGAGCGCTGCTACGCCGACGCGTGGCTTGCCGCCCACGGCGATCTCAGGGACTTTAACGCGCCGCTGTACCTTTCCGCCGCGAAAGCACACTGTGCCGACGACGAGCGCGCGGTGCTCAAGGTCATTCGGGGCGAGGATGAGCTTATCGGTATCGTCGAGACCGACAGGCGCCGCAGCGCCGGCGCGGGGATCGGCTGGATAAGCCTTGTGTACCTCAAAGAGGAGTATCGCGGCATGGGGCTGGGCATCCAGCCCTTAGGCCGGGCCATCACCGATTACCAGAAGCTCGGCCGCAGGGCCGTGCGCCTGCACGTCTCGTCCGAGAACAGGCACGCCGTCGGCTTTTACGAGCACTACGGCTTTCGCATCATAAACAGGGAACCTGGCGCGGGCGCGCCGCTGTATCTGATGGAGAAACGCTTTGAGTAACAAAACAATGTGGAGAGAAAAATTAATAATCAAACGTCTTGACCCCGAGGGGCGGCGGCTTATCGCCGTGTCGGATATCCACGCAAACCTCCCGTATTTCAAGGGTTTGCTGGATAAGCTCGGCTTCTCGGACGGGGATGAGCTTATAATAGTCGGGGACTTCCTCGAAAAGGGGAAATACAGCCTTGAGACTTTGCGCTTTATCATGGCGCTGTGCCAAAAGGGCAACTGCCATGTCCTGTGCGGCAACTGCGACACATGGCCGGACGCCGTGGACAGCGAGCTTGGCTTCTGGCGTGATAAAATCGTTCACTATATGCTGTTCTGGCGAGGCGGGCTTATCTGGGATATGCTCGCAGAGCTTGACATCACCGTCACCGAGGAGCTTGATTTTGAGCCGCTCGTACCCATTTTGCGCGAGCGCTTCATGCCCGAGTGGGATTTCCTGCGCTCCCTGCCGCACGCCATTGAAACTGAGCACTACATCTTCGTCCACGGCGGCATAAGACCCGATATCCCGCTGCGCGAGCAGATAGGCGGCGACTGCATGAAGTTTGACGATTTTATGAGCTGCGGCTACAGCTTCGATAAGTGGGTCATCGTCGGGCACTGGCCGGTCATGCTGTATCTGCCCGACAGGGTGTGCGCAAATCCCATCATCGACCGCGAGCATCACATAATATCCATCGACGGCGGCTGCACCCTCAAAGACGACGGACAGCTAAACGGGCTTATCATACCGCACGAGGGCAGCGAGGATTTTTCCTTTGCCTCCTACGATCCCTTCCCCGTCAGGCGCGTCAAAACCGCGCAGCGCGGCGGCGAAAAAAGCTACTATATCCGCTGGGGCGACAACGAGGTGCAGGTTCTGCGCCGGGGCGGGGAGTTTTCGCTCTGCCGCCATGTACGCACCGGCTACGAGATGGAGATACTGACAAAATATCTGTATTCCGACGAGGAATTTTGCAAATGCAACGACTGCACCGACCTTGTGCTCGAGCTGCACGAGGGCGACGAGGTGAGCGTCGTTGAGGAGACTTCCCGGGGCTACCTTGTCAAGCACAAGGGCGTTTCGGGCTGGTATTGGGGAGAGCTTATATGACGGATTATTCTGAATTTCTGCCCGTCTCGAGGGAGGAGATGCACGAGCGCGGCTGGTGGTGGTATGATTTTCTGCTGGTCACGGGCGACGCATACGTCGATCACCCGAGCTTCGGCGCGGCGGTCATAGCCCGCACTCTCGAGGCCGAGGGCTACCGCGTCGCGGTGCTCGCGCAGCCCGACTGGCACTCGGCGGACGCCTTCGCCGCATTCGGCAGGCCAAGGCTTGCAGTTTTGATCGGCGCGGGAAATTTAGACAGCATGGTCGCGCACTACACCGCCGCCAAAAAGCGCCGCAGCGAGGATTTCTACTCGCCCGGCAAGAAGGCCGGCCTGCGTCCGGACAGAGCCACCATTGTCTACTCAAACCGCGCGCGTGAGGCCTTCGGCTCGGAAACGCCGATAATCATCGGCGGGTTAGAGGCGTCGCTGCGCCGCTTTGCGCACTACGACTACTGGGACGATAAGGTTCGCCGCTCGATACTCGTCGATTCGGGCGCGGATATGCTCGTGTACGGCATGGGCGAATACGCCGAGATCGAAATTGCAAAAAGGCTCAAAAAGAAGATTCCCGTGTCGGAGATGTGCGATATACGGGGCACGGCATTTCTATGCTCGGACCCGGAAAAATGCGCCTTTGAGAGCGTCACTTTGCCCTCCTTTGCCGATGTGCGCGATAACAAGCGCTTTTACGCCGACGCGACGCGCATTGAGTACGCCGAGCACGACCCCGTGCGCGGCAGGGCGCTCATTCAGGAGCACGACGGCAGGTATCTCATCGTAAATCCCCCCGCCATGCCGCTTGATACAAAGGAGCTTGACCGCATAGCGGAGCTTCCCTACACAAAGCAGTACCACCCCATGTATGAGCCGCTCGGCGGCGTGCCCGCAATCGAGGAGGTCAAGTTCTCCGTTATCCACAACCGCGGCTGCTTCGGCGGGTGCAGCTTCTGCGCGCTGGCGTTCCACCAGGGCAGAATGGTAACCAGCCGCAGCCACGAGAGCGTCATACGCGAGGTCACGGCACTCACAAAGTTTCCCGACTTCAAGGGCTATATAAACGACGTCGGCGGCCCCTCGGCAAATTTCCGCCACCACTCCTGCAAAAAGCAGGCCAAATGCGGCATGTGCGCCGACCGCCGCTGCCTTGCGCCGACGCCCTGTCCCAACCTCGACGCCGACCACTCGGATTATCTCGCCCTGCTGCGCAAGCTGCGCGCGATCCCCGGCGTCAAGAAGGTATTTGTCCGCAGCGGCATTCGCTACGACTATATGCTCGAGGATAAAAACGACGAGTTTTTCGCAGAGCTTGTGAAGTACCACATCTCCGGTCAGCTCAAGGTCGCGCCCGAGCACTGCATCGACTCTGTGCTCGACTATATGGGAAAGCCCCATATAGACGTTTACGAGCGCTTCATGGAAAAGTACAGGAAGCTCAACACGAAATACTCAAAGGAGCAGTACATCGTGCCCTATCTCATGTCCTCTCACCCGGGCAGCACGCTCGAGGACGCGGTCGCGCTGGCGGAGTATCTGAACAAAACCGGGCGCCAGCCCGAGCAGGTACAGGACTTCTATCCCACGCCCGGCACGATATCGACCTGTATGTACCACACGGGCATAGACCCGCTGACGATGAAGTCTGTTTACGTTGCAAAGGACTTTCACGAAAAGGCGATGCAGCGGGCTCTTTTGCAGTGGAAAAGGCCGGATAAGCGCAAGCTTGTGATCGAAGCGCTCAAGACCGCCGGCAGGGAGGATCTCATCGGCTACGGGCCGGAGTGCCTCGTGCGTCCGGAAAGACCCGCAAGGTCGAAGCCGAAAAAGCCTGCCGAGCCCGAGAAGCCGCGCAAGCCCGAGGGCTACAAAAAGGGCTGGGCAAAGCCGAAGCCGAAAAAGAACGCGAGGCCCGCGAGAAAGAAAGGAAAGTAAGCCGTGGAATATCTGTTTTACGTCATTGCGGTCATCAACGTCGTGCTGTGCGCCATGATGGGCATAGACAAGCTGTGCGCGAAGTTAGGCAAGCGGCGCATCCCGGAAAAGGTGCTGTTTCTGTTCGCCGTTTTAGGTGGCGGCTTAGGAGGCACGGTGGGCATGCTCTCGTTTCGCCACAAGACAAAGCACTGGTACTTTGCCGTCGGCTTTCCCGCGCTCGCGATATTGCAGATAGCGCTGCTGATTTTTTATCTGAGCAAAAATATGTGATATTTTCCTTTCGTTGCTGCATTTCAATTAATCGTTATTGCGGTGTCACGACCAGTAAGTGTTCAGTTAATCTTTTTTGCACTCGCGCTCTCAATTGGTGCAGAACTAAAATAAACAATTTCAGATAGCACCTCATCCGTCACGGCTATCGCCGTGCCACCTTCCCCTCAAGGGGAAGGCTTTTTTATTTCGTTTTTACGCTTCAAATAGACGCTATTGCGTCGGCTCGACCGGTTAGAGAGGTAAAACAATTGCCATTCCATGCCGTAGGGGCGAGCATCGCTCGTCCGCGTGCAGGCCAATTTCCAGAGGTTAACGAGAACGTGATTTTTGGTATCCGGCATCTATTTTGCCGCGTTGCAAGATTTGAGAATCGGACAGCCAATGGCCGCCCCTACAATTAGTGCGCGAGTGCAATGACGATAATAACCAGTCTCACCGGTCGGGATACCGCAATAACGATTAATTGAAGCCTTAACGCGAATCGCTTCGCGGTAGCCGCCGCCGAATTGCCCCTCCGGCGAGGAGCGGACGAGCAATGCTCGCCCCTACGGGTGCGGTGTAATTAAGAGCGCGAGTGCAATAAAGACTACTGCTGGTGCTTATGGTCGGGCTGACGCAATAGCGATTACATAAAATTTCAATCCGAATAGCCACTCCGGCGAGGAGCCGCCGCGATGCGGCATATTTTGCGCAAGATATGGTGTATTTTTTCCTTATATCCCACAATATAAGGAGGAGCACTATGCAATCGACAAAACTGCGCCCCGGCACACGGCGGGGCGGCATAATCTGGCTGCCGGTGGACGAGCTTGACCCCAACCCCGTACAGCCAAGGAAAAACTTTCCCGACGGCGAGCTTCAGGAGCTCTCCGACAGCATCGCCCAGTACGGCATCCTAAACCCCCTGACGGTGCGCCTGCGCGATAACAGCTACGAGCTTGTCGCGGGAGAGCGGCGGCTGAGGGCTGCGCGCCTTGCGGGGCTGTACGACGTGCCATGCATCCTGCTGGACGTCAGCCTTGAGGACGCGAGTCTCATCGCCCTCGTCGAAAATCTTCAGCGGCGCGATTTAGACTTTTTGGAGGAGGCAAACGGCATCGACCAGCTCATAAAGCTGTTCGGCATGAGCCAGGAGGAGGCGGCCCGGCGCATCGGCAAATCGCAGTCGGCGGTGGCGAACAAGCTCCGGCTTCTGAAGCTTCCCGAGGACGTTCTGCAATCGCTGTGCGACAACGGCCTTACAGAGCGCCACGGCAGAGCGCTGCTGCGCCTGCCCTCGGCTGAGGCGCAGCGCCTTGCCCTGTGCTACATCATCGACCACGGCCTGAACGTCGCCGCGACAGACAGCTACATAGACTCCCTGCTGAGTGCCGAGGAGAATGATAAGCCCGAGCCGAAGCGAACCTTTATCATGAAGGACGTGCGCGTTTTCGTCAACACCATACTCCACGGCCTCGATCTGATGAAGCAGGGCGGCATCGACGCGGGCATGCACCGCGAGGAGACAGAGCAGGAGCTTATCCTGACTATCAAAATTCCGAAGCATAAGGAAATCGAATCCTGATCTGTTCAGGGGAAAGGCTTGAACGCACTGCTTCAGCGCGCGAGTGCAATATAGAACATTGCCAATATTACCGGTCGGGACACCGCAAAAGAGATTCTTTTAAGCCCTAATGCGAATTGCCCCTCCGGCGAGGAGCGGACGAGCAAT
>OLNX01002821.1_pt1 | contig 12415 bp, 8 predicted proteins | sample 1672611 | NCBI WGS metagenome assembly OLNX01 (sample SAMEA3136705, study PRJEB25190) | human gut metagenome
TCCCTCGGCACAAAGCCACGGTGTCTCTAAAATCTTTGGAATTTCCACAAAACGCGGATCGTGAACCAGACGGTACAATGGTTCAAATCCAATGGTTCCTTTTCCAATGTTTGCATGACGGTCTTTATGTGCTCCCAGGAGATTTAAACTGTCATTGATATGAAAAACCGCAATCTGATCCAGCCCGATCACCTTATCAAAAGTCTCGAACACGCCATCATAATCATGCACCAGATCATAGCCGGCATCATTCACATGACAGGTGTCAAAACAGACTCTTAACCGTTCCTTTTTGTGCACTCCGTCATAGATTGCCCTAATCTCTTCAAACGTTCTTCCAATCTCGCTGCCTTTTCCTGCCATCGTTTCCAACGCAATAAACACATCATCCCCGTTGGCATCAAGCACCATATTCAGTCCCCGGACAGTCTGTGCAATTCCTGCCTCCGCCCCCGCGTCTAATGCAGATCCCGGATGCAGTACCAGAATTTTACTGCGCATGGCAGCCGTGCGCCGGATCTCTTTTTCCAAAAATTCCACAGCAAGCTCAAATGTCTCCGGCTTTACCGTATTGGCAAGATTGATGATATACGGTGCATGAACCACGATTTCCCGGATTCCAGCCTTTGTGGCATACTCCCAGCCCGCCTCAATATTTAAGTCTTTGATTTCTTTTCTCCGGGTATTCTGCGGTGCCCCTGTGTAGAGCATCAGCACATTTGCCCCATAACGCTCCGCTTCCTTCACGGATGCCAGAAACATCTCTTTTCCTGCCATTCCCACATGAGAGCCTATTTTAATTTCTTCCATTTTATATGTCCTCTGCTTTCAGCTTTTTCTTCTGCTGATGTGCAGTAATTGCGATCAGCAGATTTTGCGGAATAAATCTTCCGCATATCGTTGCTGCCTTGATTTCAGTCGTCGGAACAATGAGCACTTTGCGTCTTTTCATCTGCTTTAATGCATATCCGGCGCAATACTCCGGTGTGATTCCGGCCAGTGCAAATTCAACATTTGCCACTTCATTGAATTCCGTATTCACCGGACCCGGACACAATGCCCCTACATACACCCGGCTGCCTCTCTGCTTCAGTTCCAGCGCCACTGCCCGCGTCAGACTCGCCATGTAGGCTTTGGTCGCATAATAGGTGGCCATATAAGGGCCTGCCGGAAGCAGTCCTGCCGAAGAAGCGACATTTAAAATGTAACCGCCCTCCTGCTTTTCCATGCGGCGAAGCATCAGTTTCATCAAAAGATGCATGGCCTTGACGTTCACATCAATCATCTGCATTTCCTTGTCTGCATCTGTCTCCAAAAAACTGCCGCAATCACCGAATCCCGCATTGTTGATCAATATCCCGACCGGAACCGGTTCCAGCTGCTGCATCAGACGGTAACACGCTTCTTTTTCGGACAGATCCGCCGTGATAATCATGCTTTCTGTCCCACTCTTATTTAATTCCTCTGCCAGTGCCTGCAACCGGTTTTCTCTTCGCGCAATCAGTACCAGACGGTATCCTTCTGCCGCAAGCTGTCTTGCAAATGCCATACCAATTCCGGAGCTTGCACCGGTGATTACTGCATATGATTTTTTCATTTTACATCCTCCTAAAGCATAATGAGTATAACACAGCAGTCCCTGGTTGTCTAATAAAATCAGGGCTTACAGAGGTTTCCCCCTGTAAGCCCTATGGCAGAAAATGAGTATAAAACGATTGTTTTAAGGTTCTGGCTTATTTCACCTTTACCTTCATCTTTACTGTTTTCTTGGTTCCGTCTTTTAATGTAACCTCTGCGGTCACTTTTCCGGTTCCTTTCTTCTTTCCAGTAATCTTTCCATTTTTATTTACGGAAACTACAGACTTCTTGGAAGACTTATAGGTAATCTTTGCCACGTTTTCCATATTCAGCTTCTTGTTCCATTTAAATACGGTTGTCTTTTTTGTAGCAACATTTACTGTGGTCTTTGCCGGCTTAACAGTTTTTGCGATCTGCTTTGCCTCAGCCTTTACCTCAGCCTGTGTCTTTACGACATAAGTTCCCTCACCCTTAAATGTCAGTGAGACAGAACCATCCTTTGCGACCTTGTAAGCTTTCTGGTTTACAAGAACCAGTTCCCCGGTCTTTTCATCTTTCTTCATTACGGCAAGTTTTGCACCTGCTTTGACGTCTGCTGCATTTACCTGTACGGTGTATGCAGTGGTTCCATCTGCTTTCTTGACTTCCTGTGTGATGGTTACGTCTTTCGTTCCGGCAGCTTCTGTTACAGCTTGGATCACATCGGCATTTACGGTTGCTTTCACGCCTGTTTTGCTTGCCTTTCCAGTTGCTGCTACTGCTGCCTCTACGGTTACTTTTCCGCTTGCATCCTTTGTGACTATTACGGTTGCAGTCGTTCCTTCCGGAAGTTTTTCTGCAGGAATAACAATCTCTGTCGTTGTTGTATCCTTTTTGGTATCTTCAGAAGGCTTGGTTTCGGTTGTTGTGCTTCCGCTGGAAGAACCGCCGTTGATACTTGAATTATTTTTCAGAACAACGGTACCACCATCTGTTGCCGCTGGAATGATCACTTTAATCTTTCCGTTACTTACCGTATATGTTTTTCCAGAATACAGATCCTTCAAAACAGTTCCATTATTTTCACTAACCGGAATTTCTACAGTCTGTGCAACATCTTTGATATTTAAACCAACATATAATTTTGTTCCTTTGTAGCTTCTGGATACAATATCATAACCATTTTCATCAGATGCTAAAATTGTTTTTCTGTCTCCTCTTGCAAATACATCTGTATATGCATTACGGATAGAAAGCATCTTCTTATAATGCTGATAGGTCTTATTGTCACTGTTTACCATTGTCCAGTCAAAATCATAACGGTTTGTCTGATATGGATAATTATTTAATCCCGTCAGACCGATCTCTTCCCCATAGTAAATAACCGGCTGTCCTTTTGCAGTAATCTGCAGGCTTGCGGCTACCATGGATGCCGCAGTTGCTGCATCTTCAGCCATTCCACCATCCAAAAGTTTCTTCTTAAATCCATCCTCGTCATGACTTCCAAGGAACTGACCTGTCATATATGTATTGTTTAATACACTATTTCTGGATGTCAGGAAACTTTCTACGGAAGAAATATTTCCCTTTACAAAATTAGTTGCCTGATCATTAAAATCAAAATCCAGATCCGAATCCATTTCTCCGGTTCCTAAAGTATTGCCATTAGAAGCATAGCCTCCTCCTGCATACTCTCCAATCATCTTAAAATCTGAATCTACTTCCGTCAGAGCATTCTTTAATTCCGCCCAGGTATCATTTTCCACATGTTTAACTGTATCAACACGGAAATAGTCGATACCAAAATCCTTTACCCACTGTGTCTGCCACTTTACAAGCTGCGCGCTGACTGCAGGATCTTCTGTTCTAAAATCTGGTAAATTGCTTAAGGAATCTTTCTGATCACTTCCAGATACAATATCGTCTCCGCTTCGGATCATATCACCAAAATCCGTATCATATCCTGCATGATTGACCACAATATCTACCATAATACGAATACCGCGGTTATGTGCCTGGTCGATCAATGTCTGGAATTCTTCTTCTGTTCCGAGCGTTGGGTTCAGCTTTGTAAAATCGCTTGCCCAATATCCATGGTATGCAGCATTGTATGGAACATCATCTGCCCCCTCTCCCGTCACCTGAACTCCCGGGATATTTTCTACTATAGGGGTAATCCAGATTGTATTAATTCCCAAATCCTCTAAATAGTCTAACTTTTGTGTAATTCCTGCGAAATCACCACCATGATACAGACCTGCATTATCCTTTCCGTAAGTCTGTGCTCCGCTTGCTGTATTGTTTGATTCATTTCCATCAAAGAAGCGGTCCGTTACCATAAAATAAATAACGGATTCATCCCAATCAAAATCTTTCGCATTTTTCTTGGTTCGAGCAGTCACTTCAACCTGTACACTTGTTGAATACTCATTTCCATACTGATCTGTTACAACAATTGGCAATGTTTTCTTACCTAGCGAAGTATCTGTTGTGGCTGATATTGTTACCGCCTGCAAATCCGGTACAATTGCCAATGTACTGCTTCCACCTAAAGAAGAAACATCAATACTTGCAGATGCAACTTCCATCTTCTTTGTATCATTCTCATCCTGATTTACAGTAAATTTTACGACATTATTCTCATTATAATTAAATGATGCATTCATTACCTCTGCCTGAATAGTGGCATTCAGCTTATAATACTCAATATAGGAATAATCGTTTCCCTCTTTTTGTTCCTGCTTATCGTTATATTTGTCTAAAATATATTCCTCTCCCACTTTATAACGATAATATGTACGTCCGCTTTCCAGTTTGTTATAGTTATACTCAAAACGCTTATTCCCAGCATTATAAGTCATTTCATATTCCGTACCATTGATATCTACAGATACCTTCATATCTGCAAGCTTATCATCAATTAAGGCGTTATCATCCCGATAATAAAATGCAATCTTATTTTCTTTTGGAAGGACTTCATATCCCTTATTGTATGGAGCACTCAATACAGGTTCTTCGCCCTGTTTCATGTTCGCACATACGACATTCTGATCCTCTGGAAATGCAATAGAATGATCTCCACCATCCTTGACCCAGTCAGAACCGGAAGAATCCACTGCAATAACGAAATCAACTTTTGTACAGCTTGACTTTACCGGAACCTTAATTTTCCATTTTCCAGCTCCTGCGGATTCAAATTTTTTCAATTCTGCCGCAAAACCAGTGGTCCATGAATAAAACTCCGGGGTGGTTGTTAAAGTATCATTTTCATATTCAAGATAAAAATATCTTGGGTCTTCTTTGGTAATAGTAGGTTTTTCTGTAACTGGTGTTTTTCCATACACATACCATAAGGTTACTTCTGAAGTATTCTCATCAATAGTATATAATCGATTGCCATCTTGTCCACCATCCCAGGATCCAGCTTGATCTCTAGCAATAATTCCAAGTGAATTGTATGGCACCGTAACCGTTCCCTGTACCCATGTTACATTATTTTCTGTATCTTCTACCGTTTTATTTAAAGTAACAGTCGTATTGTTATTGTTACTCCCACCATTCTCAAAAATGTAAATATCCGATACCCCGGGCTTCATTTCCAAATCCTGAGAATACATATTTATGGTTACCTGATACTGCTTTTCTACAACTGGAATTGACATTTCCTGTTCGAAATCACCACAAGAAACAATAACCGTCACTTCCGTCAAAGACGTGTCTTTTGCAACAGAAAGCCTATTGTCTGTCAATGTTACTCCCGCTATTTCTTCTTTTAACCTATAAGAAACATTAACATCATTTGCATCAGCTGAAGTGCCATCATAATACTTTGCAGATGTTTTTAATTCTTTTGTTTTTCCCTTTGAAATATTTCCATTATCAACTACAAGTTTCTTTAACTTTTTCTGGCTAACATCTACATTATTTGATGTATCTGTAAGGTCAATTGTAAAAGTAACATCAGATGGAGCCTCTATGGTCACGCTACGATTGCCACCACTGCCTGATCCATTTCCCCATGGCTTATCCCATCCGCAGTTCTCAGGATCCTGTAAAATCTTATAGGAATATGTACCTTTTGCAACATTATGAAAAGTAATACTGAACTTATTTTCATCTGACTTATCCTGCTCCAATACATTTCGTGTATCATTTGCATCCCAGTTGCTATTTCCAGTCAATCCGGAATCTCCTGCAAGTGTAAATGTATTTTTAATTTCAGCAGCTTCAATTTCTATTGTTTTTTCAGCACTTGTATACCATTTTTCCACTGAAGGATCAAAATATGCTTCTTTATGTCCTTCATTTGCAATTTGAGCATTCCAGCATTTGTATTCTTTACCATCTGTATTAACAAACTGCAAGCCATCTATAGTCCCAGATATTTCGACATATCCCCATCCTTTATTTGTTTGATCAGCTAATAATGTTGGATATTTATCGCCTGTTGTTCCCCAAGTTTTTGGACGGAATGCGTTCTCTGTATCCCCTTTAGAAACTTTAGCAGCAGACCAAACATTTACGCCCCAATCCGTTACTGTTGTTCCATCCGGCAACTCAAAATACAATTTTACCGTTGCATCTTCTGCTTTTGCCTGTACCGCCCCAATCGGTAAAAGTGTCAGAACCATCGCAATTGCAAGTAAAAAACTCACAAAACGGTTCTTTGTTGAAAACCTTCTCTCTCCCATTTTTTCCTCCTTTTGAATGATATTTCGGGTTTTTTCGTTTTTCATTATACTTGAAAATGTATACGAAATAAAGTTGGAAAAACTGCCAAAAAACCTCTGGAAATTTTGTCTAAAAATTCCAGAGGTTTTTTTAACTTATTATACACATTGTATATTCATGTTTATTGCTGCAGTACCAGCTCGCGCCCTGTCACATCCAGCTCGATGTTCTGCGGCTCCTTCTTGTACTGCTCCAGCACGGTCAGCCACAACATATGTACTTCATATATCAGCATCTGATCCGCTTCCACCGCATACGGTGCCAGAACATCTACATCAAAAAACCGTACGCCAAGCGGTGGCTGGAAAATTAAATTGCAGGACTTCTTTTTTTCTCCGCAGGTATAAATCTGCTCATAAGAAACCAGCAGAAATTCTTTCTCCTGATCCATACAGTGATAGGAAACAAAACATTCATCAATCACCCAGGTCTCTCCCTCTTCGGTTTCCACTGGTTTCTTCGCCGGATCGTTGTACTCGGTAGTCTGGCACTGAATATCCCAATGCAGTTTTCCTTCCCGTGTTTTCTGGATCATATCCGTCACTTTACGGATCAGCTGTTCTTCCTTTTTCTTCATTTTCACGCCTGCTCTCTCACATAAATCTGTGACAGATTGTTCATGATTGCCGCAGCAACATCCGGTTTATTCATAGAGTAAATGTGAATGTGGTTGACTCCGTTGGCAATCAGATCAATAATCTGCTCGGTTGCATAGGCAATTCCTGCCTGCTTCATGGCTGCAGGGTTGTCCCCAAAACGATCCACAATACTTAAGAATTTTGCAGGAACCAGATTTCCGGTCAAGGAAATCGTTCTCTTCACCTGTGCTGCATTGGTAACCGGCATGATTCCGGCGGTCACCGGAACATCAATTCCTTTTGCAAGTGCCTTATATAGGAAACGATAATAAATGTTATTGTCGAAAAACATCTGTGTGGTCAGATATTCACAGCCTGCATCCACTTTCTCTTTCAGATGAGCTAAGTCTTCATCCATGTTGGAAGCCTCCGGATGTCCCTCCGGATAACATGCACCACCGATGCAGAAATCACCGGCTTCCCTGATCTCACGGATGAGCTCAATCGCATGGTGATACTGATCCGGAAGTGGGAAATCTGTATTGGTCGGGATATCTCCGCGGAGTGCGAGAATATTTTCAATTCCACGCTCTTTGAGTTCGCTGATTACGGTATGTACCTTCTCCCTGGTGGAAGAAACACAGGTCAGATGTGCAATCGCCGGTACTCCGTATGAATTGATCGCATCTGCGATCTCCACCGTATAATCGCTTGTTCCGCCAGTCGCACCATACGTACAGCTGATATACGCCGGTTTTAATTTTGCGATTTCTGCTGCAATTGCCTTATAATTCTGCAGCTGTGCTCCCTGTTTTGGCGGGAAAATCTCACATGAGATGGTCACCTCATTCTTCTTTAAAATTTCCGATACTTTCATTTTATTTTTGTCTCCTGTTGTTAAAATTTTCGAAGCTCATCTGTGCCGTCATCCACAGTATTGACAATACGCTTAATCTGTACAAAATAGGAATAATTATCATTTACATGAACTTCACAGCGATCTCCAACTTTATGCCCGAAAATAGCTGCGCCAAGCGGTGATTCTCTGCTGATCAGATTTTTCAGTGAATTGCTTCTGACTGTTGTCACCAGTTTATATGTTTCCGTCACATCGTCCTCTTCAAAATAAATATCGACGGTATTGTTCATTCCAACTTCATCTTCCGGAGAGTCTTCAGAAACAATCACTGCTGTCTTGATCATTTTTTCCAGATAACGGATACGGCTTTCATTTTCGTTTTTAAACTTTTTGGCTGCCTTATATTCAAAATTTTCGCTCAGGTCTCCCTGGGCACGTGCTTCTTTTACATCTTCGAGGGCTTCCTTCCGAACCACCAGCTTCCGGTGCTCGATCTCTGCCTCCATTTTTTCAATATCCTTTTTTGTTAATTCATCATGCATATTCTGCCTCCAGATATTAATCTAACATTTTACATACAAAATCGCAAGTCCTATCTTCCTGCGTACAGACACTGATCAGATATCTGTCTTTTATGGTTCCCAGCGGAATTTCTTTATAGTATTTCCCATGCAGGGTATCCACGGTATGAAATGCCTTTGTCATTCCTTCCCCGGTCATTTTCACATAGCTTTCTTTTCTTGTCCAGAACTGGAGCAGTTCCTGCGGATCATCCCCGGCATCTTTCCACCAGTTCCATTCCGCTTCCGTTAATATCCGCTTTGCCAGCTTCTGATTGCGGGCTTCCTGCCAAAAACGGTTCTGCTGTTCCACATCCACACCTACCGGGACATCCGACAGTGCTCCCACTGCGTATGCTCCCGCATGGCTTAAATTAAAGAAAACCCCATCTTTTTTCAGACGCGGCTTTCCATGTCCTTCCAGCCCAAAAGATTCTTCGGCATAAGGGATCTGTTCTTCCAGTAGCATATGCCGGAGCAGAAGACCCGCCGCAATGGATCTGCTGCGGTTTTCTTTTCCTTTTATTGTTCTTACTTTCTCCCTGCGGCTCTCCACAAGAAGAGACAGCGAATTCTCCTCTTCTTCCGGACGCTGGAAACAGACCGGCCGGATATATAGTTTAAGCATGTAATGCTCCTAAAAATCCACACGCCAGCACAAAAATGCCAAGAATGATCCTGTAATATCCAAACACCTTGAAATCATGTTTTTTAATATATCCCATCAGAAAACGGATAACGATCAGGGAAACCACAAATGCAATGACACATCCCACAAACAGGATAATGACCTCAGATGTCGAAAAATCCAGTCCAAACTTTGCAATCTTTAGGATACTGGCACCAAACATAACCGGAATGGCAAGGAAAAACGTATACTCTGCCGCAACAGTTCTGGACACCCCGATCAAAAGTGCTCCGACAATCGTTGCACCGGACCGGGAGGTTCCCGGAAAGATCGCAGCGATCAGCTGAAACAGGCCGATAAAAAGTGCCGTATCATAACCGATATCCGCAAGCGTATGGATTCTGACATTTTTCCCTTTATGGGAATTCTCAATCAGAATAAACGCAATACCAAACAGAATCAGCATGACAGATACCATCTGGTAATTGTAAAAATGTTTCTCCACCCAGTCATCCGCGAGAATACCAATCACCGCTGCCGGAATGACAGAAACCAGAATATGAAACCACAATTTAAAAATATCTGTTTTGATCCATGCGCCCGGTCCCCGTTTTGCCAAAGGTGCCACGTTATTTTTTCTTCCAAACGGCCAGATCTGACTCCAGAATAAAACAACGACTGCAAGAATCGCCCCCAGCTGGATTACGACCTCAAACATGCTGTAAAATTCATCACTTACCTTCAGTTTGACCACTTCATTCAGCAGAATCAGGTGTCCGGTACTGCTAATGGGAAGCCACTCGGTCACGCCTTCCACAATTCCAAATAAAACGGCTTTTAATACCTCAATCAGTTCTATCATTTTTTCCCTTTCTATCGCTTACTTTCGTCAAAATCCATCTGATCCATATATTCCTGCGAAAAATCCGGATGGGTAGACAGCTCTATATAATGCATACTTTTCCGGATTGTTAAAAGCTGCTCTCTTGCTTTTTGGGAAATAGCTGCGGATACCGCACCTTCTCCGGCCGCGTTTCCAACCGACTCCGTAATCGGAAGTAATTCCTTTGGAATCAGTCCAATCGCCGCTGCCGATTCTTTTTTCAGATAGCTGCCAAAACCACCAGCAAGAACGACATGATCCAGCTGTTCATACGGAGTGTGGCTATCCTGCAGCAGAATCCGCATTCCGGCTGCAAATGCTGCCTTTGCAAGCTGTAGTCCCCGGATATCTTCCTGCGTCACACACACCTTATGTGCCAGCCAGACACATGGCTGTCCGGCATATTCTCCCAGATATTTCCGGTAAGCAACTGAGACCGACTGTTTCTGCTTTAACAATCCTGTGTGATCAAGAAGCCCCATCTCTAAAATAACCGCAAGTGCATCAATCAGACCGGAACCGCAAATACCACATGCCTCCTCGTCTCCGATTACCTGCACCCGGATTCTCCGCTGGTCAAGCCAGACATGGGATATTGCTCCGACCGCTGCCGGCATTCCCATCGCCATCTCCGCACCTTCAAATGCAGATCCGACCGCCGTGGCACAGCAGTAAATCTGTTCTTCGTTTCCGACCGCCATCTCTCCGTTCGTTCCAATATCCAGGAGAAGCACTTTCTCTTTGGGGTTCTTCCGCATCACTGCCAAAAGATCCGAAGTAATATCCCCTCCGACAAATCCGGCAACCGCTGGTGCTATGTATACCGATCTGCAATCCGTAAGTCCAAGCTGCTCTCCGGTATACTCTTTTCCAAAGAATTCCTGCGGCATAAACGGCGTCACCCCGATGGAAACAGGCGAAATTCCCGCAAACAGATGACACATTACCGTATTTCCCACCACGGCAAGACGGTGAATCTGTTCCTCTCTCCCTGCTTTTTTCTGCAGCGTCCGAAGCATCTGTGCAATCTGAAAAATGATCTGTTCTTTTAATATCTCCAGTTTTCCGGCTTCAGATGCCTGAATGCGTGAAAGCACATCCGCACCAAAGCTTCTCTGTGCGCTTGGTTCACTGACCGTTGCCAGCTTTTCTCCTGTCTTTCCATCAATCAGATGGCAGACTACTGTCGTTGTGCCGATATCGCATGCCGCATCCAGCCCTTCTCCGTCATCCGCCGGATAATGTGTGACAGTTCCGTTTTCTGCAATTTTAGACTTCTGTGCACGAAGCTGCACCTCCGGAATTGTGATGCGCATCCCATCGGTTACTTTTGTCATACAGGCGAGTACCTCCCCCATATGTTCCACCTCTACGGTACACTTTCCGCATCTTCCCCTGCCACCGCATGGTGCCGTCAGCACATGGATTCCATGTTCCTGAAGTGTCTCTAAAATGGTTTTTCCTTCTTCTGCATCAAGTTTATGTGATTTTTTTTCAATTATTACTTCTATCTGCATAGGCTTTCTTATACTCTAAAAGCAGCAAACCGGATCAGATTCGATTCGCTGCTTTTTACAGGCTCTGTTACTTGTTTCGATTACTTGTTCAGAGAAGACTCACGGTAAATGATATCATCTCTTCCCGGTCCGTTGGAAACCATGGTGATCGGATATCCAATCTGTCCCTCGATAAACTCAATGTACTTGCGGCAATTTTCCGGAAGTTCTTCATACTTCTTGATACCGCGGATGTCACATTTCCATCCCGGAAGCTTTGTTAGTACCGGCTTTGCCTTCTCTAAGAGACTGGTCACAGGGAATTCGGTTGTCACTTCCCCGTTGATCTCGTATCCGGTACATACCGGAATCTCATCCAGATATCCTAATACATCAAGTACCGTAAATGCCACATCGGTTGTTCCCTGCAGACGACAGCCATATTTGCTGGCTACACAGTCGAACCATCCCATTCTTCTCGGACGTCCGGTGGTTGCACCGAACTCTCCGCCATCTCCACCGCGGCGTCTCAGTTCATCAGCCTCATCTCCAAAAATCTCACTTACGAAAGCTCCTGCTCCAACAGCACTGGAGTATGCTTTACATACAGTTACAATCTTCTGAATCTCATATGGTGGGATTCCAGCTCCGATCGCACCATATCCTGCTAATGTAGAAGATGATGTAACCATTGGATAGATTCCGTGATCCGGATCTTTCAGTGATCCAAGCTGACCTTCTAATAATACTTCTTTTCCTTCTTTGATTGCATTGTTCAGGAAAAGAGATGTATCACATACGAATGGTTCGATCATCTTTTTATATTCTTGAAGTTCATTATATAAATCATCAGGATTGATCAATGGTTTATGATAAAGGTGCTCCAGTAATACATTCTTCTGTTCTGCCACACGGACAACTTTCTCTTTTAACAGTTCATCATCAAATAATTCACTGACCTGGAATCCAATCTTTGCATATTTGTCTGAATAAAACGGTGCAATACCAGATTTTGTAGAACCGAAAGATTTTCCTCCCAGTCTCTCTTCTTCGTATGCATCAAAATTCTTATGATAAGACATTACCATCTGGGCACGGTCAGATACCAGAATCTTCGGCATCG
>OLNX01002827.1_pt1 | contig 12402 bp, 10 predicted proteins | sample 1672611 | NCBI WGS metagenome assembly OLNX01 (sample SAMEA3136705, study PRJEB25190) | human gut metagenome
CATAATAGTTTCAATTAATTTATTTTGCGCTTGAGAAACACTACAGTCTCGTAATTGGCAGGCGGCTAGGTTGAAATGTCCACCACCACCTAATTTTTCCATAATACGTTGTACATTAATCGCATTATGGCTTCGAGAAGATATGTTTACAGTCGAGTGACTTGTTCGAGCAACAACAAAGGTTGCTTCGATTCCAGCCATTGCAAGCATAGTATCTGCCGCCTTAGCAATCACAACATTATTATAGCACTTGTGGTTATCTCCTGTAGCAACGATTATATCATCAGTAATTCGTTCGCCTGCAATAATTAACTCATTAATACGTCGATATTCGTCAAAATCCGTAGCAGAAATCATTTGAATTTCTCCACTGTCACTTCCTAAACTACGAAGGTAAGAGGCAACATCAAAAGTTCGACTAGTAACACGAGTAGAGAAATTCTTGGTATCCAGCATTATACCTGCCATAAGAATAGAAGCTTGGATTTTACTCAAACGTTCTGGAGCCCCTTGAAATTGTAACAACTCCGTAACCAATTCACAAGCAGAGCTTGCTCCACTTTCAATAAAAGTCAAAACTGCATTTTCAGGGAAGTCGTCATCTCGACGGTGATGATCTACGACAATAACTTCATTAAATCGATCATAAAAATCCTGAGATAGGGTTAGATTGATTTTTGAATGGTCAACCATAATTAGCAATGAGTGTTGGTTGACTAGTTCTTCAGCTTCTGAGAGTGTAATAAGGGGTGACTGCCCATCTTCTTTCAAACGTTCTACCGCACGCTCAATATCCGTATTCATAGCCATATCATCATAAACAGCATAGCTCTTTCTAACAATCTGACTAGCAAAATGGGCCATACCAACAGTAGCCCCTAAGGCATCCATATCAAGATTTTTGTGACCTACAACAAATACTTTTTCGACTGTTTTTAACTTATATGAAATTGCAGTCATCATAGCCCTTGTTCTTGTACGAGAACGCTTAACTGTTGAGACAGAGCCTCCTCCAAAATAAAGAAGTTCCTTGTGATCATCATTTTCCTTAACAACAGCTTGATCTCCGCCTCGAACAAGTGCAATATTAAGGTTCTGCAAAGCAACTTGCCCGATTTGATCATGCTTAAGCGTACCAAAGGATATTCCCATACTCAAAGTCAGTGGTAAACCACGTTCTTGTGCTTGTTGACGAAAGTCATCCAAGACAGAAAACTTTTGATCCATGAATTCTGTCAAAACACTGTAATTGGTAAAGAAGTAAAAACGATCCCCTTCAATACGTCGATAATGAATATGCTTAGCCTTAGCAAACTCAGAAATAAATCCTACTACAAATGTATTGATTTTTGAAACATCTGCATCTGGCAAACTTCCTGTCACATCGTCGTAGTTATCAACTGAAATAATCCCAATAACAGGTCGAGTCATATTTGGATCAACATTTTCATCTTGATCATAAACATTGTCAATAAAATATGTCAGCTTATTGTCAAAATCCACAAAGGCAGCGTATTTATTGTCACCAACAGTTATCACATTCGAAGGTGACCCCTTTCGTTTCTGGGAGATAAAATCTGCAATCAACTGCTTATTGAAGTTCCCATATTCATCTGAAAGCACTAACTTAGCATAGGGGTTGAACCATTCAATATGGTCATTTTCGTCAAAAGTAACGACTCCGACAGGCATCTTTCCAAGAAGAGTCTTCAAAGAAGCTTCCACATCCTGATTAAGTTCATCTAATTGTTCTATTTCCAAAGACTCATATGTTGTCTTTTGGTAATGCAATAGTGCAACAACTACTACCATAATGATAAAAAGCGCAAAAATGAGTGCAGACTCCGTTTGTAATACGCGGACAAAAATGGTAGCAATTCCAAAAAGAACTAGTCCTATCATTATCAGGTGAATAGTTGCAAAGTGAAATCTTTTCATATAAAACCTCTTAATCTAACAATTATAACATAAAAAAGCCTTAATTAAAAGGCTTTTACAAGTGTTACGACTGTTAATCCACTTTACGTCGAGCTTTATTATTGCCTTCAAGGTAAACCATCAAAATAGAGATATCTGCTGGATTAACCCCTGAGATACGGCTTGCTTGACCAATGGTTTCAGGATTTATTTTCTTAAATTTTTGACGAGCCTCAGTTGCAATAGAATCAATAGCATCCCAATCAATATTTTCCGGAATCTTTTTTTCTTCCATTCGCTTCATCTTAGCTACTTGATCCAAAGCTTTATTGATATACCCTTCGTACTTGATTTCAGTTTCAAGTAACTCTATAACCTTAGCATCCAAATCTTCTGCAGCTGGACCGACAAACTGAGTAGCTGTAGCGTAATCAATCTCAGGTCGACGCATAAACTCTTTGGCTGTCATGGCATCTGTCAAAGGCTTAAATCCTAGAGCTTGAATTTTTTCATTTGTTTCTTTGATAGGCTTTAATTTTTCTTTTGACAGACGTGTCAATTCTCTGTCAAACTGATTTTTCTTAATTTTAAAGATATTCCAACGTTCATCATCAACCAAGCCAACTTCTCGACCAATAGGTGTCAAGCGCATGTCAGCATTATCATGACGTAATATAAGTCGATACTCTGCGCGTGAAGTTAATAAACGATATGGTTCCAAGGTTCCTTTCGTGACAAGATCGTCAATCATTACACCAATATAGGCATCACTACGTTTGAGAATAAGCTCTGGTTTACCTTGGACTTTAAGAGCTGCATTAATACCAGCAACTAGACCTTGACCTGCTGCCTCCTCGTATCCAGAAGTTCCATTGGTCTGTCCTGCTGTAAAGAGACCTGAAATCAACTTCGTTTCAAGTGTTGCACGTAATTGATGTGGAAGGACAATGTCATACTCAATCGCATAGCCAGTTCTTATCATCTCTGCCTTTTCCAGACCTTTGATTGAGTGAATCAACTCTTTTTGAACATCTTCGGGTAAGCTTGTTGACAGACCTTGTACATAGACTTCTTCAGTCTCTCTTCCTTCGGGTTCAAGGAAAAGCTGATGACGATTTTTATCAGCAAAGCGGACAATTTTATCTTCGATTGATGGACAGTAACGAGGTCCTACTCCCTTGACAATACCTGAGAACATCGGTGCACGGTGTAAATTGTTATTGATAATATCATGGCTCTCTTGATTCGTATAAGTTAGCCAACAAGGAATCTGATCCTGAAGATAGTCTTCATCCTTCGACAAAAATGAAAAATGATTCGGCTTTTCGTCGCCTGGTTGAATCTCGGTCTCTTCGTAATTAATTGATGAAGCCTTGACACGAGGAGGAGTACCTGTTTTAAATCGACCAATTTCAAGCCCAAGCTCCTTCAAATTATCAGCCAAAGTAACCGATGCAAGACTATTATTTGGTCCAGAAGAATATTTGAGATCACCTATGATAATTTCACCGCGTAAAGCCGTTCCTGTTGTTACAACAACTGCTTTAGCTCCGTATTTTTGATTTGTGGCTGTTCTTACACCGACTACCTTGCTATCTTCAACAAGTATTTCATCAACCATTGATTGACGTAGAGTCAAGTTTTCCTGACGCTCAACTGTATGTTTCATTGTCATAGCATACAAGGCTTTGTCTGCTTGAGCACGCAAAGCTCTAACTGCGGGTCCTTTACCAGTATTCAACATTTTCATTTGAATGTAGGTTTTGTCGATGTTTTTACCCATCTCTCCACCAAGAGCATCAATTTCACGAACAACAATCCCCTTGGCCGATCCACCGATAGAAGGGTTACACGGCATAAAAGCCAGCATCTCTAGGTTAATGGTCGCTAATAAAACTTTACATCCCATACGGGCTGCAGCCAAGCTAGCTTCCACACCGGCGTGACCAGCTCCGATTACAATAATATCGTACTCTTCTATAAAATTATAAGTCATTTTTTCTCCTACTCTTTAAGATGAATGTGTCGTAATTGTCCGTCCCATAATGGTAAGGCGGCTTTTAGAAATGCCGGTTTCAGATTAACAGTATGTAGGTCATCTAAAGCAATCCACCGGCAAGGTAATGGCTTCGCATCTTCTTGCATGGTTAAAGGAGCATCTTCTAGCAAGTCCACTAAATAATGGAACTCAATATTATGATAATGGACCCCAGTTTGTTCAAAGCGATTTTCAACAATGAAAGCTAACTGAACAGCTCTAGATGCGACACCAAGTTCTTCTCTTACTTCTCGAACCACAGCATCCTCAGTAGCTTCATCCACTTGAATAGCACCCCCAATTGTATAAAAACTGTCCTCATCTTCTACGACTAACAAGCGATTGTCTTTTACAATCAAAGCAGTCGCTCTTACACCAAAAACAGTGGAATCAATTTTCATCCGAAAATCCTGATGTTGCATTTTTTCCTCCCTTAAAACAACACAAAAATAGTCAAAACTCGCAAGAAGTGCAGGACAAAAAACCTGCAACATCCATGAGCTTTGACCATCATGACTATTGTTAAAATTATTTTATCAAATCAAATTGTTTTGTCAATTCCAATCACAATTTGATTTGAGTCTGCACACTAAAGCCATGTAAGCAGGAAGATTTGAAATTGGATTCATTATAGCGAAAAAGGCCATAAATGCATTAAAAATTGGAAACTCAGATCTTTACTTCAGTTAAATATACTGACAAACTTTTCCGTCTTTATATGCTTGATCAATAATACCGCCGCCCAAACATTCCTGTCCATCATAAAAAACAACAGCTTGCCCAGGTGTAATAGCACGTTGAGGTTCAGCAAAAATCACCTCAGATTTATCACCTTTAACCTTTACAGTAACTTTACTATCAGGTTGACGATAACGGAATTTTGCTGTACATTCCATTTCAAATTCTTCCGGCATATCTCGAGTAAAGTGAATCATTGAAGCGTCAAGTGAAGTTGACATCAACGACTCATGGTGGAAACCTTGACCCACGTAAAGAATATTTTTAGAAAGATCTTTCCCTACTACAAACCAAGGAGCATTATCTCCGCCTTTTTGGCCACCAATACCCATACCACCACGTTGACCAATGGTGTAATACATGAGTCCGTTATGTTCACCCATATCACGACCATCGATGGTCATCATACGGCCTTTTTGAGCTGGTAAGTATTGACTAAGAAACTCTTTAAAGTTTTTCTCACCAATAAAACATATTCCTGTTGAATCTTTTTTCTTGGCTGTTGCAAGACCTGCACGTTCAGCAATCTCACGAACTTCTGGCTTTTGTAGATGTCCTAAAGGAAACATCGTTTTCTGCAACTGCTCTTGCGAAAGTTGACTAAGGAAGTAGGTTTGATCTTTATTGTTATCTGCCCCACGCAACATATGGACAATGCCATCTTCATCGCGAACAACTTGGGCGTAATGCCCTGTAGCCACATAATCCGCTCCCAATGTCATCGCATAATCTAAGAAAGCCTTAAACTTGATTTCCTTATTACACATAACGTCTGGATTAGGGGTACGTCCTGCACGGTACTCTGCTAAGAAATACTCAAATACACGATCCCAGTACTCTTTTTCAAAGTTGACAGAGTAATAGGGGATATCAATCTGATCAGCCACTGCTGCTACATCTTTATAATCTTCGGTTGCTGTACACACACCAAATTCATCCGTGTCATCCCAGTTTTTCATGAAAACACCGATTACATCATAACCTTGTTCTTTTAAAAGTAAGGCTGTTACTGATGAATCAACGCCACCACTCATACCAACAACAACACGTGTTTTTGAATTATCAGTCATAGATAACTCCTCCCATCAAATAAAAATTAACATAGACTTGAAGGGTCTAGTTATTCAAATATCGATTTGAAGGTCGATTTTGAAGCGTAAAAGCACGCAAGCTTAATTATATCATGATTAAAGAATAATGCAAAAAGGTTACCTAGTGGTAACCTTTTTGATATTTATTTTCGTGTAAAGACACTGTAAACATATTACTGCCAAGACTATTATTGGAGTCAATAACGCTACAAATAGCCATCCTGGCTCATTATAACTTAACACAAGTTTATTATGTCCTTCTTGTGATGAAACAGTGGGTGTACCAATCGTTGACAAGTTATAGTCATCCTTGTCTAGTTCTTTACCATTTAGTGTCAAGATGGAATCTTTATAGACAACTATCGGTAGATTCATTTTCTCCCCTTCAGCAGCCTGCCAAGTTAATACAAGATAACCATCTTCTAGTAGCTTTTCTGCCTTCTGATTAGTAACGATATTTTCGTAATAAAGATCATAAGTGTTCTGCTTACCTATTGTCCCATAAATAGGTACGTAATCTGGTGTGGGTTTGACAACTAAATTTAAAAACTGTGACAAGTCACTGTCATTCATGGTAAGACTTATCGTCTGGTAATCTCCTTCAACGTAAGTATGTTTAACAATGGTAATAAGTTCACCATCTTGTGCCGCAGTTTTTACACGATCGGTAGTATCCATCATATTCTGAATGAGACCAATGCCCGCAAAGGCAAAGAGTAAAACAGCAATACTTTTTCGCCAGTTTACAAATCGCGTGACCGTTAACCCCGTAATTGCTAAAAGTAAAATGGTAGCAGGAACAAAGAATCTAAATGGAAATTGAATCAGTTCAGCAAATGTATTTCCATTTTCTACTAGATACTGCCACGGAAAAAGACCTGTTGATAAGAAAAAGAAGATAAAATAGATAAAATGCAATATTTTTTTCCATTTGGCCAATTTCTTCCAATTCAAAATAGCATAAACAAACTGTAAAACGAGTAACACCATTAAGGAAATTGGAGTATATAGCCAGTATCTTGCTGTTCCATCAATTCCATTCTTACCTATTTCCCTATTTATAAATGGATCTAAAAGATGATTCGTGCCTCTCAAATATAGGAGTATTAACCAGACATTGACAGTCAGCAAGAGGAAAAGAATGACTGCTATAAAGACTTGCAAGAAGGTTTCCTTCTTCTTAGCGACGGATAACGTTACAAAGGTGTAAAGATAGAAAGGAATATACATCATCACTAACATTAAAGCGCTAAGCACATGAACTTGAAAAATCAAGGCCATGGATAAGGCAAGTCTAATTGGTTCTACTTTTTGATAAAAAATGTAGCGAATTGCTGGGATAAAACAAAAAGGTAATAAAGCTGCTCCCCAACTAGAAAATCCCTGACGCATCGTCCAGTACTGGATAGAGAATGTTGTAGCATAGAGTAAACCTAATGACAAGGCAATGGTAGTCTTAACTTTACACTGCTTGAGCAAAGCATACATTGAGGACTCAGCTAATATATGTAGTAGTATCCTCGACACAATCTGATAACGAAACCAAGTGCCACTTATTAAAACAAGTCCTCCTTGTAAATAAGCAAAAAAAGGACCGTAAAGAGCATTGACAATGCGGCCTGACTGTTGGAAGCCATACAAAGATAAAAAGTAAGAAAAGTTACCATTCTTTAATTGCATAGCGGCTTCATAAAACCTATTATAGTGAAAAACGGAATCTGAACCTAAAATGACTTTTCTTGTAAATAATTGTGGCGTAACCAATAACACAGCAAAAGCTACAATAATAAGGGGAACCCATAGCTTTTCTTTTGATTTAAAAAATTGTTTCATTGCTAAACCTTTCATTACCCATTATAACAAAAAGCTCCGTGAAAACGATTACTAATATCCGAAATAAAAAGCTGAGAGATACCTCCCAACTTCTATAAATCTTAGTAATTCCAAGCTGACAATCCTTGTGCGTTATAGGCATTCAAGGCTGATTGAATTTGATCTTCAACTGTTGCAGTTGAACCCCATCCTGGCATTGTTTGGAAGAGACCTGATGCCCCTGAACTGCTTGCTACAGTATAATCACCATTTGATTCACGCGCAATAATCGACTCCCAGGTTGACTGTGGGACTCCAGTTACTGCTGCCATCTGTGCTGCTGCATAAGAACCGATTTCTCCTGCAGTGTTGCCATTTGAGATAATAACTGAACCATTTCCAGTAGTCGAAGCAGCAACCGAAGAAGCTGCTCCATTATTTTGAGTAAACGTAGCGTCAATGCTTGCTGTTGTAGCAGACTCTGATTGAGGTTTTTCTGATGCTCCTACTGTTTCGGTCATTGTCTCTGATTGAGCTTTACTTTCTTCAACCTTTTCTTTATTCTCTTTGATTGAGCTAACCTCTGTTGATTTCACCAAATCTGCTGTTGATTCTGACGTTGTTGATGTTGTTGAAGGAGTTGGTATAACTGAATCCGAGAATGCGTTAACCAATCCTTTATTAACTAAAGGAGAGAGTGAAACTGCCAAAATGACAATAAAACTCGTTACAATTGCTACTGGTACCGCCAATGATTTTTTTTACTGCTAATTTGATACGATGTCCCTTATAACTTTTTTTAAACATTAATCTCTCCTAGTTTCTTCTAGTTATATTCATCATAACCTAGTAATATTACTGCCGATTATTCATATTATGCCTAATGTTATAATGATTTATCATTTCAATAAAAAAATACCAAAAATCTGGCATTTTTTCTCTTATTTGTATGAGTTTCTACTTTATTTTCTCACAATTCAATGACAAAATTTTAGTACCAGCCATTGGCGTTCCAGAAAGCAAGAGCTGCTGTCCATGAACCATAACGACTTGCTACATAATTATCTGCTACTTTTTCTTGGTTCGCAGGAGAAAAATCACCATTCAAATATGATGAAGATAATTGATAACGTCCATAATATTGTCCGTTTTGGGCTGTGTAGCTACCACTTGACTCACGTTGAGCGATTTCTTCCTTAGCAGCTGCCTCTGAAGAAGAAAGATTTGTGTCGGTCGTTTGGTTACTTTCACTTTGGGTAGAATCTGTTGATGTTTCTACTAAAGCAGGTATCTCTGCTGGCTCCTCAGTAGTTTCATTAATCGTTAATTTTTGACCAATATAAATCTTATTAGCATCTTGGATGCCATTTTTTGAGACGATTTCGTCCACTGTCGTACCATTCTTCTTAGCAATAGCTGAAAGGGTATCTCCTTTTTGAACTGTGTAAGTTTCTGCATTAGCTAAAGCTGTTGCTCCAAGTGTTGCCACTGTAACAAGTCCAAAAAGACCTAGTTTTTTAGTGTTAAATGTATTCTTTGTTTGCATGATAATGCTCCTTTATCTATTTATAGTCCAATCCATATTAGTAAAAGTTATTAAATTATTTTATTTATGACCAATAGGTTAATAGTTAATCAACTGGCTTATTCACTATAGGGATTCTTTAATCCAGATTAAGCTGAAGAACTATAACCATGTATCTATAATACCGTGCAAATATAACATCTTCTTGTTAGTGATATTAAAAATATTACAGGTAGATTGAGATTAGACGAAAAAGAACGCCTACGTAGACGTTCTTCAAATACTTCTAGGTCTTAAGACCTAGTTTTTATTCATTTTTACGAATTAACTCTTAAGATAAAAAAGTATTAACCCTAAAGCTAAAATAGCAATAATTGACAAGGTATCTCGACAGTTCCATAAAAGTCGACGATATTTTGTTCGCCCTTCACTACCCCGATAACCTCTGGCTTCCATAGCTATAGCCAGAGCATCTGCTCGTTTAAAGCTAGATGCAAACAAAGGAATTAAGATTGGTATAATTGACCGAACCTTTTGAATAATATTTCCTTCATCAAAATCAACACCACGCGCCTTCTGAGCATTCATAATCCGCGTTGTATCGTCCATCAAGGTTGGTACAAAACGTAAACTCAAAGATAACATTAGACCAATTTCATGTGCCGGTACTTTAAAAATAGTCAGCGGTTTTAAAAGTGACTCTACTGCATCAGATAAACTTAACGGCGTAGTTGTTAGAGTAAGTAAGGTGGAAAAACTAATAATGAGTATAAACCTGAGAAATATCATCCAACCTTGATTTAAACCAACTTCCGTAATCTTAAAAAATCCGATGGACCAAAGCACATTCCCTCTTGTATTGAAGAAAACTTGAAACAGGGTAGAGAATAATATAATCCAAATCATTGGTTTAATACCACCCAAAAAGAAACCAAGCTTGATTTTAGACAAGAAAACCAAGAAAAGTGTAAATAGAGTTATCACAGCATAAGTTACAGGATTATTAGCCCAAAAAATGACGATAATATAAATCAGCATTGCTAATAATTTACTTCTAGGATCTAATCGGTGTATAAAAGAATCACCAACAATATAACGCCCAATAATTAACTTATCCATGAACCAACACCTCTACGAATTCCTCTATTGTAATAGGAAGACTTTCAAAGCTATAACCTTTTTCTTGCAGTTGTAGCGCAAACTCTGTGATTTTAGGAACACCTAACTGCTTTTCTTTGAGAAAAGCGACTTTTTGGAAAACATCTTTAGGAGTTCCTGACAATACTAGGCGCCCTTTTTCCATAACATTTACAGCTGTTGCATAATCTGCAACGTCATCCATCAAATGTGTAACCAAGACAATCGTTATTCCAGAAAGGTGTAACTGCTTAAAGAGTGACATTAACTCCTTTCGTCCTTGAGGATCTAGACCAGCAGTCGGTTCATCCAACACTAAAATATCTGGTTGCATAGCTAGAATACCTGCAATAGCAACACGTCGCATCTGCCCTCCCGATAAATCAAAAGGATTCTGATCACGTAACTCATCTGAGAGACCAACTAATCTTAGACTTTCCAGAGCACGCTGTTCGGCCTCCTCCTTAGAAACTCCGAAATTTTGAGGTCCAAAAGCAATATCTTCTAAAACAGTTTCTGCAAATAACTGACTCTCTGGAAATTGAAAAACTAAACCGACCTTTTTACGGATTGGCTTTATTTCCTTATTCTTGGATTGACTATTTATAATAGTATCATCAACTTTAACCTGACCACTAGTTGGTAAATAAAGTCCATTCAGCAACTGCATAATCGTTGATTTACCACTCCCTGTATGTCCAATAAAGGCTGTATACGAACCATCTTTTATCGTAACTGTCATATCAAAAAGGGCACGCCTCTCAAAAGGAGTACCCGATTGATAGGTATAACTTACATTTTCGAGAGATATTCCCATAATTGTTCTACCAATTCCTTTTCTGTCAGATAGCCTTCACAATCTATCAAACCTTGATTTTTAAGTTTCTGAGTTAGTAACGCACTAAAAGGGATATCAAGACCTAAGTCAACCAACTCTGAGCCTCTGCTAAAAAGTTCACGAGGGCTTGAAATGGACTCCACTTTACCTTGCTTTAAAACTAAAACACGGTTACTCATCGCAACCTCATCGAGATCATGAGTAATTGATAAAACAGTCATTCCGTATTCTTTACGAATAGCTTTAATTTCTTTATATTTAGTTTCTGAAACTATATATAATTTGTTATTTAATTTGAAAAAAAATATCGTGATATTATGAGTTGTTATAAATATTGGGGTAAAATTGAAGAAATAGCTGATAAACTTTCCAATTTCGGTAATCTTGATGATGATATGGACGCTTTGGATGACGTTGCTATCGATGAGGTTATTGAGATTTTAGATGAAGTTGAAGTTATTGCGCATGATAAAACAATCGATTTTGACTCTGCTAAACATATTCTTGATGATGAAAAGATGAACAGGGCATTAAAATTAATCCGTAAGTTTTACGTTTATGTCGGTGCCAGACTGGAAATGGAAAATGCATTAAAAATACTTAACTCAGATAATCCAAGAGAAGTACTTGACTCTTTTCACTTTTATGAGCGTTATATAGGATTAATTAATAATGAAAGTAAATTAGCTAAATTCAATGAGGAAAAAACCTTTTTATTTTTGGGAAGCGGACCGCTGCCTTTAACTTTAATCATGTTCAATGAAGTATTCGGATGTAAATGTATTGGAATTGAACAGCAGGAAGATGTAGCCCAGTTATCCAGAAAAGTTTTGAAAAAATTAAACCTTGACGACGATATTAAAATTGTTATAGGTAATGAAAATACAATAGCTGATTTGGATTATGATATTTTGATGGTAGCTGCTTTTGCAGAACCTAAAGAAAGGGTATTTTCCAATATTTGGGATGTGGTAAGTGAAAAAACACCTGTTCTTTATAGAACCTATACTGGTATGAGAGCTATTTTATATTCTCCGGTTACTGAAAAAGACACCAGAGGATTCCATAAGGAAGTAATGCTCCTGCCTACAGGCAATACAAACAATACTTCAGTATTAATCAGAAAAATTACCTAAAATATTTTTTCTGCCTTTTTTTATATTTTTAATTTTTGTTAAATCAGACAAAATGCTGTTTTGACAGCTCTGTTTTTTAAAAAATCCAAGTTTCGAAATATCATTAAATTCTGTTTTTAGCTGTTTTCAAAACATAATTATTATATATTGTTAACAAGATAAATAAAAAC
>OLNX01002851.1_pt1 | contig 12312 bp, 9 predicted proteins | sample 1672611 | NCBI WGS metagenome assembly OLNX01 (sample SAMEA3136705, study PRJEB25190) | human gut metagenome
TAGGGGATATGTAAGTGCAGATAAGAATAAGACCGAAGATTTACCGATTGGTGTAATCGCAGTCGATTCTATTTATACTCCCGTTGAGAGAGTAAACGTTACTGTAGAAAATACCCGTGTTGGTCAGATTACCGACTTCGACAAGCTTACGCTTGATGTGTATACGAACGGAACACTGGATCCGGATGAAGCTGTCAGTCTGGCTGCAAAGGTACTGAGCGAGCATTTAAATCTTTTCATCAATCTTTCTGAGAATGCCAAGACTGCTGAGATCATGGTAGAGAAGGAAGAGGATGAGAAGGAAAAGGTTTTAGAAATGAGCATTGACGAACTTGAGTTATCTGTTCGTTCTTACAACTGCTTAAAGAGAGCTGGTATCAATACAGTAGAAGAATTAACCAACAAGACCTCTGATGACATGATGAAGGTTCGTAACCTTGGTCGTAAGTCCCTGGAAGAGGTTCTTGCTAAGCTGAACGAACTGGGCTTACAGTTAAATCCCAGCGAGGAAGCTTAAGTAATATAAATAGCAGCTTGTGAAGCATGATCCGGTAAATCCAAAGAGTGCGGATGGTGTTCTCATAAAATGGAGCGTATTCACCCGGTAAGTAAGTCCAAAGAGCGTGGCCGGATGAACCATGAAGGGTATATCCCATTGAGAAAGGAGCCGAAAATGGCAAAATACAGAAAATTAGGTAAGACCTCAGATCAGAGAAAGGCATTACTGAGAAATCAGGTAACTGCACTTCTCCACAATGGAAAGATTGTTACAACCCAGGCCAGAGCCAAGGAAGTTCAGAAGATTGCAGAAGGACTCATTGCACTTGGTGTAAAAGAGAAAGACAATTTTGAAATGGTTAAGGTTTCTGCAAAGGTTCCGGTTAAGGACAAAGACGGCAAGAGAGTAAAAGAAGTCGTTGATGGTAAGAAGGTTACCAAGTTCGAAACCGTTGAAAAGGAAATCAAGAAGGATTTACCTTCAAGACTTCATGCTAGAAAGCAGATGGATAAGGTTCTCTACAAGGTAACAGAAGTTCCGACAGCTGCTGCTGGAAGAAAGAAGAATACAAAGACAGTTGACCTTACAAATAAATTATTTGATGAAATCGCTCCAAAGTATGCTGACCGTCAGGGTGGTTATACAAGAATCGTTAAGATTGGTCTTCGTAAAGGCGATAACGCTATGAAAGTTCTGCTTGAGCTGGTATAATCCGGACATCAATTTATAAAACGATAACAGAGCCGTTTCGAATTCACAGGATTCGAGGCGGCTTTTGTGCTATCAGGATGTAAAGCTGCCAGGCATTTTGCCCTTAACATCATTTAGAACATAAAATGGAAACGAATCGTATTTATCGGAAAGGAGACAGAAAATCATGATTTATATAGGAAGCCATATTTCATCATCCAAAGGCTATGCGGCCATGGGAAGACAGGCCTTGAAGCTTGGGGCGGATACCTTTGCTTTTTTTACCCGCAATCCGAGAGGCGGAAGTGCGAAGGAAATCAGACAGGAAGATGTGGATAAATTTTTGAAAATTGCAGAAGAGGGTGGATTTGGGAAACTGGTGGCACATGCACCTTATACTTTAAATGCCTGTGCAACCAAAGAGGAGGTGCGGACCTTTGCCAGAGAGGCATTTGCCGATGACCTGAGGCGTATGGAATACATTCCGGGAAATTATTATAATTTTCATCCGGGAAGCCATGTCGGTCAGGGAAGCGAGGAAGGAATCCGCCTGATTTCGGAAATGCTCAACGAAAATCTGAAAAAAGAACAGACAACAACTGTACTTCTGGAGACAATGGCAGGAAAAGGAACAGAAGTCGGCAGAACGTTTGAAGAGCTGCAAAGTATCATGGAAAAGGTTCAACTTTCCGACAAACTGGGCGTGTGTCTGGATACCTGCCATGTATGGGATGCCGGTTATGATATCGTAAATGATCTCGATGGAGTATTAGAAGAATTTGACCGGGTGATCGGTCTGAAGAGATTGAAAGCGATCCATATCAATGACAGCTTAAATGAGAGAGGCAGCCACAAAGACCGCCATGCAAGGATCGGAGAAGGTAAGATCGGACTTCCGGCATTTGAGAGGATCGTGCGACATCCACACCTTCAAGGGCTGCCGTTTATCCTGGAAACACCGAACGATGAGGAAGGCTGGGCAAAAGAAATTGAGATGCTCCGAAGAGCATCCCAGGATCAGTAAATATCCGGCAGTGTCAGATTAACATTTTTCCGGTTCCGGATAATCAACGCCGAATGTATCAACGGTGATTGTGCGGATTACCTGAGGATCGAGCGGAGCATCGTTCCAGTCGGTATCTGTCTCAGCAATTTTATTTACAACATCAAGACCATCGGTCACTTTACCAAAGGCAGCATATGCACCGTCGAGGTGTGGTGCTGCTTTGTGCATGATGAAGAACTGAGAGCCGGCAGAATCCGGATGCATAGCACGGGCCATGGACAGAACACCTGCTTCATGTTTCAGCGGATTATGGAAGCCATTCTGGGAAAATTCGCCGCGGATGGTGTAGCCAGGACCGCCGGTACCATTTCCCAGAGGGCAGCCGCCCTGGATCATGAAACCTTCGATGACTCTGTGGAAAGTCAGACCGTTATAAAAGCCTTTTTTCACCAGGCTGATGAAGTTGTTTACAGAAACTGGTGCGATTTCCGGATAAAGCTCAGCTTTGATCACATCGCCGTTGTCCATTGTAATTGTAATAACTGGATTTTGAGCCATAATTGTATACTTCCTTTCTAAAATGCGGTATAATGATAAAATGCTAGGGTAAAAGATCAAAATGTCGTTCTTGCTTGCAAGATAAGATATTTGAGCTTGTAACCCGCTAAAACATGAGGAGGCAGCGATTTACAACGTAAATCTGCGAATTCCGAATGTTTTATAGAATTGTGGGAGCTACATTGTAACGGAGCAATTCGTGGGCATTTTGTAGGATATACCTTCAACAGATATATCCTAGAAAGTATATCATGCAAATTTGCAGGAGACAAGGAGATTTTCAGAGGGGACGCTATCTATGAAAACAGTCGTATTTCATTTACAGGCGAAAACATGTGAAAAAGACATTTCAAAGCTAAAAGAAGAAATATTATCTTATAATATAAGAATCGAAGAAAAAGAACTTTCCAAGGTAAAAGAAGAAAAAGACAGTATTCTGGCGATTACGGATCAGTTTTCGGATGTTGATTATGCGAAGGAACACAACATTGCAGTTATTTTCTATGAGACACCGGGAACGAACCGCAGTGTGTCCGGTGTGGACATGGTCGTGCAGGGATTTGAAGAGCTGAATGTAGAGTATCTGCAGCTTATTTATATGCGACATCACGGATTGCCGTGGATCATTGCAAAGACGGATCGGATCTGCATCCGCGAGAGCGTGGAGGGGGATCTTACGGCTTTCCGGAAGCTCTACCAGGAAGAAGGGATGCTGGATTATCTGCCGAATCCGGAGTTTGAAGGTGAGGAAGGAAGAGAAAACTTTCGTCATTATATCCGCAGCATGTACCGTTTTTATAATTACGGGATCTGGACAGTGCTCGAGCGAAAAAGCGGTGCAATTATCGGAAGAGTCGGCATTGAAAACGGAGAATATCAGGGAGAGAGCGTACTGGAACTTGGCTATCTGATCGGGAAAGACTGGCGGCGACAGGGATTTGCAAGAGAAGCCGTTTCGATGACGGAACGGTTTGCAGCGGAAGTTTTGCAGGCGGATTCACTCCATGCTTTTATTCACCCGCAAAATGAATCATCTATTGCATTTATTAAAGCAATTGGATACGAAAAACTGGAACTGCCAGGAGAGGACGGAGTTCTGGTCTGGCAAAAAAATCTGCAAAAGGGCAGAATTTAGAAAACGTTTAGAAAAATTTCTCCGGATTGTTTAGAAAGAGCGATTAATATGAAATAGCTCTCGCAGATGAATGAGCTTAAAAACAAAAGAGGTGGAAAAATGCAAATCGAATTTCAGATTTTAGATGCACTGCAAAAGATACATACGCCAGTTCTGGATGGCGTGATGTGTCTGATCACATCACTTGGAAATGCCGGGATCATCTGGATTTTACTGACCATTGCCCTGCTGATTAATCCAAAGATCAGAAGAACAAAAGAGGGAACAGCGTGCAGACTTTTCGGGGAATCCGGCAGACGAAGCGGATGTATTTTGCTTGCAGCACTGATTCTTGATCTGATTCTGTGCAACGGTATTTTAAAAAATCTGTTTCACAGAGTACGGCCGTATGACATCAGAACATCCATCGAACTTCTGGTAAAAAGACCGCTGGATTATTCATTTCCGTCCGGACATACGGCAGCTTCCTTTACTGCAGTGGTGGCACTTTCTTTTGCCGGTGAGAAAAGGGCATGGAAAGCGGCATTGGTTCTTGCATGTCTGATTGCATTTTCCAGAATGTATCTGTATGTACACTATCCGACCGATGTGCTCGGCGGTGTGCTTGTGGGCATCCTGGCAGGATATGGCGGATACCGGGTGGTGAAAGCACTGGAACAGTATAAAAAGGAAAAATAATACAGCATTTTACGAAAGCCCCGTTCTGTGGTATGATAACAGTCAGATTATTACACTACAGAAAGGGGCATTTTCAATGGGAGATACCTCAAAATATAAAGAAGAAAAACAGATCGCACTCGGGATCCTGGCTCATGTGGATGCCGGAAAGACGACGCTCTCCGAATCCATGCTGCACAAGGGCGGTATTGTGGACAATATAGGCAGAGTCGATAAAAAGAATGCCTTTCTCGATAATTATGAACTGGAAAAGGAGCGGGGCATCACAATCTTTTCCAAGCAGGCGGTGTTTCGGATCGGAAATATGAGAGTAACGCTTCTGGATACACCGGGACATATTGATTTTTCGGCGGAGATGGAGCGGACGCTTCAGGTGCTTGACTATGCGGTGCTTGTCATCAACGGGGCGGACGGTGTGCAGGGACATACCAGGACGCTCTGGAGACTCCTGGAGCGTTATCAGATCCCGGTGTTTTTGTTTATCAACAAAATGGATCAGTTCAAAGGAAATGATGAGGAAAAGCAGGAAGAGCAGGAGCGTCTCCTTGCCAGTCTTCAGAAAGAACTGAGTACTTCCTGCCTTGATTTTGGCGGAGAATGGGATGCGGCATTTCTGGAGAACCTGGCTTTGTGTGAGGAAGAGGTACTGGAGCATTATCTGGAATCGGGAGAAGTAGAAGAGGCAGATATTGTAAAAATGGTCGCACAGCGGAAAGTATTTCCATGCTATTTTGGTTCTGCATTGAAAGAGGAAGGTGTGGACAAATTTCTGAAAGGTGTGGAAACTTATACGGCAGAAAGAAAATACGGGGATAAGTTTGCAGCCAGAGTTTTCAAGATTGCAAGAGATGCACAGGGAAACCGGCTGACCTACCTCAAAGTGACCGGCGGCGTGCTGAAGGTCAAGATGCTGCTCAAAGGTGAAAATCGCAATGCAGAGGAGACGGAGATCTGGGAAGAAAAGGTCGACCAGATCCGCATTTATTCCGGGGCACGTTATGAGATGGTAAAGGAGGCAAAGGCAGGGATGGTCTGTGCGGTCACCGGACTGGATCATACGTTTGCAGGGGAAGGCCTGGGCCTAGAAGAAGAAAGCACGATTCCGCTGCTGGAGCCGGTGCTTTCCTATAAGATCGAACTGCCGCCGGAATGTGATGCCCATCAGATGCTTCGCAAACTGCGTCAGCTGGAGGAGGAAGAGCCGCAGCTGCACATCGTATGGGAAGAACAGAGTTCGGAGATTCATGCAAAGCTGATGGGAGATGTGCAGATCGAGATTCTGCAGAGTCTGATCAGAGAGCGGTTTGGCGTGGATGTCTCATTTGGAGAGGGCAGCATTGTCTATAAAGAGACGATTGCAGGACCGGTGGAAGGCATCGGACATTTTGAGCCGCTGCGTCACTATGCGGAGGTGCATTTGCTTCTGGAGCCTCTGGAGCGTGGAAGCGGCGTTCAATTTGATACGGATTGCAGCGAAGATCTGCTGGACCGGAACTGGCAGCGGCTGATCCTTACGCATCTGGAGGAAAAAGAGCATATCGGTGTGCTGACCGGTTCGGCGATCACAGATATCAAGATTACATTGATCGCAGGAAGGGCACATCAGAAACACACCGAGGGCGGTGATTTCCGTCAGGCGACGTATCGGGCCGTGCGTCAGGGACTGAAGCGTGCCAGAAGTATTCTGCTGGAGCCGTGTTATGAGTTCTGTCTGGAGATTCCGATGGAGAATGTCGGAAGAGCGATGACGGATCTTCAGAATATGGGGGCAGATTTTGAGCAGCCGATGATCGAGGACAAGATGGCAGGCATCAAAGGCCGGGCTCCGGTTTCTACAATGCGTGGTTATCAGAAAGAAGTTATTTCCTACACAAGAGGATTTGGAAACCTGGCCTGCAGTTTTGGCGGTTATATCGAATGTCACAATGCAGAAGAAGTGATCGCGGCATATGATTATGATTCGGAGCATGATCTGATGAATCCGACCGGATCGGTATTCTGTGCACACGGAGCCGGATTTGTCGTTCCGTGGGATCAGGTTCCAGACTATATGCATCTGGAAGAACGCAGGATCGCAGATACGCAGTCAGCAGATGGGGAACAGGCATCTGATGATAAAAAGAGAAGCGAAAGTGGACAGGCAGACGGCAGCTGGATCAGTTCCGCAGAATACAAAAAGCGACAGGCAGATTACTGGAGGGGCGAAAAAGAGCTGGAAGAGATTTTTGCCCGCACGTACGGAGAAGTTAAAAGAAGGCTTCCGTCCGAGCAGGAATATCGCAGAGTACATGTCACAGCTTCCGAGCCGGTCTATCGTCCTGCAAAACCGAAAAAAACGGAAAAAGAATACCTTCTGGTGGACGGTTACAACATTATTTTCGCCTGGGAAGAGTTAAAAGAGCTGTCAAAGATCAACATTGACAGTGCGAGAGACCGCCTGAAAGATATTTTGTGCAATTATCAGGGGTATCGCAAGTGTACGCTGATCCTGGTATTTGATGCTTACCGTGTGAAAGGACACCGGGAGGAGATCACAAAATACCACAATATCCATGTGGTCTATACAAAAGAGGCAGAAACAGCCGATATGTTTATCGAAAAGACCGTTCATGCGATCGGCAGGAAATATCAGGTTACAGTAGCAACTTCTGACGGACTGGAACAGGTGATCATCATGGGACAGGGCGGAAAGAGGCTGTCAGCTGCCGGACTCAAAGAAGAAGTCGATATGGCGGCAGCTCAGATGAAAGAACATCTGGAGGCAGCGAAGCCAAAAACAAAAACCTATCTTGGGGAATATTTTCCGGAAGATTCTGGAAAAGCAGAGTAAAATTTTTTGCCGGACAGAAGCCCGGAAAAATGAATATCATATAAAACATAGTATAAATGTCATATAGTGAGGTATCGAAAATGAAAATGGCAGAAGAGCTTCAAAGAGAGCTCCGCAGTATCAACCGTAAAAGTTATCCGGCGTACAAGGGGCTGAAAGGGGCATATCAGTTCCCGGATTACCAGCTTTTTATCGAGCATGTGCAGGGTGATCCATTCGCAGCACCGTCCGCACTGCGGATTTTTGTGCCGCACAGCAAGGCAAAATTTCCGGAAAGATATTATTGGGATAAGTGCAGCAAGGTTGCATTGCAGGATGCTTTGCTCCGACGTTTTGCGGAAATATCCGCAAAATTCTGTTACCAGGCAAAAGGCTCCGGTAAGAGCGGTGTGATCCAGGTCAGTCACTGCGGACAGGAAGTTCTGGAGCGAACTGCCTGTGAGATCACAAAGGAAGGCATCCACATCCGCTTTTTTGTCGGTTTTCCGGCAAATGGACGCACGATCAATTCCGGCGAACTGGAAAAGATTCTGTTTGTGTATCTTCCGAAGTGCGTGGAAATGTCTCTGTATCACAGAAAAGTTCCGGAAAGAGAGACCGAGCAGGTGATTTGTTTAAAAGAGGATCAGAGGGTAATAAGGGAAGAATTAAAGAAAAGAGGTCTGATCGCATTTGTGGCAAATGGTTCGATTCTGCCAAGACAGAGCGGAAATTCTGATCTGCCGATGAAGGATGCCGTCCCGTTTCAGTCCCCAAAGAGCATGGAAATCACCATACAGCTTCGACATCGTGGTTCGATCACAGGTATGGGGATCAGAAAAGGGATCACGCTGATCGCCGGCGGCGGTTATCATGGAAAATCGACGCTGCTTGAGGCACTCGAAAAAGGTGTTTACGATCACATCGCCGGAGATGGAAGAGAATTTGTGATCACGGATGATACTGCCTGGAAACTTCGGGCGGAGGATGGCAGAAAGATTAAGGATGTTGATATTTCGCTGTTTATCAATCATCTTCCAAATGGAAGAAATACCAGAAGATTTTCTACTCTGGATGCCAGCGGCAGTACCTCACAGGCGGCAAATATTATAGAAGCGATCGAGGCGAAAAGCCAGGTTCTGCTGATTGATGAAGACACTTCCGCAACGAATTTTATGGTGCGTGATGAGCTGATGCAGCGTGTGATCCAGAAGGACAAGGAGCCGATCACGCCGTTTCTGGAGCGGGCGAGAGATCTCTATGAAAAGGCAGGCATCTCTACGATCCTGGTAGTCGGAAGCTGTGGTTCGTATTTTTATATCGCAGATCAGATCATTCAGATGGACAATTACTGTCCGGTGGATATTACAGAGAAAACCAGAAAACTGCTGAAAGAATATAAAAAAACGGACTGTGAGGCAGAAGGCTTTGCACTGCCGTCTGAAAAAAGAAGTATATCCTTTGGAAGATCTGTGGTACGAAGGAAAAATTACCGCGGAACCGGTATGGTAGAAGAACACGAAAAATTAAAAGTGATGGGAAGAGAAAGCCTGATGCTTGGCAAAGAACAGCTGGATCTTCGCTATCTGGAACAGCTTGCGGACCGGGAACAGACCCAGACACTGGGGTATCTTCTCAAATATGCAAAAGAGCAGTACAGCGGCAAAACAACAGATCTTACGGCACTGATGGAATCCCTGATCCGGAAACTGGAAAAAGAAGGGATCGGAAGTGTGAGCGGGCAGAAAGAGATTCCGGCCGGGATGGCAATGCCACGAAGACAGGAGATTTATGCGTGCTTTAATCGCTTCTGACCCTGGCATCTTTGAATCGTTACAAAAATATTACAAATATTTACAATTTTACATATTTGTATCAAAATTGTTATGTACCATGTATGTGTCGGGGGATCTGGAAGTGCAGTACATGAAAAGATTGCCCACGACATTCTTGAAAGCATTTGTCAGGAGATGACAGGCGGAGAAAATGTGAAATGCTGAAGAGAAAGCGTGGGTGTTTTCTGTTCGGTTCGATGATAAAGGAGGTACAAAACGTATGAAACGCAGAAAATATTTACTTGCTTGCCTGCTTGCAGGTGTTACCATTGCCATGCCGACAGGGCAGCTCAGTTTTGCAGCAGGGGCACAGAACGATATCAGCCTGATGGCAGAGTCCGAAAGCCAGAGCGAGACACAGTCTGAGAGTCAGAGTGAATCGGAGACGGAGACACAGGACCCGAATGTTCCGGAAGGATACAAAGGCATTTACAAGGTCAGTGACCTGAGCCTGTTATCTTCCAAGCCGGACGGAAAATATATGCTGATGGCGGATCTGGATCTGAACAGTGCAGAACAGGCAAGTATTTCTGTATTTCGCGGTACACTGGATGGAAATAACCATACGATCAAAGGACTGAAGCAGGCACTGTTCCAGGTGCTTGAAGAGGGAACGGTGAGTAACCTGAATTTATCGGGTGTGCAGATCAGCGGCAGCGGCGATGCCGGTGCACTTGCAAATGTCATCGGAACCGGCAAAAAAAGTGCAGTTACGATCCAGAATATCACGATCACCGGAAGTGTTACAGGTACCGGGAATACCGGAGCACTGGCGGGTGTTTTGAAGGGGACAGATGTTGTGATCTCGAGGATCGCTAACAGTGCGACTGTAGCCGGAACGGCAAATGCCGGCGGCCTGATCGGACTTGTACAGGCAACAGATGACCAGGAAGGGGCGGCATCTGTGAAGTTGATAGAGAGCTATAACATCGGAGAGGTCAGTGCGGTAACAGCAGGAGGACTGATCGGTGCAGCAGAGATCCCAAATCTGGCAGCGGCAAGAAACATTGAGATCGCAAACTGCTACAACGCAGGCGTATTGGAAAAAGGGGCCAATATCGTAGCGAAGATTACAGCAGGGAACGGTCAGGTCGTGATCAACAAATGTGTCGGTATTCAGTTTTATTATTCTGTGGCATCCGGCATGGTCGGCACGTCCACAATGGCAGCAGGCAGCACACAGACATCCGGCTGCAGCATTTCAAACAGCTACTATTACAGCATGAATCCGGTCTATGCATTTGAAACAGGAAACTGCATTACCGGAACAGCAACGGCACTCAATGATGTGCAGATCAAGACACAGAGCTATTTCAAAGATTTTGATTTCGATGGCATCTGGGCTTTGAATGCAGCAGAAAACGGCGGTTATCCGTATCTGAAACAGACCACCATGCTGCCGGTCAGCTATGTGGCACCGACTGCCGGAACGGTTCTAATAGACAGCAAAACGGGCGGCAAGTATCTTGTAAGCACCAGAAGCAAAGCAGTTTCCTACGCAGGCGTGCTGGATGAGGAGATCACTTCCGTGAGCATCCCATCTCAGGTGGAGATCAACGGCATAACGTATAATGTAACGGCGATCGCAGAAGGGGCACTGAGAGGAAACACAAAGATCACTTATGTATCCGTTCCGTACAGTGTGACGGAAGTTGGAAAATATGCATTTAAGGGATGCACATCTCTTGTAAAAGTAAGCACCCTCAAATATGTGAAGAATATTTATCAGGAAGCATTTGACGGCTGTACAAATCTGACCACGATCGGCGTAACCAATTATCGGATCACACTTCCGTCTGTTGAAATGATCGGTGTGCGTGCATTCCGCAGAGTGCCAAAGGTGCACAGAGTTTATATTTCCTCAAAGAATCTGACTACAATCAAAAAAGGTGCGTTCCGTGAGTGTACCGGCATGACCAAGTTTAACGTAGTTTCAACGAAACTGAACAGTCTGCAGAAATATGCACTGTATGGAAACAGCAAGCTGAAAACGATCATATTCAAAAGCGAGCACCTGACAAAGAGCAATGTGGGAAGTAAGACATTTAGCGGAATCAAATCAACGGCAACCTTTACGGTTCCGGCAGGTTCCGTTCAGAATTATAAAGATTTATTTAAGAGCAAGGGAGCGGGGAGCAAATTTAAGGTTAAAAGTTTGTAAAAAAGATTGAGAAGCGTTAAGGGTATTTACAAAAAACTCATATAAAATAAAAAAACTTCTGAGATCCGGTATGGATTTCAGAAGTTTTTTTATACTTAGCTTATAACCTTTTCAGGCTTTTGCTGTGTCACGGAAGATCACATGGCTGTAATTTTTCAGGGCACTTTGCAGAACCAGTCCGATCACACCGCAGGAAAGTACTTCACCGATGCCGACTGTCAGCATCATAAACGGGATCGGCAGATTGACACCGTATCCGTAGTAAAGGACGAACGGTACGATCAGGGTGTTGGCAATGATCGGCGGCAGCGGAGCTAAGAATCTGCTCTTTTTACGCAGGGCATAAGTTCCGAGGGCTCCAAGCAGTGTGGCAATGCTGCCGAAAATAATATCAGCAGGGATTGCACCGCCGAACAGGTTGGCAATAATACATCCGACAAACAGTCCCGGAATCGCAGCCGGTGTAAAGAATGGCAGGATGGTCAGTGCTTCAGAAATACGAACCTGTACTTCACCGAAACTGAACGGTGCAAAGATGATCGTCAGCACGACATACAGAAAAAGCCCCCCGAGGTATAAAGCTCCTCCTCGAAAAGCCAGTCCCTTCAGTTCATCCATTCCTATCGAACTCAGAACTACTTCTACATTAAATAATACCCACATTCCAAAGAGAAGTATGCTGCACAATGTATAGCTTATAAATCCCCGGAGCAGATTGCGGCTGATATAGTCGCTTTTAAAATACTGATTGACTGTTTTCATCTGGGAAGCATGCTTCTTCTCAAACAGTGCCAGTTCGGTCATTAATTTTATCTTGTCTTCGTTGAGCATACATGGTTCCTTTTTTATATATGCCGCGGCTTCCGGTCCAATACGTCCCGTTTCTGAAACCGCTGCGCCAAAAACGCATTCTTCTATAAATTATAACATAACTTTTTTCT
>OLNX01002857.1_pt1 | contig 12279 bp, 11 predicted proteins | sample 1672611 | NCBI WGS metagenome assembly OLNX01 (sample SAMEA3136705, study PRJEB25190) | human gut metagenome
CTTCTGCATCTTTATCCCAGGCTGCAAAATTTACCTGATTGTTGACTTTTACCGGAAGATATAACTCCTGTTCTTCGGCAATACGCTGGAATAATGCCGGAAGATTTTTCTTTGCTATCTGATACATACATTATCCCCTTTCCGTTACAATACTTGGTTCTGCATCTTCAAATGTAAAGTTTGTAAGAGGTGCTCTTGATTCCGCATCCTCTCCTGCCTGATATTCTCCATATAATTCATCAATATCTTTAATAAATTTACGGTTGAATAAATGCAGAGGAATTCCCTGTGGGCATACACGGCTGCATTCTCCACAGTCCGTACATCTTCCTGCCACATGGAATGCGCGGATAATATGAAACATCTTTTCTTCAAAAGAATCCACATTCGCTTTTTGAGCACTGTCAAATTTTGTACTGTCAAACACACATTTACGACAACTGCAGGCCGGACATACGTTTCTGCAGGCATTACAACGGATGCATTTACTTAACTCCCCTTGGAAAAAGGCAAATTTCTCTTCTGGACTCATTGCTTCGATTTTTTCTACTTCTGCAAAACGCTCTGCATCTTTCGTTTCTTTCGACTCTCCAATGATTTCATCATAAATTTTATGTTCTTTTCCCTTACAGACATGGCATCTTTCTAACATTGCACTCTGATACGTACAGGTCTTTTCTCCATAAATGGTCTGAATTTTCAACACTTCCGCTTCATCTGTAAGCTCTGCCCCTGAAATAGCCTCAATTCCTTTGATATTCTGATTTTTAATCTTTTCAATGTCCAGTTTACCTTTACAACCAATACCAACAATATAAGCTTTTTCTCTGTTTACACGATGTTCTTTGAGGAGCTGATTAAAGCTGTATGTATCACACGGTTTTAAACAGACCATAGTTTTTCCTTCTAATTTAGAAGCTTCTATCATATATTTGCTTAAATTTGCGCCACAGAATCCGTTATAAACAAAATCCTTTAAAGATTCTACAGTTTCAAAATAAGCCGGTTCCGGATTATAAGGCAAGTCTCCGGCTTTCCAGCCAAGTACCCGCGCTACGGTCTTATCCGCAAGCAGTTCTTTTGCACGGTCAATTATTTCCTGCATCTTAAATCCTCCAATCGTACATTTTTTCCAAGAGAATGAATCTTCTCAACAAACTCATTCATTGTTGTCGAAAACTTCACGCCCTCCGCTGCCGATACCCATTCTACGCGGGTACGTCCATTTTCCACTCCAATATAATCAAGCATAGAAAACAGAAGTGTCATACGTCTTCTTGCATAATAATTTCCTGTACTGTAATGACAATCCCCTGGATGACATCCACATAAAATCACACCATCTGCACCTTTTTCAAATGCCCTTAAAATAAACATCGGATTGACACGACAGGAACAAGGCACGCGAATAATTTTGACATCTGCTGGATAGCTAAGACGACTGCTTCCTGCTAAATCTGCACCTGCATAACTACACCAGTTACAGCAGAACGCTACAATCTTCGGTGTAAACTCTTCTTTTGCTTCTATCGACATATTGCATCTACCTCCGCTATAATCTGTCTGTTTGAAAATCCCTGTAAGTCCATTGCCCCGGATGGACACGCTACTGTACAAGCTCCACATCCCTGACACAGTGCACTGTTCACCTGTGCAAGACGACGCACTTCACGAATACCATGGTCATTGACTTCTTTTTCTTCATAAGTGATTGCTCCATAAGGACATACATTTGCACACGTAGAACAACCATTACATAAAAGTTCATCTGGTTTTGCGGTACATGGGTTTGTCATCAGCTTATCTTTTGCTAAGAGTCCAATTGCTTTTACCGCAGCTGCTCCTGCCTGTGCAACCGTCTCCGGAATATCTTTTGGTCCCTGGCATACCCCGGAGAGGAAGATTCCGGCGGTCGGAGACTCTACCGGACGCAATTTTGCATGTGCCTCTGTAAGGAAGTTATTCGTATCAATACTTGCAGTCAACATCGTTGCAATCTTTCTTACATCTTTGTTTGGTTCAATTGCAGCAGCAAGCACTACCATATCTGCTTCTTTCAAAATTTGTTTATTATCTAATAAATCTGATCCCTGTACCAATAATTTTCCATTTGGCTGTGGAATAACCTTTCCAACCTGACCTTTAATATAATTAACACCGTACTGTTCTACCGCTCTTCGATAAAACTCATCAAAATTTTTCCCCGGTGTACGCACATCAATATAAAAGACCGTTACATTCACATCCGGATACTTATCACGAATCAACATTGCATGTTTTGCGGTGTACATACAGCAAATCTTAGAACAATAGCTCTTTCCTCTGTTATCCGCACAACGACTTCCCACGCACTGGATGAATACCATTTCTTTTGGTGCTTTTCCATCAGAAAGACGCTCTAAATGACCACTTGTCGGTCCTGCTGCATTCATAATACGCTCTAATTCCAAAGATGTAATAACATCTTTACTCTGGCTGTAAGCATATTCATCGTAATTATCCAGCTTAATTACATCAAAACCAGTTGCGACAACAATTGCGCCGTATTTTTGTGTTACAATTTCATCTTTCTGGTCATAATCAATTGCCCCTGCCTGACATACCTTTGAACAAACTCCACATTTTCCGGTTTTAAACTTAATACAGTTTTCACGGTCAATGACCGGAACATTTGGAATTGCCTGAGCAAACGGGGTATAAATTGCACTTCTTGTATTTAAGCCACGGTTAAATTCGCTCGGTGCTTTTTTCGATGGACATTTTTCCTGACACACTCCGCATCCGGTACATTTATCCATATTTACACTTCTGGCTTTCTTTTTAATATCTACTGTAAAGTCTCCTACAAACCCGGATACTTTTTCAACCTCACTGTAGGTATAAATATGTATTTTTTCATGTGCCGCTGCTTCCACCATCTTTGGTGTTAAAATACAAGCAGAACAGTCTAAAGTCGGGAATGTCTTATCAAGCTGTGACATTCTTCCACCAATACTTGGCTCCTTTTCTACGATATCAACCTCATATCCAGCATCTGCAATATCCAGTGCCGTCTGAATTCCTGCGATTCCTCCACCGATCACAAGCGCTCGTTTTGTTACACGGCTCTCTCCTGGGTATAACGGAGTGTTTAAATTAACTTTTGCAACTGCCGCACGCATTAAAATAACGGCTTTTTTTGTTGCCTCTTCCATGTCTTTATGAATCCAGGAACAATGTTCACGAATATTTGCAATCTCCACCATGTATGGGTTCAATCCGGCACGCTCTGCTGCTTTTCTAAACGTTGCCTCATGCATACGTGGAGAACAGGAACAGACAACCATTCCTGTCAGTCCTTTTTCTTTGATTGCTTTTGCAATCAAGGCCTGGCCTGCTTCAGAACACATATACTGATAATCTTCTGCATGAACCACACCTGGCTCCATAAGAGCCATCTCTGCAACTTTCTTGACATCTACCGTTGCGGCTATGTTTGTTCCGCAATGACAGACAAATACTCCTATTCTCTGCACCAGGGTTACCTCCTATATCTTCTGAATGCACTCACTAATAACTGCTGTGGAAGTTCCGGATCTAATAATTCCGGAATTTCATCTGCTGACAAATACGCCTGTCCTCTTTGTCTGACTACCAGCTGTCTTGCTGCATCAATGATTCTACCTGGCTGTACATCTCTTGGACAGCGTTCTACACAGGCAAAACAGGAAAGACATTTCCATAACGACTTTGACTGAACCAACGCATCAATATTTTCACTAATCACATAAGATACAAACTGATGCGGTTTAATATCCATTTCATCAAATGCTGGACAGGATGCAGAACATTTTCCGCATTTCATACATTTTAAAGGATTGGCTCCGCTGATTTCTTTTATCTTTTCTGCCTGTTTTTTATTATCATTCATTTCCTGCCACCTCCCTCTTGGCTTCTTCTTTTACGCCAAGTGCTTCTGCTAAAAGCTCTGTAAAATAATAAACCGGAAGTGTCTGATTTCCATTTTTCTTTAAATTATAAAGACAAAGTGGACAGGCTGTAATTAACATTTCTGCTCCAAACCCTTTTGCACTGTCTGTCACTTTTTTTGACATATTTTCTGCCATCTCTTTTTCTTTTAAGGAAATATATCCTCCACAACATTCGTTTCGGTATGGATAGATAACCGGCTCAGCTCCGATTGCCCGAATAAAATCTTCTATTACACTTGGATTTTCCGGATTATCGAACGCCATAATCTTTCCGGGGCGAAGTAGTAAACATCCGTAATAAGCACCGATTTTCTTTCCTTTTAACGGATTTACCACTTTTTCTTTTAATGTATCAAATCCTACTCTGTCACGAAGCACCTCTAAAAAATGAAGCACGGTTGTCTCTCCTGCATAAGGTTCTTCTAACTGCATATAGTTATTTGCCCTTGTCCGAATATCCTCTACATTCTTCATATCATCATTGACACGTTTAATCACATGATGACAAGCAGAACAAAGAGTTACCAAATCCTGACCCTTTTCTTTTGCCTCATTGAGTGCACGTACGGAAGAAAGTTTTGTGGCAATTTCATCTGTACCGAGCGGGTAAACCCCGCCACAGCACTGCCAGTTTTCAATTTCTTCCAGTTCAAATCCAAGCACTTTTGCTGAAGCTCTGGCATAAGCATCCAAATCTTTTGCCTTTGTTCTCAGCGTACACCCTGGATAATAACTGTATTTCATATCCTGTTGTCCTTTCTTTTTTTACTCTTAAATATTACATCTGGATTTTAATCCAGATTAATCTGTGCAATAACCTCTTTCAAGGCATCTGCACTCTTCTTTAACTGTTCAATTTCTTTCTGATTCATTCGCATCGGTACTTTTCCCTGAATTCCATTCGGTCCAACTAAAGTCAAAGTACTTAAACATACATCTTCAATTCCATACTCTCCATGCATCATAGAGGATACTGTCGCAACAGAATCAGAAGATGCCAGTACAATTCCGCATAATTTGCAAACTGCTTTTGAAACCGCATAGAAAGTAGCACCTTTTTTTGCAATAATCTGTCCACCGGATTTTTGTACATAGGCAAGCATTGCTTCTTTATCCAGTTCTTTTACATCTTTTCCAAGACTCTTTGCCAGCTCATAATACTCATTGATGCTCACACCGGAAATATAGGCTCCTGTCCAAGGAATGAAAGAGGTATCTCCATGCTCTCCAAATACATAAGCATGAATGTTTTTCTGTGATACTTTAAAGTGTTCCGATAAGCCACAGCGAAGTCGGGCAGTATCTAAGATTGTTCCGGAACCGATAATCTGATTTTCCGGCAGTCCTGAAATCTTTGTAAAGACATAAGTCATAATATCAACCGGATTACTTACAATGATATAAAGTGCATCCGGTGCTGCTTTTACAATCTGCGGTGCAATGCTTTTCATAATATTGACGTTGGTTTGAGTCAATTCAATTCTTGTCTGACCAGGTTTTCGTGCAATACCTGAAGTGATAATTACAATATCAGAACCTTTGGCATCTTCATATTCTCCGGCTACAATTGAAATCGGGTCACGGAAACAAGTTCCCTGTGCAATATCCATGACTTCACCCTCTACCTTTTGTTTGTTGATATCAATCAAAACAATATTGGAAGCGATGTCCTCATTTGATAACGTATAAGCAATGGTTGCTCCTACACTGCCTGCACCTATAATAGTAATTTTACTGCTCATGTTTACTCCTTTCCCCTTAGATAAGGGCGCTCTTATTGTCTTTTTTTTAACAATCGTTTTTCTTAAAAATGGAAAATCGTTTTTCTTCTCATGTAGATTTCTCCCAAAAATCACACGATATCCGCACACAAAATGGCATTTTAACGACTTTCGCTCTGCGCTACCTCTGTAGGATATCATATCGACAAGAATTTAACAACAATTTTTTAACGATTTTGATATATTTTTTTCTTATGGTGCTTTCGCGTGTTATCACTGTCAAGTGGATATTCGCAATCCGCTTCGCTACTTGCTCATAACCAAATAGCTGCTACGCAGCTTATCAGAAGGGGCTTGCCCCCTCCTGATACAAGCAAGTCCCCACCCCTGCTTATTGCTTTTCGCAATTGAAGCAGGGGACTTACTTGATTTGGTTAAATTATTATTCTCTCTGAAAATTGCAAAAAATACCGCTATCCAGCTAACTTTGAAAGGTTCTCTCATTTTTCTGGTATAACGGTACTTTTTTTAATCCACTAATTTATTTAATTCTTTCACGTATTCTGTTTCATTTGAATTTTTATGATTTGCCTGCGCTGCATATTTCTTCACTGCATTCTGAGATTTCTTAATCGACTGCATCGTACCCGCACCTGCGACACAACCACCAGGGCATCCCATACCCTCTAACAGATAACCATTGTATTTTCCGGCTTTTGCCATCATAAGCAGTTTGCGACAGTCTCTTAAGCCCTCCGCATTTGCGATTTTAATCTCTCTTTCTGGATATCTCTCCTGAATCACATTTACCACAGACTGAGCAACTCCTCCGGAAACAGCAAAATTTCTTCCATCCTCAGATGCATCATTGATTCCTTCAACTTCTTCTGTTAAAGATGCCACATCAATATCCTTTGCTTCAAAGATACCCATCATTTCCTCAAAAGTCAATACAAAATCAACTTCACTGCGAACTGATTTTCTCATTGCCTCTAGTTTTTTAGCCGCACATGGTCCAATAAATACAACTTTTGCATTTTGATGCTGTTCTTTAATCAGTCTTGCTGTCAGTGTCATTGGCGTCAATGCCATAGAAATACACTCTCTGTATTCCGGATACAATTTTTTTGCCATAGAAGACCATGCCGGACAACAGGAGGTTGCCATAAACGGCAGTTTATTTGGAACTTCCTGTACAAAATCTTCAGCTTCCTGTGTCGCACATAAATCCGCTCCAATCGCCACTTCAAAAATATCCGCAAACCCAAGCATTTTCATTGCCGAACGCAGTTTTCCCGGTGTTACTTTTGCACCAAACTGCCCCACAAAGGCAGGTGCAAGTGCCGCATATACACGTTCTCCTGACTGCATTGCACGAATCACCTGAAAGATTTGGGATTTATCAGAAATCGCTCCAAATGGACAATTTACCAGGCACTGACCACAGGAAACACATTTTTCAGAATCAATCTCCGCTTTTCCATTTTCATCTGAACCAATTGCATCCATTCCACAGGCTTTGGCACAAGGACGTTCCTGAATAATAATTGCATTATAAGAACAGACCTCCGCACATTTTCCGCACTTAATACATTTTTCAGTATCAATGACAGAACGTCCATTTGTCCGATCTAATGTAACCGCTTTCTTCGGACAGACCTCTACACACGGATGAGCCAGACATCCCTGACACCCCTCTGTCACATAAACTCTTTTCTCAGCGCATGCATTACATGCAAATTTAATAATATTAATCAGCGGTGGAGTATAATATGTTTCTTCCTGATCTGCCAGTGCAATGTTGTCCGATAACGGTGCATGTTCTGCTGCACTCCTGCATGGAAGTCCCATTGCAAGTCTCAAACGTTCCCCTACAATCGCACGCTCCAGAAACACGTCATTTCTGAAATTTCCTACTTCTCCGGGAATAATTTCGTATGGCAATTCTTCTATTTTAGCCGCAACACTATTTTCTGTATCATAAGCCATACGTGCCACTTCTCTGAAAATCATTCTTCTGATTTCTTGAATTCTGGTTTCTACACCTCTCAATAAATCCTTCCTCCTGTTTTTTATTCCCTCTTTGCCTCTATTTTAACTACTCTGCTTTTATTTTTCAAGTCTTTTATCTGTTGTATTTCTTTTTATACGAAATGCTTATCTGCGGTAAAGTAATTTTCCAATCTCTCCAAATTTAAATCCGAATGTTCAATTTCCCTGGCATAACGATAAGCCAGTTCCACTTTATCTTCAAATGTAAGCGTTTTCTTTTCTGATATCCACTGATACATCCATAGTTCCGTAATCCATTCTACTGAAAATAAACTCAGTGCCATTTTACTCCATATTGCATCATCATAGACTGCTCCACAAAAATAAGTATACACAAAAAACATCATAAGCTGTTCTTTTTGGATTTCCCATTCTTGTTTTTTATCGCTCTTTGCTCCGACACCCTTCTGAAATTCTTCATAAATCCTACAGTAGTTCTCTTCTCCGTCCTGATAGAGCAGTTCTGCCAGATTTTCCAATGTCACGCTCCATGCACTCTCCAAATGTTCCAATTTCTCCTGTAATACTCGAATTTCTCTTTTCATACGCGCATACCGCGCATGGGGTGCTTCTATTTTATACTTTTTACAAAGTAGCTTTATATCCTGATTTCGATACTGCTCAAGCAGAGCATCAATTTCAAAAAACTGATTTTCATCAACTGCTTCCTGCATCGCTTTTGCCAGTTCTGCACACATCCATGCTCTTTTCTCAAAGTTTAAGTCACGATTTTGTATAATCGTATACAAAATATCTCTCGCATCTTCAAGTTGGGTAAACATCAAAAAATCAAACGATTCAAATTCTTCCTCTTCTTCTGTCTCCCACCCCGAAAATGTTACTTTCTTTTGATTTTCAAGTATCATTTCTGCCGCTTTGGGACAAGATAAAGAAAGAGAATATTCCCGCAGTCCTTCATATTCTTCCACATGACGCGGATACATTTTACAGGTATCACAAAGATAACTCTCTCCAAGTTCTTTTTGAATATCACACAAATCTTCTTCATTTAAAAAAGCGCAACGACTCCCATACTGAAAAAAAATTTCTTCGTCCCAATCAATTGAATTGCGAATCCGATTTCCAAATGGTCCGGAAAGTTCTTCATATTTATCAAGAGATGTTTCGTCAATCACAATCTGCCATCCCGCACAGCAGGTTTTCGGACAGGCTCCGGCAAGGCAGGAAAATTCATCATAAAAATCCGGTTTTAAATATCTCATCGTTTCTTCTCCTTACTGTCTGCCCAATGTGTAAATCAATTTCTTCATCTGTGTCATCCGCTCATCAAACTGTTTATAAAAATCGCTTTCTAAATCAAAAGCCATAGTATAAAAACGATTCAAAAGATACATGCTCAACTCTTGATTCAGCTGGGCATCCGAAAGGCGTAACAACAGCGCTTTTGTATCTTTCAGAAAATAATGCCACTCATTTACAAAGTTCTCATACTGTTTCAAATCAGGAATCCCCAGCCATTTATTTACCTTTACTTTTGTACGATTTGCTTTGGTACATTCCTGTGACTGCAGGTAATAAGAAAAAGAACCGTCCTCATAAATTCTGCCAAGCGGAAACAAACGACAAAAACCAGGGCGAAAAGCATGAATGGTACATCTTCCCTTTTCATTTAAAAAGGCGCATCCATCCTCTTTTCCCTGCATTTTTAAATTTGGCAGAATCAATCCCTCTTCTGCATGAAGAGAAATCTTATGATTCAACAGTTCTTCAAATTTAACACCTAAATGTTTGTTCATCTGATAAATATCATAAGGATCTAATACTATCGAATCTCCCATCCCGCAACAGCAATCGTGGCAGCCTTTACAGCCGCCACAATCTGCTTTTACCATATCGGATGAACTATATAATTTTTTTAAATCTTCCATCAAAACTTCTCGTTCCATTATTTTCCATTCTCCTTCTTCTTAACCTGTACGCTTTTAATCACTCTATATCTGATTTTCAAGCCTACATTCGCTTATCTTCTCTTAAGTTCATTTTCTTAAGTATAGATGGAAAAAGAACACTTGTAAAGAAAGAGAACCAAAAATTTTCAAGAAACCACATGCAGTTTTTTTCTGCTTTTTTGTAAAAACAAAAAGAGAAATGCTACACCTGCTGCAATCCAGGATGCAATATAAATCCAGATGATACACTCCATTGTTTCAAATGCAGGAAGTACAAACCAGATTCCGCATACACGAAGCAGACAGATACTGACAAGCGTCGTAATCATAGGAGACAGGGTTTCTCCGAGTCCACAGCACGCTCCGGACAGTGACTCTGCAACCGCATAAAAGAAATAAAACGGAGCCATCATTCTCATATACCGAACGACTAACGGAATTAATTCAACGGCATCTTTTTTGTCAATAAACCACGGTCCAATTAACCCCGATGCAGTAAACAAAATCACACTTAAAAATCCAACTGAGATAATAGAAATTCCAGTTCCGATAAAAGCACCTTTTTTTACTCTTTCATACTTACCTGCCCCAAGATTCTGCGCCACATAAGTCGTCATCGCCGGTCCCATTGAATCTGCCACCAACCAGATTAGCATACTCAATTTGTCACAGATACTCCAGGCCGCAATACTGTCCGTTCCCATCGTATTTACACTTGCCTGTACAATCGAGTTTGCAACGGGAAACAGCATGGACTGAAGTGCAAGTGGAAAACCAATTTTTATCATCATGGACATGTGTTCTGCGCAAAAATGCAGATGCCATACATGAATCTGCCCTCCGGCATGTTCCAACCGTGCCAATAATTTAAACGTAATGATTACGCTCACAATCTGCGCAAAAATCGTTGCAATTGCTGCTCCGGCAACTCCCATTCCAAATACACCAACCAGGAGAAAATCTCCGACAACATTAATCAGACTGCTCAAAATCAATACATATAATGGTCGTTTGGAGTCTCCAAATGCTCTTAAAATTCCTGCTGCCATATTATAAAGAATTAAAGACCATAAGCCTCCAAAATAAATTCGGCAATAAGTTAAAGTTGCTCCATGAATGTCTGCCGGCACACGCATCACTTTCAAAAGCCATGGAGATAACAGGACACCAGCAATAGAACTAATGACTCCAAGCAGCATTGCAACTGTAAGCGCCGTACGAATGGAACAATGCAGATTTTCTTTGTCCTTTGCTCCTACATATTTTGAAATAATAATCGTTGCCCCAGATGCCAGTCCATTCATAAAGTTAATCGGGAACTTAAACAATGTATTTACAGAATCAATTGCTGCCAGACCCACTTTTCCGGCAAACCTTCCTACAATAATTGCATCCACGGTAATATAAAGCTGTTGAATTAAACTGCCCGCAATCAATGGCAGTACAAATAAGAGAATCGCCTTTCCGATATTCCCATAAATAAGGTCATTTTTTTTCATATCACTTTAACCTTTCCCTCATTTTTTTGCTATTCTCGCACACACTTACCGTTTTTAAATCTGATTACTTTTTATATAAATGACACGCCACGCTATGATCTTCATCTAATTGTATCATAGCCGGACGTTCTTTTTTACAGATTTCCATACATTTTTCGCATCTGCCCTGAAATGGACAGCCTACTGGAAGATCCAACGGACTTGGAGCTTCCCCTTCAATTCCTTTAATCAACTTGGAAAAGTCCATATTGATATCAAAAATAGAATCCATCAACGCTTTTGTATATGGATGAAGTGGATTCTGATATAATTCATCACTCTCTGCAAATTCAACCATATTTCCCAGATACATTACACCGACACGGTCTGAAATATGTTTTACCATAGACAGGTCATGTGCGATAAAGAGATAGGTCAGGTTTTTCTTCTGCTGAAGTTCGATCAGCAGGTTGACAACCTGTGCCTGAATGGAAACGTCAAGAGCTGAAATCGGCTCATCGCAAACGATGAATTCTGGTTCGATAGCAAGTGCTCTTGCGATTCCAATACGCTGTCTTTGTCCGCCTGAGAATTCATGAGGGAAACGAAGCGCATGTTCTCGGTTAAGTCCGACCAGTTCCAGTAATTCATAAATCTTTTCCTGGCGTTCTTTTCCGGTATAAAGCTTGTGAATGTCAATTCCTTCCCCGATGATGTCACCGACTGTCATTCTCGGATTCAGTGAAGAATATGGATCCTGGAAAATAATCTGAGCTCTCTTTGTAAACTCTTTCTTTTCATTTTTATTCAGTTTATTAATATCAACTCCGTCAAAAAGAACTTCACCGCCTGTAGCCTTGTAAAGCCCCATAACTGTCTTTCCACAGGTTGTTTTACCACAGCCGGATTCTCCTACGATTCCAAGAGTCTCACCTTTATAGATCTTAAAGTTTACCCCATCCACTGCCTTCAGTGTCTGGTTTCTTCCAACCTGAAAATATTTCTTCAGGTCTTTCACTTCGATCAGTACTTCTTTTTTATCCATGGTTACTGTCTCCTCCTTATCATATTCTCAGGAAGATTGCTCACATCCGCTCTTGGATCATGAAGCCAGCAGTTGCATTCCTGTGTATCACTGAATTTTGTA
>OLNX01002862.1_pt1 | contig 12249 bp, 7 predicted proteins | sample 1672611 | NCBI WGS metagenome assembly OLNX01 (sample SAMEA3136705, study PRJEB25190) | human gut metagenome
AAAATCCACCGGTAGCGATACCGTGCCGGTTCGAGTCCGGCCCTGGGCACCATTTAAAATTTAATATTTCTTTTGCCCGGGTGGTGAAATTGGTAGACGCAGTGGACTCAAAATCCACCGGTAGCGATACCGTGCCGGTTCGAGTCCGGCCCTGGGCACCATTTAAAATTTAATATTTCTTTTGCCCGGGTGGTGAAATTGGTAGACGCAGTGGACTCAAAATCCACCGGTAGCGATACCGTGCCGGTTCGAGTCCGGCCCTGGGCACCATTTTGAATTGTTGGATCAAGTTTTTCGGGCTTGGTCCTTTTTTATGATATAATTTTTGATAGTTGGAGGATTACATATGAAAGTATTAGTTGGATTAAGTGGTGGAGTTGATTCTGCGGTTGCAGCTTATTTATTAAAGAAACAAGGGTATGATGTAACATGTTGTTTTATGCGTAACTGGGATAGTTTTGCGAATAATGATATTGCGGGAAATCCTACAATTAAAGATGATACTTGTCCTCAGGAACAGGATTATTTAGATGCACTTGCGGTGGCCAATCATTTGGATCTTCCTTTACAGCGTGTCGATTTTATTGAAGAATATTGGGATAATGTATTTAAGACTTTTTTAAGTGAATATGAAAAGGGGCGCACGCCAAATCCGGATATTTTGTGTAATAAATATATTAAATTTGATTCATTTTTTGAATATGCCATGAAACAAGGATTTGATAAGGTGGCTACAGGGCATTATGCTTCCAATGCAGAAGAGAATGACTTTACGTATTTAACGCGTGCCAAAGATCAAAATAAGGATCAAACGTATTTTTTGTGTCAGGTTGAAAAGAGTAAGATTGCCAAAACAATTTTTCCTTTGGCTCATCTTGAAAAGCCTGAGATTCGTCAGATTGCGGCTGAATTAAATTTGGAATCTGTTGCCACTAAAAAGGATAGTACGGGTATTTGTTTCATTGGAGAAAGAAACTTTAGACAATTCTTATCAAACTATCTTCCTAGTAAAGATGGAGATATTGTGGATGTAAATACAGGTAAAGTGATTGCTCGTCATGTGGGTGTTTTATATTATACGATTGGACAAAGAAAGGGCTTGAATATTGATCATGAAAAGGGTCCTTGGTTTGTGGTTGGTAAAGATGTTGTAAAGAATATTCTTTATGTATGTCGTACAGATCAAAGAGATTTATTATATTCAGATTCTTGTATCGTAAAAGGTATCAACTGGATTTTACCTAGTTTAGATGAGATTCCTACGAAGTGCACTTGTAAGTTTAGATATCGTCAAAAGGATCAGAATATTGAAATTGAAAGATTGGACGATACAAGTGTACTTGTGAAATATCCACAAACAATTGCTTCTGTCACTGAGGGTCAGGAAGCTGTATTCTATGATGGTGATAAATGCATTGGTGGTGGTGTGATTGAAGAAGTGTTTAAGGATGGCAAGAATTTAAATCAATTGATTATGGAGACGGCCAATGGATATCGAGGCTAAGCTTGAATATATCATCTTTGAAAATAAGGCGAATCATTATGTGGTGGCTGGCTTTTCAGAATTAAAGACGTATCATCATTTCACAGCGGCTGGACGTATTGAAGATCCAATTGAAGATCAGGAATATGTACTTGAGGGGGATTATATAACGCATCCTAAGTATGGGGAGCAATTTCGTATAGATATGGCTAAAAAGAAGTTGCCGGATAATTCGGATGCGATCATTCATTTTCTTTGTGGCGAAAATTTTCCTACGATTGGAAAGAAGACGGCGGAAAGTATTTATGATGTCTTGGGTGAGAATTGTTTAGAGAAGATTCATAAGGATCCTAAAATTTTAAATGAAGTGCCAAATCTTTCCGAAAAAAAGATTGCGATCATAAAAAAGGGAATTCAGGAATTTACAGGTTTTAATGAGGCGTATGCCAAATTGTTGAAGTATGGTTTGAGTCCTAGACAAATTCAGATGTTATTGGATACATATGATGATGTGTTGGATGTGATTGAAGAGGATTGTTTCAAACCATATTATGAAGTATATGGCTTTGGTTATAAGACGGCTTTAAAAATCGCAAGTGCTATAGGTTTATCGAATGAGGATCCAAGACGCTTGGATGCCTATATTTATGAGTTGGCTAGACAATTATCTATGGCAACGGGAAATACGTATATTACGTTTGCGACGATTTTTTCAAATGTGCAAGGTGTAAGTGAAGAATTGATTCATGATAGTATTGATCGTTTGGTGGCTATGCAGTATTTGTATGTTGAAAATACGCGTATTTATCCTTTTACTTTGCATGAAGATGAGGTTGTGATTGCCAAAGAATTGAAGAATCATTTGTTTGAAGTGGAAAGCGTGGATGTTCAAGAACGTATCCAAAAAGTGGAGTTTTCTTTAGCTATCACATATGATCAAGAACAAAAGGATGCGATTCAATTGTTCTTTGATCGTTCCTTTATGATTTTAACGGGTGGTCCAGGTACTGGAAAGACAACAACGGTAAAGGGAATCTTGGAAATATGTAAAGAAGTGTATCCGGATAGTAAGATTCAGCTTTGTGCACCAACAGGAAGGGCTTCAAAGCGTTTAGCCCAATTATCCAATTGTGATTCAAGAACGATTCATTCTTTGTTGCAGTGGAATTTGGAAGATAATTCTTTTGGTAAGAATGAAGAGGATCCTTTGGATGTAGATTTCATTATTGTGGATGAGTTTAGTATGGTGGATACGCATTTGTTTGCCCAATTATTAAAGGCTTTGCCAAGTCGTTGTCGAATTCTTTTGATTGGGGATGAAGATCAGTTAGAGAGTGTTGGTCCAGGCAAGGTTTTGGAGGATTTAATCAAATCCAATGTGATTGATACTGTGCATTTAAAGAAGATTTTTAGACAATCAAATGGTTCTGGTATTGTAACTTTAGCAAAAGAGATTCGTGAAGAAACAACTTGTCATTATGAGGATGGGGTCGAGTTTATTGAGCGAACGACACCAAAAATCATGGATGCGCTTATTGATTATGTAAAGGATATGGATCTAGATTCAATGCAGATCTTAGCGCCTATGTATAAGGGGGTAGCTGGTATTGATGAGATCAATCGTCAGATGCAGGTCTTGTTTAATCCAAAGAGTCCACAAAAGAATCAGATGAAGGTTGGAACAACAATTTTTAGAGAGAATGATAAAGTCATGTTGTTGAAGAATCTTCCGGATGATGATGTCTATAATGGTGATATTGGTACGATTCTTGAGATTGATACGAAACGAAATGTAATCTCGGTTGATTTCACAAACAATGTGGTTGACTTCTCTACGGATTTTCTATATTACCTAAAGCATGCGTGGTGCATTAGTGTTCATAAATCACAGGGTAATGAATATCAGAATGTATTTTGTATAGTGGATGTGAATGCGAAAAATATGTTGGAGAAACGTTTATTGTATACAGCAATTTCTCGTGCTAAAAAACAATTGTATATTATAGGAAATAAACAATTATTTGAGACACAAGTTAAGTTAAAACAGAAAAGGGTGCGTCAAACGACGTTACGGGAAATGATAAATTGTAACGTAACTGAAAAAAAATTTTAGGCAGTTTTGTACTTATTGAAACCAAAAAATTTTTTAGGTATGAAACCGTGGCTAAATATAGGTTATACTATAGTCACAAGAAAGGGGCTAATTGTATGCAGATTATTCCAATACGTGATTTGAAAAATACGGTTGAAGTAGAACGTCGCTGTGCAGAAGAAAATGGTCCTGTGTTCATAACCAAGAATGGATATGGCAGATTGGTTGTTATGGACATCGAGTATTATGAAAAAACAATGAGAAAGATGGATGAAGCAAAATCAATCTTGGATGGTTTAGAAGATGCAAAATCTGGAAATACTGTAGATGGAGACACTGCAATTTCTAATATTAGGAGCAAGTATGGCATCTAAATTTGGATAACGACTGACCAAAAGAGCGGAATCTGATTTAGATGGGATTGTCTGATATATTACAGTTGATCTTGCAAATCCACAGGCTGCATCCGACTTCGTAGATAAGTTGCAGGATACTATTGAAGAAGTAAGAGCTTTCCCTGAAAGTGGTTCTCTTGTTGACAATGAATTTTTACAAATTGAAAATGTGCGAAAGAAATTGGTTGGAAATTATATCATGTACTATCTTCCGGATATAGGAGAAAATATAATATACATTCTTCGTATTGTATATGGTAAACGGAATTTGGATGAAATTCTTAAAAAACTGGATATATGATCATGTAAGCATCAGTCATGAGTAGATTGGTGCTTTTATTATGTCGTCAAGGTGGTGAAGCTTCATAACAGGTAGAATTAAAGGGATTACTGTTGAAATCAATTGTATTGATTAAGCGCTAAAGTGCGTAAAAATTTCATATAGGGGATCTTGTCTATTATGTGCGTCCATATGGTGTATTTGTTTCTGAAGTGGATTATGTAAAGCAGAAGTATTGTTTTGAATTTGTATATTTATATATGATAAATTAATTTATGATAAACTGGTTTATACTACTTGTTTACTAGATATTAAGAGAAGTAAGAAAGCTGACAAGTATGTGGGAATTGTCAGCTTAAGTTGGTTACAAGCTAAGGATCAGTACTCAGCCAATTTCATTATAACATCTTAAAATAAAAAATGGAGAACTAGCTATGTTTAGTTTTTGGGAAGGGCTAGTCCTCATGTCGAAATGTGTTAGATGTAAAAGATTGGGCTTCTTTAATTTTTATCTAACGGATAAATTATAACATAGCTTAAAATGTGTGCAATAGTAAAATATAACTAAAAGTATTTTAAATGCATTAAAAAGGATTAAATAATATACAAATAAAACATGAAATATAACCGTGTAATTATTTCTTTATTTTATCGTGACAAATGAAGTTTGTGTTGTTATTATACTTGTAAGGGTTTACATGAAATTCGGGGTATAATATGAAATTTTTTAAGCGTCAAAAGAAGAATAATATGGAGTTGGATGAAGTATATAGGTTGCTTAAAGGATACTATAGGTGTTCTAATAAAGAGGGATATCCTTTTTTGTTTATGAGCGATGATTTTTTAAATACTTTACATTGGACGCAAAAAGAAATTGAAACGGAATTTGATAATAAGTTAGTGAATATGTTACATCCTGAAGATAGATGTCGTCTAGAAAAGAATAGAGATTCTTTAAGGAATCCATATAAGGTTGGTTCTTGTCAGAATGTGATTTTTCGTTTGAAAGGTAAGGATGGGTATCATTGGGTATCGGATTCTTTTTCAGCTTTAAAACAGGACTCTGCGCCTTTCTTTCAGGGAAATATTACGGACGTTACAAGTTTTATGTTGGATAAAGAAAAAAGGGCAGAGGAGCGAAACCAAATGCTTACGGCACTGACAATGGAATATTCAACGGTTGTCATGGGTGATTTGATGGAGAATGTTGTGGTTGTCGTTAAGCATGATGGGCATATGTATGATCATGGTGGGCTTGATGATTTTTCTAATGAGGATAAGATGAATTATACACGTTGTTTACGTGATTTCTATGATCGTGTGTTAGTAAAAGAATCGTGTAAAGACTTCATGGATATTTTATCTCCTGTTCCTTTTATGAATGCACTTCTTAAAAATGAGACGGTGGAATTGCAGTATCAGATTTATCCAAATTCTAATGGATATGAATCTTTATACGCAAGAGCAATTCGTCTATATGATGAAAAACACCATTTTCGATTTGTGATGGGATTTCGTCCTATGGATGAGGTTCGTAAAAAGGAAAATGTTTTAGAACTTCAAAGAGAGATTATTGAAGGAATTAGTAAGGATTATTTTTCTGTACTTCTTGTGGATTTGGAGAATGGTCAAATCTATTCGTATCGTGAAGCGGGTAGTAATGGTAAGCGTATTGCGGATTTTTGTCGGTCTTATCATGATCGTTGGACTGAACTTTTGCCGGCTTATGCCAAAGATTTGGTTTCGAATGCTTCAAGAGACAGTTTTTTAGAGGAACTTTCCTTTGAAAAATTGAAGTCTTGTAATGAAGATTATTCTTTTACCTATGAATATATGTCGGATGAGGGTGTTTTATATTACCAGGCTCGTGTTTCTTATGTAAAGAAAAAGGATCGTACAAGAGCGGTAGTGATTGGTACAAGAGATATTGATGATTTGATTCAGAAGGAGCGTCTTCAAAAGGAAGAGTTAAGAAAGGCTTACATTCAAGCTGAAAATGCAAGTAAGGCCAAGACGGATTTCTTAAATAGTATGTCGCATGATATTCGTACGCCTATGAATGTAATTCTTGGATATAATCAATTGATGAAAAAAAAGCTTTCAGATCCTGTTTTGGTGGATTATCAAAAGAAGATTGAGCAGTCGGGGAATTTATTACTTTCCATTATTAATGATGTATTGAATATGGCTCGTATTGAAAGTGGTAAGAGTGTGTTAGTTGAAAGTAGTGAGTCCATTGTGGATATGGTTGAAGAAGTATCGAATGTTTTTGGTGCTATGGCCAAAGAAAAAGAGATTGTATTCGATACAAAAATGGATATAATACATAAACAAGTATTGTGTGATTGTACGAAGGTGAAGGAAATTTTAGTGAATTTGATTGGCAATGCCATTAAATATACACCAAATGGTGGTCATGTCACAGTGGATGTAAAGGAGCTTGAGTGTTCAAAAGAGGGTTATGGTACATACCAAATTCAAATTATAGATACGGGTATTGGAATGAGTGAGAGTTTTATTCCAACCCTATTTGATCCATTTACACGTGAAGCAACAGGTGACATTATTGGTACAGGGCTTGGTATGCCTATCGTAAAAAAACTAGTAGATATGATGGGTGGTACGATTGATGTTGAGAGTAAGCTTGGTAAGGGCAGTACTTTTACAATTACAATCGATCATAAGCTTGGAAATGAAAAAAAAGATAAAGTGAAACAAGAGGATCTTGTTGATTCTAAGCATTCGTTAGAAGGTAAACATGTATTACTAGCAGAAGATAATGAATTGAATGCAGAATTTGCGAAGATTATATTAGAGGATTGTGGCTTACATGTAGACTTGGCAAGAGATGGTTTGGAATGTGTTAGTAAAGTGATTCAAAATCCGGTTGGTTCGTATGACTTTATTTTAATGGATATTCAAATGCCAAATATGAATGGGTATTTAGCTACCCAAAAAATCAGGTCGATTCCAGAAAAGAATACGATTCCAATTATTGCGATGAGTGCGAATGCGTTTGATGAAGATAAAAAGCAGGCACTTAAAGCGGGAATGAATGGATATATTTCTAAGCCAATCGATATGGATAAGCTTCAAAGTCAAATTATAGAGATTTTAAAAGAGAAAGCGGGCAGTTAAAATGCCCGTTTTAATTATAGAAAAAGAGTTGAACATAAGTTTGTGGGGGGCTTAGTTCAACTCTTATTTAGGAAACTGGATATGCAAATTACAAGCGATCCAGCAATAAGTATTATAGCACTATATGTTTAAAGAGACAAAGTTATAACATTTTCTCCGCAATATGATACAATGAAAATGATAACAGGGGTGAGTAAGATGTGTTGTGATGGTGTCATACAATTTTTAGAAAAAGAAAAGGTTTCTATACTTATAAAAGATCGACATACATGTTTAGATTTGAATGATAGTAATATGTATGTTTTAAAGAAGGGTATTGTCAAAGTGAGTTTGATCATGCAAGATGAGCGTGAATTTAATATTACTTATTTACAAGGTCCGGATGTGGTGAGTTTGTATTGTGATTGTTTGACACAATTTAGAGATTGTCATCCAAAGATTCGTATTGAAAGTGAACAAGCAGAGTTGTATTGTATTTCAAAAGAAAAATTCTATAAGCGAGTTAAAGAAGATGCGAATCTTCAAAATTATGTAAATACATACTATCGCAATCGATTAAAACTAGCTATCACAAGAGAACAAGTGATGATCATGAATTCAAAGGCGGGTGCAGTATGTTCTTGGTTATATCGTTTGGCGAGTTTATTTGGCATTCAAACACAAAAGGGTATATTTATTGATTTGCAGGTCACAAATGAGGATATTGCGAATTTTTGTGGGATTACAACACGTAATAGTGTGAATCGAGTGATTCGTGGCTTAAAAGAAAAGCATATTATTCAAGTTAAAAACAATCGAATTATTGTTTTAGATATGGACTATTTAAAGCAATTCACAAAGTAGGGTAGTGTGAAACTATCCTTTTTTTATATTAAGAAATTGTTAAGACAAACTGTCTTTGGTTATATATAAAGAATTAATTGAAGTAAATAATGAGTTTGCACAAATTAACAATGCGATTTGTACTTTTTAATGGACTTTATATAAAGGAGAAATGAATGTATATAACCAAAAATGTTAAAATATGTGATAAATAAAGGAAAATACCATATATTAAAGTGTTAAACTAACTAACCAGTGAACAAAAGTTATAAAAAGTTGTTTGAAAACGTTTACAGGAAAGAGTATATTATATGAACAGAAATGCGTTCTTGTTAGGTTGTTTATAACAGAAAGGTTAGATTAGCTTAAGATAAAGGGAAAATGAATATATCAACCAATTAACATAAGATGATGTATGTTTATCTTAACATAATCTTAATGTGTAGATAGGGATATGGAGAAAAAGGATTTAAGACATTTAAAGCGAAAAGAGTTGATTGACCTCATTGATAAGATGCAAACAGAAAATGATCTTGTATCAAATGTTGAGGTTAAAAAAGAGCTTGGTCGTTTAAAAGAGAGAGAGAAGTATTTAAAGCATTTACGTAAGACTTTGAGTGTACTTGTGGTTGTGGCTGCCATTTCTGTGTTGGTCGCAACACTGTGGATGCCTGTATTAAAGATTTATGGTTCGAGTATGGATCTGACTTTAGAAAATGGGCAGATTGTAGTATCTATAAAGACAAAGAGATTAAAGTCGGGAGATGTTGTAGCATTTTGGCAGGGCAATAAGTTGTTGGTAAAACGTGTTATTGCTTGTCCTGGTCAAAAGGTAGATATAGATGTGAATGGAAAGGTGTCTGTGGATGGTAAAGCTATTCATGAAACTTATTTGGATAGTGAGTCATTAGGAAATACAGACATTGATTATCCCCATCAAGTCGAAGAGTCTCGTTGGTTTTGTATGGGAGATAATCGCGAGAGTTCAATAGATTCTAGAAGTGCTGCAATAGGGGATATTTCAAAAGAACAAATTGAGGGTAAGGTATTATTTTCAGTTTGGCCTTTAAACAAAATAGGTATTGTGAAATAACAGAAAGTAGGTGTGATTGTGCAAGAGTATTTAAGGCGTTTATTAAAAGACAAAGCGCGCTTAAGAAAATGGAAAAGGATCATGATAGCACTTTCTTGTATTGTGGTTGTTTGTACGGTCTATGCATTATCTTTACCAGCTCAAACATTAGCTTGTGATAAGGAAGAGCATACGCATACGGATGATTGTAATAAACAAGAAGAAGTAAATGAACAAGAAGAAGATGTTGATGATGAGCCAGAAACTCAAAATAATGATGAACAAGTATCTCAAGAAAGTGAAGAAGAGACAACGACTACAACTACAGAAACTACAACAGAAACTACAAAACAACCTTTTGATTTAAGTTCAGAAGCAAATAAAGATAAGTTAAAATCTATTGTCATATATTATAAAGATGAATATGGCAAATGGAAAAATTTGGATAGTGAAAATTTGGATAGTGGAAATGGTAATCCAAATAGTACGGAACTTTATTTGAAAGTAGAATTTGATAAAATTAATACAAAAGAGTTTTTAGAAAAACATAACGGTACACTTGTATACAATCTTCCTGACTTTATGAGGGATTTCGAAAAGGCTGGAAATGGAATTCTTAAAGCTGGTGATAAAGATATAGGAAAAATAGAAATTGAGAATAATAAAGTGAAAATTAGTCTCGATAAAACATATCTTAATGAATTGGTGACAAATTCTAACAATCAATTAAATGGTTCATTTTATGTGAAGGGTCAGATTGATTTAACAGAAATAAACAAGAATAATGGACAAGCAACATTGGTTGTTGGAGATAAAACGGTTACTTTAAATTATGGCCCAGATTGTATAGAAAAATTTGGTAGTGTAGATATGAAAAAAGAAATGTCCAATGTAGACAAAGTAAACAATTATTTAACGTATACGGTGACAGTAACAGCTGGTAAGGATGGTTGTAAAGATTTGTATGTTGTTGATAAGTTTACTTCAAATGCCAACTTGGTAAGCTATGCAGGGAATATTAGTTCGACAGAAACTACATTAACTAGTGAGGATAATAATAAAGACCCATTTGAAACAATAATAAGTGGTGCAACTCATGGAAAAATTTATAAAGCGAGTATTCCAGATGCTACTACAAAAATTCCTGATGCAGGTGTAAGTGATATTACAAATCCTTGTATTGTTTGGCATATTGGAGATATGAAGCCAAATGAAAGTCGTACACTTACTTATTATGTGAAATTAAATGATAAAGCAAATTTAAGTGGTCAAACAATAAAAAATAATGCATCTTTATATTCAAAAAGTTCTAAAGATATTTATGAGAAAAAAGTAGATGATAAAAATCGTAATGCTGAATTTACTCCTAAAATAGATTATAGTAATCAATTTACAAAAACAGTAAATGGAAATATAACTAGGAATTCGGATGGTTCATATACAATTCCATTTAAGTCTTTTATTTCAATTCATGAAGCTACGAGTAATTATACGATTAAGAATTTTCAATTTTATGATTATTTAAAACATGATATGAACACAGAGATAGATGCTGATTTATTACAATATATTCATTTTGACCGAAATTCATTCAAATTATATATGAATAATGATAATGATCCTGTTGATTCTTCACAATACAATATAAAGTGGTCAACTGATAATACAAATTTTAAAGAATGGAGTGAAAATGATAATTTTAGAAGTTTTTTACTATCTGGAAACAAGGATAATCCAATTAATTTAAGTCCAGGTAAGAGTTGTTATATTACATATAACGTTATTGTGAAACCTGAAGCCTTTGCCAAGATACATACGGATACTCTACATGCGTTTAATCGTTTTATCGCACATGCAGATAATGTGGATAAGAGAGATGATTTTGCGGGTGGATTTGAGGCTTGGAATTCTATTGCTAACATTAAAACATATGAATGGAATGCAAAACAGGTAGAAAAAATCGCAACGACAACACCTAAAACAGAAACAATGAGAGGAGATAGATTTATCTACGAAAATAATGCAATTCAAAAGGATTCAACTTCAAATACTAGTTTTACTATTCCTGAGGGAAGTTATAAATATACGGTTGAAACAAATAAGACATTGAATGATTTTAATGTTAACGAAGTAACAATGACAGATACTTTAACTTCTAATCATATGAAGTATGTTGGGTATATGAAGGTGGAGGCTTTAGAAGCAGAATCCATTTCAAGTGATTTAAATAAAGAGAAAAACGATACATATACATTAAATTCACATTATAAAACAGTAGATACAAAGTGGGTAAAGATAAATGGTCAACAATCATTTAGCTTAAAACCTTCTGATTTGGGTTGGACTGATAAAAATTATGCGTATCGTTTCACGTATTATGCAAGGCCAGATGATTTAAGTACTTTTACAGAGACAAAGGTAAAGAATAAATTTACGCTTGATGGTGTTGTTAAAAAAGGAACGGGAAAATTTACATTTAATAAAGAAGATGTTTCTAGAGAGACGACATTAACAATCAAGGGAAATTTAAATTTAAATGCCAATAAACAATCTTGGTACTATAAAGAACCGAACACGGATTCGAATACTTGGACGAATGGTGAGCTTTATTGGGTAGTTGATATAGGTGGTACTCAAATTAATAAAGACATGGTATTCCGTGATTTGATAAAAACAGGTGATGGAATAACGAATTCAATTTTACGGGAAGGTTCTTTGGTAGGCATCTATAAAGGTACGCTACCAGAAGGTAAGAAGATTTCAGATTATAAAGATATAGAGGATTTAAAAAACAAGAGTGGTTTAACTCCTATTAATGATAAGTTTATATCTCAATTGAATGGTACAAATGAATTATTATTAACAGCTAAGGATGATATTCAGCTGGGTAATGAAAAGGTTTATATGATTATAAAGGTAATCCGCAATTAGATAGGGTCGACTAAAAGTTGGCTTCAAAAATTGTAG
>OLNX01002868.1_pt1 | contig 12236 bp, 10 predicted proteins | sample 1672611 | NCBI WGS metagenome assembly OLNX01 (sample SAMEA3136705, study PRJEB25190) | human gut metagenome
AGCCCGTTCATGCAGCGGATCAAAGTGCTCTTGCCCGAACCGCTCGGCCCGATGATGACCAGCTTCTCGCCCTTGGCCACTTCCAAATCAATGCCTTTGAGCACTTCCAGATGGCCAAACGTCTTATGCACATTCCTGAGCTTAATCATCGCTTTGCACCCCATCTCCGCCGCGCACCCTTGCGCGCGATGGTTTTTGTTTTCGCCGTCTTGCAACGTCGTAACGGCAGTATAGCATAAGCTCTCATTTTTTGCAAGTTTAATTTTGTTAAAATTCAATTTTGTTTCAGTTTTTTATTTTATAACGTTTGAGAAGAATTTTCTTTATTTTCATTTTTCATTTTCGCGTTCGGGTAAAGAAAAAGAGCCGAACGGCTCTCCGCTCGGCTCCTACTTAGGCTGACGTTATTCAATTCCAAATTTCGCCTTCACCTCGTCGGTCACTTCTGCGCCGATTGCTCCGCTTCAAACACATATCGCTCGTAGAGCGTTTCAGGTCTGACGGGCGCGCCGCAGGAGCTGCACGGGGTCAGCTTTTTAAACGCATCTTTTTCCAGATCGCCATAGGTAAAATCGCCCGTCAGCGGCAGATACTGCGATTTTACGCCGGAGCAGTTCTCGTCCACGTGGTAGTTGCTGCCGCCATTCGGGTTACGATAGAGCTGCAAATTGCTGTCCGGCAGTTCCGGTTCGTACATCTGCCGCCCCTGATCATCCCAGATGAACACTTTCGTCTTGTTTTCGAGGTTGTCCCAGAGCCACTGCATATTCTGCCCCTGCGCGTTTGCCTTGCGCTGGATGCGGATGCATCCGTGGCTGGCTTTCATGCCCAGCTGCGGCTCGTAGGCTGTATAGATCCGCGTGCCGTCCTTCGCCGTATCATGCAGCACCTCATGCAGCAGCGTGCCGCCGTTGATGCGGATGGCAAACCGCCCGATCGTTCCGCTGCCCGCTTTGAAATCGCCGACCTTGCTCACCGTGATGTATTCGCCCGCCGGGGATTCGTTGTACGGCTGCTTTGCATTGTTCAGACCCGTGGAAACATCCAGCTCGCCGATGATCGCGCCCGCTTCAAAGATGTAAAGCTTCTGCCTCAGCTTATCCACCAGCAGCGCGTATTTGCTCGCCGGCTTCCCCTCGAACAGAATGCTCTTTTTCACATAGCCCTGCACTTTTTTCGCGTTCAGGGATTCCATATACGTGTCGTCCGTCTTCGTGCCGTCGTTGGAGTAGGCCTCGATCAGCACATAGCCGTCGCCGTCCGTGTCCTCTTCCAGCACATGCACGCCCTGGCTCTGCCCGTGCAGTTCGCCTGCGCAGTTCTGCTCATAGGGTTTGCGGTTCGCTCCCGGCGTAAACGTCGGATAGACGTGTTCGGTCTGCCCCACATCCATCACTGTGATGGGCTGCATCATCAAATCCCAAATGGCCTGCTGATGGTCGGGATCGGTCAGGTCGTATTCGTCCGGGTTCATGTCCCAGAAACTCGTCGCCTGTGGCACGGGATGCCTGCCGTTTTCATCCGCCGTCGGCTCCCCGTTCGCCGTCTCGCCTTCGTCCCAGACCTGCGCTTCCTCGATGATGTTCGCGAAATACTCGAGCTTCATCGAGCCGAGATCACCCTCGTGACGCTCACGCACCGCGACCTCTCCATTCTCGACTTCCTTGTCACCGATGACGAGCATGTAGGGCACACGCTGCCCCTGCGCCTTGGCGATCTTGACGCGCATGGGCTCGTTCTGGTCGTACACCTCGATGCGGCCGCCATGCGCACGCAACTCGTCCGCGACCTGCTGGGCCATCTCCGCGTGACGATCGGCGATGGGGATGACGATCGCCTGCGTCGGCGCGAGCCACAACGGAAGATTGCCGCTCGTATGCTCGATGAGAATGCCGAGGAAGCGCTCGATAGAGCCGAAGAGCGCACGGTGAAGCATCCACGGACGCTCGCTCGTGTTTTCGGCCGTGCGATAGGTGATGTCGAAGCGTTCGGGTAGGTTGAAGTCGACCTGGACCGTCGAGCATTGCCACCAGCGACCGAGCGCGTCCTTGACCTTGATGTCGATCTTGGGGCCGTAGAAGGCGCCGTCTCCGGGGTTGATCTCGTACGGGAGATTCCGACGCTCGATGGCCTCGCGCAGAAAGCCCTCCGCCTTTTCCCACATCTCGTCGGTTCCGATGGACTTCTCAGGACGCGTCGAGATCTCCGCCGCATACTCGAAACCGAACTCGCTCATGATGGAATCCGCCAGATCGAGTATCGCGCAGACCTCGTCGACGACCTGGTCCTCGCGACAGAAGACGTGAGCGTCATCCTGCGTGAATCCGCGAGCACGCATGAGACCGTGCACGGCGCCGCTCATCTCGTGACGATAGACGGTGCCGAACTCGAAGTAGCGCACGGGAAGCTCGCGGTAGGAGTGAATGTCATTCTTATAGAGAATGACATGACCGGGACAGTTCATCGGCTTCACGCCGTATTCGCTCAAGCGCGGTTCCTCGTCGCTTCCCTCGTTGATCTCGAAGAAGTACATGTTGTCATGGTAGTAGCCATAGTGGCCGCTCGTCTTCCAGACATCCGCCTTGTAGATGTGCGGCGTGATGACCTCCTCGTAACCGCGACGGTAGAGCTCCTTGCGCAGCCACTCCTGCAGGATGCGGATGATACGGGCGCCGGCCGGCTGGTACAGCGGCAGACCCACACCGGCCTCCTCGTCCATCATGTAGATACCGAGCTCGCGACCAAGCTTGCGATGGTCGCGCTTTTCGGCCTCCTCGAGCATGTGGAGGTAGTCCTTGAGGTCCTTCTTGTCGAAAAACGCCGTTCCGTACAGGCGCTGGAGCTGCTCGTTGTCGGCATCGCCCTTCCAGTAGGCGCCGGCGACCTTCATGAGCTTGAAGGCGCCGATTTTCTTCGAGCTGGGAATGTGGGGGCCTTTGCACAGATCGACAAAGTCGCCGTGACGGTAGATGGAGATCTCGGCATCGGCGGGCAGGTCATCGATGTGCTCGGCTTGAACTTCTGGTCCTTGAATATCTCCTTGGCCTCGTCGCGGGTAACGACCTCGCGCACGAAAGGTTCGTCCTTCTTGATGATTTCCCTCATCTTGGCCTCGATTGCCTCGAAGTCGTCGGAGGATATGGTCTCGTCGAGACCGAAATCGTAGAAGAAGCCGTCGTCAGTCTGAGGACCGAAGGCAATTTGCGCACCGGGGAAGAGTTCCTGAACGGCCTCGGCCATGATATGCGCAGTCGAATGGCGCAGGATGCCAAGGCCCTCGGGCGAGCGGCTCGTGATGATTTCGACGTGCGCGCCATCGGCGAGGGGCGCGTCGAGCCCGACGAGCTTGCCGTCGACCTTGCCGGCGATGGCGGCCTTGGCCAGTCCGCTGCCAATGGCAGCAGCGCAATCCGCGATTGTCGCTCCCTCTTCGAGCTCTCTGGTTGAATTGTCGGGAAGAATGACAGAAATCGTGCTCATGGCTGTTCCTTTCCGCCCGTTCTCGGTCACAAACCGAGTGGGACTTATCGTTAAAAGCACATGGCGAGAATCTACACCGCAAACAGATGCGATGCAAGGGAAACTTGGGCTAGATGCTGCGCTGGCGCGTCTTGCGCGCAAACGGTCGACCGCAGTAAGGACAGAGCTGCCAGCCGGGCTCGAGCGGCCGGCCACAGTTACCGCAGACGTTGCGCAGGTGGGCACGGCACTTGGGGCAGGCTATGTAATCGGCCTTCACCGGCTCGCCGCAACGGGGGCAATTCCCGTAATCGGACAGCTGACGACCCATGAGCTCGAGATTCATGGCCTGCTCAGTGGAATCCGCGGCGTTGAGGGGCGGACGCAGCAGGCAGTAGGCAACCAGGCCGGCGACGGGAACGATGGCGACGGCGGTCCAGAGCGTGACGGGTGCCTCGCGCGTCTTGGCATCCCTGTTGACCCAGACGATGGAGACAATCCAAAGGCCGATCAGGATGACCACGGTCAAGATGAGGATTATGCGAACGGGAAATGTGAGTACCGATGAGAGGATATCGGACATGTCGCCTTCTTACTGTCTTTGCCTGCGAGCTAATGCTGCAGATTCTAGCACCAAATGCCCTTCACCTCGCCAGCAACGGTAATGGAGCCCGTGGCGACGATAGGCTCTCCGGAAAGCAACTCCTGAGCCGCGCGAACGTCATGCGTCGCCTCGGGGCGCACGCCAGTCTCCTCCGCGACGAGACTGGCGAGTTCGGTGGCCGGAACGGCTCGTGTAGACGATGATGCCGTGACGACGATGCGGTCGAACAGCGGGCAGAGCTCGCGTATGATGCCACGCGCATCCTTGTCATCCAGTACGCCAAGCAGCAGCGTGGGAATCGCCGCATCCCCGTCGAAGAGTCTCCTCAGCTCCCCTGCGAGCACGTGAGCTGACTGCGGGTTGTGCGCGGCGTCGACGATGACGAGCGGATCATGCCGCAGAATCTCAAAACGTCCGGGGATAACCAGCCCGCCCAACGCAATGCTGGCGCTTTCGGGCGAAGGTGCATGACCAAGCGCAACGGTAACAGCTGCCAATGCCGTCGCGAGGTTTGAACGCTGGTAGACGGGCATATATGCAAGCTCATCATCGAATGCTCTTGTCGCATCGAGTTTTGCGTACGAATAAGGCGTCCCAACGTCTTGCGCCTGGCGCTCGAAGACCTCATGCGCTGCAAGATCGTGCGCGAATATCGCATGGCTCCCCGGCTTGATGATGGCCGCCTTCTCGCCCGCGATCTTCTCGATCGTGTCGCCGAGGATCGCAGTGTGTTCAAGCGCCACGCCCGTGATGACGGCGACTTGCGGATCCACGACGCTCGTCGCGTCCCAGCGTCCACCCAAACCGCACTCGAGAACGGCCCAATCGACATCTTCCCGTGCAAACAGCCACAACGCCGCCGCCGTGAGCAACTCGAACTCCGTTGCCTGTACGCCCGCACGCGCAGCCGCATCAAGGGCCACCTCGATGCCCCGCGCGAAATCCTCGTCGCTCACGACGCGCCCGTCGATCTCGATGCGCTCGGGATACTTGATCAGGTGCGGCGATACGTATAGCCCGACGCGCAGCCCCTGGGCATGCAAAAGGGCCGCGATCATGCGCGTCGTCGAGGACTTTCCGTTGGTGCCGGCCACCTGCACGCATCGATAGCGCTTCTGCGGGTCGCCCATCGCCGCGCACATCGCTCGAATCGGCTCGAGCGAGGGATCCATCCCGAACTTGAGCGCATCCTCGAGCGTGGCAACGGCATCGTCATATGTCATGGATTGCGTCATGGGCGCTATTCTACATCGATACGAGTCTTTAGGTTTCAAAAGGAAGAAGACCTCTAATATCTGCTATAAATCGACTTAGATATTCTAACCGAATGCAATTAGGTAACATATCTGTGACAGCTAATGCATGACCATACCTCCCTCTCGTACAATCACTGTTTGTATATATAACGTACGCGAAAGGACACATACCCATGCATAAATTCAAGACAGAGAGCAAGAAGCTGCTCGACTTGATGATTAACTCCATCTACACCAACCGCGAGATCTTCCTGCGCGAGCTCATCTCCAACGCGTCGGACTCCCTCGACAAGCTCTACCTCAGCTCGCTCGAGAACAAGGACAGCTCCGTCATGCGCAGCGACCTGCACATCAAGATCGCCATCGACAAGGACGCGCGCACGCTCACCATCAGCGACGACGGCATCGGCATGACGAAGAACGAGCTCGACAAGAACCTCGGCACCATCGCCCATTCCGGTTCGCTCGAGTTCAAGAGCTCTGACGCGGAGAACCTCGAGGAAGTCGACATCATCGGCCAGTTCGGCGTTGGCTTCTACTCCTCCTTCATGGTCGCCAACAAGGTGACGGTCATCTCGAGGGCCTATGGCAGCGACGAGGCCTTCAAGTGGGAAAGCGACGGCGTCGAGGGCTACAACATCAGCGAAGCCGAGCGGGCAGAACGCGGCACCGACATCATCTTGCATCTGCGCGAGAACACCGACGAGGTCAACTACGACGAGTACCTCTCCCAGGCGCTCGTCAAGCACTTGGTCAAGCGCTACAGCGATTACATCCGCTACCCCATCCTCATGGACATGGAGAAGACGCGCACGCTGCCCAAGCCCGAGGATGCCGGCGATGACTACGTGCCCGCAACCGAAACGTACGTCGAGGAGGAAATCCTCAACTCGATGATTCCCATCTGGACCAAGAAGAAGTCGGAGGTCTCCGACGAGGAGTACGCCGATTTCTACCAGGCCCAGTTCCATACGGCCGATACACCCCTGCGCACCATCTCCATGCACGCCGAGGGTAGCTTGAACTACGACGCGCTGCTCTTCATCCCCACGGATGCGCCCATGAACCTGTACGCCAAGGACTTCCAGCGAGGGCTGGCGCTCTACAGCAACAACGTCATGATCATGGAGCACTGCGAGGACCTGCTGCCGGACTGCTTCGGCTTCGTGCGCGGCGTCGTCGACAGTCCCGACCTCAACCTCAACATCTCGCGCGAGACGCTCCAGCAAGACCGCCAGCTCATCGCCATCGAGCGTCGCATCGAGAAGAAGATCAAGCAGGAGCTCGAGAAGCTCTGCAAGGATGACCGCGAGGCCTATGTCGACTTCTTCGGCAAGTTCGGCCATGTGCTCAAGTACGACATCTACTCGACCTATGGCGCGCGCAAGGACCTGCTGCAGGACCTGCTGCTCTTCCACTCCGCCAAGGAGGACAAGCCCATCACGCTGGCCGAGTACGTCGCCGGCATGCAAGAGGGTCAGGAAAGCATCTTCTTCGCCTCCGGTGACACCGTCGCACGCCTGGCCCAAAGCCCGAGCGTCACGTCGGTCGTCTCGCGCGGCTACGACGTCCTGCTCTGCGGCGACAATGTCGACGAGTTCTGCCTGCTCTCCATCGGCAGCTATGACGACAAGGAAATGCGCAATGTCGCCAGCGGCGAGGACCTTGGTCTTGAGACCGAGGAGGAGAAGGAGGAGGTCGCCAAGAAGCGCGAGGAGAACAGCTCGCTGTTCGAGGCGATGACTGAGGCGCTTCCCGACGATATTACCAACGTCACCGCGACCACGCGCCTGAACGATGCCGCTTGTTGCATCGTGGCCGATGGCCCCGTGAGCCTGGGTATGGAGAAGTACTTCGCCACCATTCCGGCCGCCGCAGGCGAGCGTCCCGAGGCAAAGCATGTCCTCGAACTCAACACCGAGCATCCCGTCTTCGCGACGTTGCAGGCCGCGCAGGAGGCCGGCGATACCGAGAAGATCGCCCAGTACGCAAACCTGCTCTACAACCAGGCACGTCTGGCCGAGGGACTCGAGATTGCCGATTCGGCAGCATTCAACGAGGCGATTTGCGCACTCATGAAGTAGCCGTCAATCCTCAATGTGTTTTTTCGATTATGGGCAGTGCATTATATAGTGCGCTGCCTATAATCTTATATGGATATAAAAATACGAGCGAGGAGGTTCATCATGACTACGATGCTATTCCAGGGGCATGGCTCCTACAGATTCACGCTCGACGACGATACGGTCATCTACGTCGATCCGTATTTCGGAAAGGAGTACGAGCTCGAGGCCGACCTCATTCTGGTCACCCACGACCACTTCGATCATGACGCGGTGGACAAGATGCCCCACGCTCCCGGCTGCACGGTCATTCGCGCGAAGAACCTGCATCCCACGAGCGACGAGTATCTCTCCACGGAATCTCACGGCGTGAAGATCCAGGCAGTGCAGGCCTATAACGATCACCATCCGTCCGATGAGTGCGTTGGCTACGTGCTCGACCTCGACGGCAAGAGCTTCTATGCCGCCGGCGACACGAGCATGACAGAGGACATGAAGAGCGGCAAGCTGGCCGCCATGGAGCTCGACTATGCAACGTTTCCCTGCGATGGGGTGTACAACATGGATGCGGATGAGGCGTCCGAATGCGCCAAGCTTGTCGGCGCGAAGCACAACGTCCCCGTCCACGAGGTACCCATCGACTCCGCCGACGCCACAGTTGCCGAGTACGACGAGGCTAAGCTCGAGGCATTCCAGGCTCCCGGACGCATCATCCTCGTTCCCGGGGCCGAGCTGCATCTGTAAGGGTTTTTCTCTTCCCGATCCCGTATTTGTCCCAGCTGGGCCAAATGCCAAGACTGCGGATGCGAAAAGCGCGCTCCTTGCGAAAGAGGGGCGCCGATGGCGCCCCTCTTTCGTGCAAAGGTGTCTAACGATGGCACAGGGTGAAACGTGGCATTGCCTACTTGACCACCAGCACCGGACACTTGGCATGGGTGAGCACCTTGTGGCTCACGCTGCCAAGCGCAAACTCGCGCAAGGCGCCTAGGCCTCGGCTGCCCATTACGAGCAAGTCGGCACCCGACTCCTCCGCGTAGCGGATGATCTCGTCGGCAGGACGTCCATGCAGCAAGACAATCTCGTGGTTGATGCCCGCATCTGACAGAATGGCCGAAGCGCCCTCGAGGATTTCGCGCTGCGCTTCGCCATGCGCCTCGATGGGGTCATAGACCATGTCCGAGTAGACGTCGATGGCGATGACAGAGACGAGCTCGACCTTGGCGTCCACGAGCAGGGAGGCGATGTCTGCCGCCTGCTGCGTTGCCCGCAGCGAGTTTTCCGAACCATCAGCCGCGATGAGGATGTTCTTGTACATGGCGCATGCCCCCTACATGATGAGGTCGAGCGGATCCTTGGGAATCTCCCTCTTGGGTGCATTGGGGTCATCTGCCGTGGACTCGTCGACCTTGATGATTTCGACATCGAAGGTGAGGTCATTGCCTGCCAGCGGATGATTGAAATCGAGCGTCACGGCTTCGGGGGTGATGTCCTTGATCGTAACCGGCACCTTGGACTCGTCCTCGGCGATCATCCAGATGACCTTGCCGATCTCGAGGCCCTTCATGTTGGGCATGACCTCCATGGGGACTTCCTCGGTCTGCTCGTCGAGATGCTCGCCAAAGGCCTCCCAGTCCTTGATGGTGAAGGTCTTCTTCTCGCCCTCGACCATCTCGCGCACCTCGCGCTCGAAGCCGTCGAGCACCATATCGTGACCAACCTGGAACACAAGGGGATTCTCCGCGGTCATCTTGTCATAGACGGTGCCGTCTGGTAGACGACCCTCGAAAGTCAGGGTTACGGTTGTTCCATCGAGCATGACGATAGTCCTCTCATCCGAGTGCGCATGACACGCCGTTTCCTACGCATAAAATGCATCCTCATGACAGTACCTCATGCGAGGAGTTCTGCAAAGGCATCTGGGCTATAATTGCCAAAGCGTAACCGCAAATCAAAGGGGATTTCGTGGCTCAGAAGTTTAACAAGATCTATATCCAGCAAGACGCCATCGCCAAGCACGAGGACTTCGATGCCTGGTACGAGGACGGAGACGTCTTCCTCCGCTTCACGAGCAAACAGGGCTGGAGCAGCGAGAAGGACCGCGTGCAGATCATGGGGCGCATGGGCGGCCAGGTCGGTCTCATCAAACCCGACAACAACGTGCTCAACTACTACATTCGCTATGAGCGCTGGGAGTACATCCTACATACGATCGTCATCGAACATCACTACTACATCGAGGGCATGGTATGGGATCTCTACGGATGCGCCCACAAGCCCCCGTGCGCCTTCTCCGAGGAAACACTCACGAGCTTCGACCGCAAGGCGGTGCACATCAAGCTCGTGAACTTCAAGGACAAGGGCATGTGCTACGAGATTCACGCACATGAGCTCGAGAAGCTCCGCATCGCCGTGGCCGCCTTCGTCGCCATCCTCATCAAGGAGGAATGGAAGGGACTGAGCGAGGGAAACGACTACGCACCGCCGGGCTTACTCAACAACCTCAAAAGCCGCATCTTCGAGAACAAGGGCTTCACGTACGAGGAAGTTCAGGAGCTCATCGAGGCTGACTCCCCGTATGTGCGCATCATCAAACCCGAAGGCCGTCCCATCGACCACAAGGACTCGAAGCTGAAGAAGGACAAGCGCGGACACGTCCTGGAAAAGCGCAAGAGCAAATCAGCGCAAGACGACTAGAGCGCCCGCCACGACAAAGGGCCGTCCAACAGCCTGGCAAACATCGTGAGCAAACAAGAAGACCCCCGGCAAATACCGGGGGTCTTCTGTGTTAGCAGAGCTAACGACAAGCGCAAAGCTTAGAGGATGTTGGCACCCTCTGCCTTTGCAGCCTTCTCCTTGCCAAGGCCCAGACCGCCAAATACGAAGAAGTAGATGAACGGCAGGAGCATGGCGATGAGCATGATGGGCAGAGCCATCGCGGTCTTGGAGAAGCCGGGGATGGCCAGCGGGCACACGATGCAGCCGATGAAGTTGATGACAACAACGACGATCATGATCCAGAAGCGGCCATTGCCGTCCGTCTCGGACAGCGGGTTCTCCTCGGAGAGCTTTTGCAGCTCGTCCATAGTCTTTCCGCCCGTGTTCTTCACGAAGAGCAGGGTGCAGAGGAGACCGAGAACGAACGGGATGAGCAGGACGAGAACGACCATGGACCAGTTGTTGGACATGGTGCCGTTGACGTCATGCTGGAACATGGCCAGGCCAGCGGCAGCACCCAGAACGATGGAGGAGCCGGAGCCACCGAAACGGGCAAACGCCTGGCACCAAGAGGTACCGGTGTTGCGCAGCGTGGTGGGATAGGACTCGGGCATCAGGGGCTGAACAGCCGTAATGGCGTAGTTCAGGCAGAAGCCGAAGAGAAGCATCAGGAAGATGCAGGGAACGAAGTTGCCCGCAGCAGCGCCAGCGAGGGGTGCGCCATTCACGGGAGCCTCGCCCGGGAACATCGGGACGAACACGGAGCAGGCGATGATCGCGACGATACAAGCGACCCAGCCAATCCACAGTGCGCGCTTACGGCCGATGGCATCGGAGACGAAGCCAACGCAGATGTTCGATGCGATAGCGGCAACGTTGTTCCAGGTCTGCAGGGTAACAGACTCGGCGGCGGTGAAGCCATTGCCCTGGAACCAGGTCGGAATCCAGGCGTTCATGCCATAGACGCAGAACTGGCCAACGAAGTAGGCGGACCAGATAGCGCAGGTGGCGACGATGAACTTGCTGGAGAACAGAACCGCGGGGCCGGACTTGGCGGGCTTGGGCGGAACGATCAGCAGGTTGGCATCGAAGTGAACGTCGACGTGACGCGTGGCCTTGACGATCTGCTCGAGGCGAGCGACGGCCTTGTCCTTCTGATCATGGTTAGCGTACCAGTGCGGGGTCTCGTGCATCGCAAAGAGCAGGATGATGCCGTAGACAACCGGCAGGGCGCCGATCAGATAGCAAACGCGCCAGTTCTGGACAGCGGTTGCGCCAGTTGCGAGCGTGATCTGACCATCGCAGAGGCCGGGGATGATGGGGTTCGGGTTCGAGCAGACAGGAGCCGCAACGAGACCAGCGATAACCCAGCCCATGACCATGAAGGCCATGCCGAACGTGACGAAGATGCCACGCTGCTTGGAAGGCATGCTCTCGGAGAACACGGTCGTGACGACCGGGATGCAAGAGCCAACGCCAAAGCCGGCGATGAGACGGAACGCGCAGAAGAACGTGTAGTCCGGCGCAAAAGCCTGGGGAAGGGTAAACAGACCATAGAAGATAACTGCGATCGTGAGCATCTTCTTACGGCCGATCATGTCGGAGAGGATACCTCCGACGGCACCACCAAGAACCATGCCGAGCAGGCCCCAAGTAGTCAGAGAGCCGGTCAGAGCCGCGATGGGCTGACCAGCAGCGATCTGAGCTGCAAAGAACGTAGGTGCGACATAGGTGTTGGTGGAATTGACGATCATGAAGTCGTAGCCGTCGAAAATCATGGCGAACGCCAAGAGGACGAATACGATCCATGTGTGGGCGGAAATGCCCGCACGGTCAATGACTTCGGAAACAGTAAACTCTTTACCGTCCATCAGTCCCTCCTTAAATCAATCTTCTCCATCAGGAGAAATGAGTATTCGGGAAAGCCCCCAGCTTTCCCGACAGCGAGAAGGCAAATCTCAATCAGCTAGAATCAGGACCCCAGAAAACCCGATTCGAACCGATCGCTACTCGACTTCCTGCTGCCCTTCTAGCAGTTTTGCCCTGCGCATCTGGCAGATGACGACTGGCTTTCCCTCGCTAATGCGATACATGCGATATCCGCAATTGCCATAGCCACTGCACGCACGACACGTGAGT
>OLNX01002880.1_pt1 | contig 12202 bp, 10 predicted proteins | sample 1672611 | NCBI WGS metagenome assembly OLNX01 (sample SAMEA3136705, study PRJEB25190) | human gut metagenome
CCATTCTGTTCGTCACGGCGCGCGAGGATGAGCAGGACAAGCTGCACGGCTACGGCCTCGGTGCGGATGATTACGTTGTCAAGCCGTTTTCGCTGGCGGTGCTGTACGCCAAGGCACTGGCGCTCCTGCGGCGAGCGCGGGGCTTGAATGCCGGAAATACGTTGACAGCGGGTACCCTGTCACTCGACCCGGAACGGGGGATTGTCACAGCGGACGGCAGGCGCATCGACCTGCCGCCCAAGGAATTTGCTTTGCTGCGGGCGCTGATGGAGCGCAAAAACCGCGTGCTGACGCGGGACGAGCTGTTGAACCTTGCGTGGGGCTGGGATTTTGACGGCACGGACCGCGTGATCGACGGGCACATCAAAAAGCTGCGCCGCGCACTCGGTCCGCACGCGGACTGCATTAAAACCGTGGTGAAGCGCGGCTACAAGCTGGAGGTGGACGGAGATGAAAACCAAGCCTAAGAATTTCGGAAATTTCTTTGTTCGCGTGGGCGCGGGCTTCCTCGCGTTCTGGCTGGTGACCATGGGTGCATTCTCACTCCTGCTGGGACAGCAGCGCGCTCAGCTGATGATGGCGGATATTGAGGATTATGCAGGCCGGTTTCTCGGCAATTATGCAAAGTATATGTTGGATTCCAAAGAGCATGATACGGATGATCCGGTGGAACTGCGCAAGGGACTGAAACAGAGTATCTTTGAATTGAATACCCCTGAAGCGCAGATCATAGAGACAGCTATTACCGATCAGAGCGGCAATGTACTGCAGAGCAACCGCTGGTGGTTGAAACTGAAAGATGATGCGGATACCGAATATGAAACAGATATGGATGGTCAGCCGCAGAATGTTTATGAGGCGATTATTATCGGCAGCGGCGTAACCGAATTGGGGAAACCGATACCGAACATGAGCTTTGAGGCATGGGTCGATGATGATCAGGCGTATTTGAAATCGGTAACCGTGCGTCCGAACAAGGTGGTAGATGGCGAATGGGTACCGACCGGTGAAGTGAATACGGTCGAATGTGCATATGCTGCGGATAAGATGAGCAATCTGCCGCTCAAAACGCTGACAATGAGCCGTATGGCCCTCCCTGGATGGAGTGAAAACTGGACTGCAAAGCAGACTGCAGCGTGCATGGCTTCTCCGGCGCGAAAGGAACTTCGTGCATGGGCAGAGAACCCGAGCCGTGCAGGTGGCGGTGAATCAATCGTGCGTCCGTGGTTGGTGCACCAGTATCAGCGGACAATGAAATACTGCGATTATGTCGATGGCGGCTATGTCATGATGTCGTTTGCCGCAGAAGGCTATCCGCTGAAAGCGTGCCTGCCGATTCTGGTGCCCGCAGGCGTGCTCAGCTTGATTCTGGCGATGCTGTGTGCCATTATCCTCTCTTTCGCCTTACTGCGCGTCTGGCGCAAACAGGAGCGCATAGAGCAGGTGCGCCGCGAAACGACTGCCGCACTCGCACACGAGCTGAAAACGCCGCTCTCCGTGCTCAGCGCCACCGCCGAGCTGCTCGGTGATAACCTTGCACCGGAAAAGCAGGGACATTATCTGGAGGTTATCCGGCAGCAGGCGCAGCGGATGGACGGCAGTGTGCGGCAGATGCTCGAACTGTCGAGACTGGAGACCGGCGCAAAGGCTCTGCGGCGAACGGCGTTCTCTCTGGCAGAATTGGCGCAGGAGCGCCTGCAGGCGGCTCTGCCGACCGATTCCACCATCCACACCGAATTTGCAGCACAGGGCGAATACGAGGTCAATGCGGACAGGGCACTGCTCACGCGGGCACTGGACGCTCTGCTCGAGAACGCCGTGCAGCATACACCCGAGGGCGGCTGCATCACGGTGCACCTCGCGGACGGCGTGCTCTCGGTGACGAACACCGGCGACGCCATTCCGGCGGACGCGCTGCCGCGGCTGTGGGAGGCGTATTATCAGGCCGATCCGTCGCGCAGCGCAAAAGGCGACGGACTGGGACTGTCGATCGCGAAAACCGTGTTCGATCTGCATGGCTTCACCTGTGGAGCGGAGAATACCGAAATCGGACCGAAGTTCTGGTTCCGATTTGCCGATAAATAACAAAAAACCGCTCGAAAGAGCGGTTTTTGCTTTGTTAAATAACCTTTTCGAATACCATGGTTGCCTGAATGCGGTCGCCGCCCATCAGACCCTTGCTGCCGCCGTTCGATGTAGTAATCGTGTGCAGGCGATAACCCTTTTGCGCTTGATGGTTAATCGCTTCTTCCAGTTCGGTCAGGTTGCCGGAACCGGTGCCGAGAAATTTTTCCTTCAAAGTAACCTGCAGGACAACGTAATGATAGTTCTTGCCGGATGCGGTGGAGAAAGTCGAGGAATCGCTGAAATCCATAAATAACACCTCCAGTAATTTACACGATTATATCGTATTCGACAGAGATTGTTAATCTGCGTGCAAAAGAAAACCGCCCTTTGGGGCGGTTTTCGTGTGTTAAATGGTATCCAGCTTAACCTTGCCGTCCTCAGCGGACAGGTGAGCGCCCATCAGCGGCTTGTCGCCGGTGACGATGGCGGTGGCCAGCGGATTTTCGATCTCCTTTTCGATCAGGCGGCGCAGATTGCGGGCGCCGTACTTGACCGAGTAGGACTTCTCGGTGAGCAGGCCGAGCAGGCTGTCGTCCCACGTCAGGCGGATATCCTTGTCGGCCAGCGTGGTGCGCAGCTCACCGAGCATGATCTCAGCGATATGGCGGAAGTTATCCTCGGACAGCTGGTTGAACGCGATAATCTCGTCAATGCGGTTGAGAAACTCCGGACGCATGATTTCTTCAAGAGCCTTCATCACGCGGTCCTTGCTCATCTGAGACACGGTGCGGCCGAAGCCTGCAGGCGTGTTATTGGACTGCGAACCGGCGTTCGAGGTCATAACGATGACCGTGTTCTCGAAGCTGACAACGCGGCCCTGCGCGTCGGTCAGACGGCCATCATCCAGAATCTGCAGCAGAGAATTGAGCACATCCGGATGCGCCTTCTCAATCTCGTCGAACAGAACGACAGAGTACGGACGGCGGCGGATCTTCTCGGTCAGCTGACCGGCTTCATCGTAGCCGACGTATCCCGGAGGGGAACCGATCAGGCGGGAAACTGTGTGCTTTTCCATATATTCGGACATATCGAGACGCACGAGTGCATCCGGCGAGTCGAACAGGTCGAGAGCAAGCTGCTTGACCAGCTCGGTCTTGCCGACGCCGGTCGGGCCGACGAACAGGAAGGACGCCGGCTTGCGCTTGGGGCTGATGCCCGCGCGGTTGCGGCGGATGGACGCGCAGACCGCGTCTACGGCTTCGTCCTGACCGATAACGTGCGATTTCAGGCGGGATTCCATATCGCGCAGGCGTGCAGACTCCTGTGCCGCTACCTTGGATGCCGGAATGCCGGTCCAGATTTCGATCACCTCAGCCAGAAGCTGTTCGTCAACCTGCGGTGCAGGCTTGGTCAGCAGCTCGTGCAGCTGTGCCTCCACCTGCAGAATGCGGCTGCGGCAGGTGGCGATCTTGGCGTAGGTCTCCTCCTCCTCAGCGCGGGCGGAGGACTGGGTCAGCTCGTCAAGCTGTGCCTGCAGGCGCTCAAGCTCGTTCTGCAGCTCGGGAATCTCGGACAGCTGCGGAGAATCCAGATTGAGCCGCGAGCAGGCTTCGTCGATCAGGTCGATGGCCTTATCCGGCAGAAAACGGTCGGTGATATAGCGTTCGCTCATCTCAGCGGCACGGCGGCACATCTCATCGGAAACAGTAACGCCGTGGAAGGTCTCGTAGTACGAGCGGATGCCCTTCAAAATCTCGGTGGTCTCGGCAACCGACGGCTCACCGATATAGACCGGCTGGAAACGGCGCTCCAGCGCGGCGTCCTTCTCGATATACTTGCGGTACTCCTTGAGCGTGGTCGCGCCGATCACCTGAATGTCTCCGCGGGCAAGGGCAGGCTTGAGAATGTTTGCGGCATTCATCGAGCCTTCGGAATCGCCGGTGCCGACAATGTTGTGCACCTCGTCGATGACAAGGATGATGTTGCCGATACGCTTTACTTCGTCGATCAGGCCCTTCATGCGGCTCTCAAACTGGCCGCGGAACTGCGTGCCCGCCACGAGAGCGGTCAGGTCGAGCAGATGGACCTCCTTGTTGCGCATCTTGAACGGAATGCGGCCCTCGTTGATGCGGACTGCCAGACCCTCGGCAACGGCCGTCTTGCCGACACCGGGTTCGCCGATCAGGCACGGGTTGTTCTTCTGGCGGCGGTTCAAAATCTGAATGACGCGGTCGGTCTCGCGGTCGCGGCCCACGATGTGGTCAATACGGCCTTCTGCGGCCTTTTGGGTCAGGTTCTCGCAGTAATTGTTCAGATATTTGCGCTTTTTGTCCTCCTTGCGGGAAGAACGGGTGCGGGTCTCCTCCTGAGAGCCGCCTGCGGGCTGCCCCGGCAGAGTGCCGGCAGCGACCGGGTCGGTCTCGTGGGGGGCGTCGTCGTCCGTGCCGTCCGAACCGGCGGGAACCAGGTCGTTCAGGTCGGACAGGGAGCCGATCTCACCGGAGAGCGCTTCGAGGTCGTCCTCGGTGATACCCATTTGCTCCATGATGTTGTCGAGCGGCTTGACACCCAGTTCGCGTGCGCACTTGAGGCACAGACCCTCCTGGGTGGTCTTATCCGGTCCCTCGATTTTGGTGATGAACACCACCGCGATGTTTTTCTTGCATCGCGAGCACATTGGCATATTCATAGGTTAAACTCCTTCAGGGAATGGAAAATTGAAAATGGAGAATTAAGGTGTTCTCCATTAAATGGCGATAGGTAAAACGTCCACAAGCTGTTTGAGCAGCAGTGTATGCTTGACGCGCTCCGGCGAGAGATAGCCGAGCGACGTATAGGTGATCGGGAACAGCCACTGCAGCACGATCAGCAGGATGCAGACGAATGCGACGCCGGTTACAAAGCCGATGAGTGCGCCGCCTGCGGAATCGAGTGCGCTGAGCGGAGTACGCCGAACAATGAGCTTGAGACTGCGGCCGAAAATCCAGATGAGCCGTCCGAACAGCACGCTGAACAGCACTACCAGCATGGAGAACGCGATGCTCTCCGACATGCCGACAGCCGCTTCGGTAACGGTCTGCCGCAGACCATCCAGCACGCCTTCGGCGGTCTTGAGCGCGGCCTGTTTTTCGAACAGCTGACCGACTGCCGGCACGACCACCCACTGCGCGATATACGGCGCGGTGTACTTGGCGGCGGCAACAGACGCGGCGATCATACCGATGCGGCCAATCACGCCGTACAGCGCACCGACCAGTCCCCGACGGGCACCGAGCCAGACGTTGGCTAGCAGCACGGCAATGAGGATAAGGTCAGGCGCGTTGAGCAGCTGCGCCGCTGTGGAAATAAAATCGTTGATATCAGTTATCTGCATGTATTTCCTCGGATCGTTCGGAATGCGCGGTAAAGATACGCGTGTTGCGGTTGTAGAGCAGGAAAACCGTACCGTCATCGGTCATGAGCACACGGCGTGCGCCGACAGCGTCATCATTGTGCCACTGTGGCTCGGCAGAGGTGTTGTAGACCGTAACACCGGACGCGGACAGCACCGCCGTACCGGCGTTAGAGACAGCAAGCGCCGTTGGCTCCTCGGTCAGTGCGAACGGGCCGTGCAGGCTGCCGTTGCGGACGGTATAGAGATCGCTGCGTGCATCGTTCAGGTAGGAGCGCACAGCGACAGCCATCGTACTGCCCTGAGACGCAGTGGCGATCAGATCCTGCGAGCTGAGCTCGAGCAGCACATCGACCGTGCCTCTGCGGGTGACATGATACAGGCCGGTGTCGCACAGCGCGATCGCGGCGTTGTTCTCGGAATAAGTGAGCGTTACACCGAGCGCGTCAGTCAGCGCGGTGTCCGAAATCTGCTTGCCGGAGGACACATCAAAGAACAGCACATGGGACTCGAGCGTTACGCCGTTCTGCCGGAAGGCGAGAATGCCGAGCGTATTGCAGTCCGGCGAGAGCACAGCGGATACAATATAGTATTCCGAAGCGCGGTATTTGAAAACCTCTTTTCCTGCGGTGTCGTAAACGGCAGCGGCGGTACGGTAGCCGTGCTCGTTGGTGGTGAGCACGAAACGGCCGTTTCGACCGATTGAACCGTTCAGGATGGTGGATTCCAGCTTCAGCTCTGCGACAGCGCCTGCCGAGCCGACCAGTGCGGCTTTGACGCCGCCGCGGTCGTACACGAGCACATAATTCGTGCTGCTTTCCACCGCGGGATCGGAGTAGCCGAGCGAATAGCGCAGCGTGGTCATGCTGCCCGCACGGGACAGGAACAGCGCGTCACTGTCCGCGTACGCCAGACCGGATTCAAACAGCGCACCGTCGCTGAAGGTCTCGTTTTCGTAGTTGATGGTAGTGATATCGCCGTCATGCGAGCGAATACCGGCCGCAATATAGCTGCCGAGCGTGCGCAGCGAGGTCGGCGTAAAAATACGGTAGTTGGCGATCAGGAACAGGGCTGTTCCCAGCACCAGAGCCCAGCCGCAGAGCATGCGGAGCAGAGCGGTCGTGCGGATACGCGCGTCCTTGCTGTCGAGCAGGCGCTGACGGCGCTCCCGCCTGGAGAGCGGAAAGCGGATGATATTCTGCTTTGGGTTCTGTTCGCTCATGAAATCCCGCCTCCTTATTGTAGCGTGTTTGATGGGTGAAAATGTGAATAGCTTGGGCAATACCGCACAATTAAAGCGGCGGCTCCTTGTGCAGGCTCCGGTCGCACTGCCGCGGTGCTTTGCGGAAATTTTGTGCCCTGACTTCGTTGTGATTTCACGGTAATACACAAAGTATTACCGCAAAACCACGCCTCGTCAGAACGCAAAATTTACACGCAAATCACTCTTGTTCAATTATGCGGTATTACCATTGAAATCTGTCAGTCCGACAGGCGGAATCTGTCCAGTTCGGGTGTATCGTCGTACCACAGGCGGTTCATAAACAGACCGCAGGCAGGCAGGGTCGGTCCGGCCTGCTCTCGGTCGCAGGCGAGCAGTACGTCGCGCACCTGCTCGGGCGCCAGCTTGCCGCCGCCGACATACGTCAGCGTGCCCGCAATCGCGCGGACCATGTTGTACAGGAAGCCGTCGCCGCAGACGCGGATGCGGATGAGGTCATCCACCGGCTCCACCTCGCACCAGAAAATGGTACGAACCGTGCTCTTGACCGGCGTGCCCTGACTTCTCACGGATGCAAAGTCCTGCTTGCCGACAAAATACTGTGCGCCTTCCTGCATTTTTGTAATATCCAGCGGATAATTGTACCGATACGCGTATCGCGCGTGGAACGGGTCCCGCAGGGTGGAAGGAAACAGATAATAGGCGTATTCCTTTTTGGTGCAGTTGAAGCGCGCATCGAAGTCCTCGGGAACCTCGACTGCACCGGAAACCGCAATGTCCTCGGGCAGAAAGCTGTTGAGCGCATACGGCAGACGGTCCATCGGGATCGTGCAGTCTGCGTGGAAGTTTGCTACATACCGGCGGGCATGAACGCCGGAATCCGTGCGTCCGACACCGGAAACATGAACTTTTTGCTTCAGCAGATGAAAAATCGCGTCCTCCATGCTCTCTTGGATGGAAGGACCGTTTTTCTGAATCTGCCAGCCGTTGAAATTTGTGCCGTCATAAGATAAAACTAATGCAATATTCTTCATAGCTATAAAAAGTTAAGCGTTGGAAGTGGATGATGATAAAAGTATTCCGTGCGGCGGGCTGAGGGCAGCCCGCCCTACAATATAGATTTACGTTACAGTCCAAAGTGTTTCAGTGCAATAATAACCACAAACAAGGCTGCTACCCAAAGTAGAGCACAAATATCCACCCGGGCGATCTTGAGCTGGCGCATGCGGGTGCGGCCGACATCGCCGCGGTACAGTCGGCACTCCATGGCGGTAGCGAGCTCATCCGCGCGGCGGAACGCCGAGATGAACAGCGGCACGAGAATCGGGATCATGGCCTTGGCACGCTGAATCAGGTTGCCGGAGTCGAAATCCGCGCCGCGTGCCTTCTGTGCCGAGATGATCTTCTCGGTTTCTTCGATGAGGGTCGGGATAAAGCGCAGTGCGATCGACATCATCATGGACAGCTCGTGCACCGGCGCGTGCAGCTTTTTGAGCGGAGAAAGCAGACGCTCGAGTCCGTCGGTCAGCTGAATCGGTGAGGTGGTGTAGGTGAGCATGGACGTTGCGATGATGAGCAGCATCAGGCGCAGCACCATGAAGATGGCCAGCTTAATGCCTTCCACACTGATGTGCAGGAAGTGCCACTGGAAAATGTAGGTGCCCGGTGTATAGAACAGATTGAGCACCGCCGTGAAAATGACGATGAATAGGATCGGCTTGAGGCCGCGCAGCACCATTTTGGGCGAAATGCGCGAAATGCCGATGACAACGGCAAGAAATGCGATGATCAGCGCATAGGAAACCGGGCCTTGCGCGAGGAACAGAAGCACGATGAATGCCACCGTCAGCACGATCTTTACGCGCGGGTCAAGACGGTGCACCGCACTGTTGCCCGGAAAAAACTGACCGAGGGTAATATCCTTCAGCATTCGTGAGCAGCCTCCTTCCGCTTGCAGGCACGCAGGGCATCCATTGCCTGTGCAACGGTATAGACCGAGGTATCAACATCGTGACCGCGCTTTTTCAGCTCAAGCATGACCTTGGTGATCATCGGGATGTCCAGTCCGGCGGCAATGATCTCGTCCGCGTGCGAGAAAACCTCGCGCGGCGTGTCGCAGAACAGCACCTTGGCGTGATTCATCACAAGCAGACGGTCGGCAACCTGTGCGATATCCTCCATCGAGTGGGACACGATGAGGATGGTCGCGCCGGACTGCTTGTGATAGCTGCGGACCAGCTCAAAAATCTCGTCACGGCCCGCCGGATCGAGGCCCGCGGTCGGCTCATCGAGCACGAGTACGTCCGGCCGCATGGCGATAACGCCTGCGATGGCTACGCGGCGCTTCTGACCGCCGGACAGCGCAAACGGAGACTGGTCGGCAAGCTCGGGTGCAAGGCCGACTGCCGCCATGGATTCGTGCACGCGCTCGTCAATCTCGGCCTGCGGCAGTTTCATGTTGGTCGGGCCGTAGGCAATGTCCTTCGCAATGGTCTCCTCGAACAGCTGGTATTCCGGATACTGGAACACCAGACCAACGCGGAAACGGGTTTCGCGGCTGCACTTGCCTTTGGTATCCCAGATGGATGTGCCGTCGAGCAGCACCTCGCCCGAGGTGGGCTGCAAAAGGCCGTTCAGGTGCTGAATGAGCGTAGACTTGCCGGAACCGGTGTGACCGATCACACCGAGAATTTCGCCTTTTTCGATTTTCAGGTCAACATGGTCAAGCGCAACACGCTCAAAGGGGGTGCCTGCGCCGTAAACGTGCGTCAAGCCCCTCGTTTCAAGTATGGTTGACATAAGATTCTCCTTCGGATAATCAATGGAGAATGGAAAATTGCTAATGGAAAGTTAAGGTGTCCGTGCGAAGCACGGTTACAAATGCGCCGTGCAGCGGCGAAACCATCATTCGCCATTCTCCATTTTCAATTTTCAATTCAAATATTCTTGTTCGAGAATATCTGCACATTCCTCAATCGAGAGTGCGTCGATCGGCAGCTTTTCACCGTCCTGCTGATCGAGGTCGTACAGGACTTCGATGGTCTGCGGTACGGTCAGGGAAGCCGCGCGCAGCTTGTCCACCTGCGTGAAGATCTCGCGCGGAGCGCCGTCCATCAGCACGTTGCCCTTGTGCATGACAACCACACGCTGCGCCTGTACGGCCTCGTCCATGTGGTGGGTGATAAGGATAACGGTGATGCCGAATTTGCGGTTCAGCTCACGGACAACATTCATGACCTCACGGCGGCCCTGCGGGTCGAGCATGGCGGTTGGCTCATCGAGTACAACACAGCGCGGCATCATGGCGATAACGCCTGCGATTGCGATTCGCTGCTTCTGTCCGCCGGACAGACGGTGCGGCGCCTGTGCACGGTATTCGTACATGCCGACGGCACGCAGTGCATCGTCAACGCGCTTGCGGATCTCTGCGGGCGGCACGCCCATGTTCTCCAGCGCAAATGCAACATCTTCTTCAACAACGGTAGCAACAAGCTGGTTGTCCGGGTTCTGGAATACCATCGAAACGGTTTTTCGCACCTCATAGGTGTTGTTATCGTCGCGGGTGTCCATCATGTCAACGTAGCATACGCCGCCGGTCGGCAGACGGATCGCGTTGAAGCAGCCGGCAAGCGTACTCTTGCCCGAGCCGTTGTGACCGAGCACCGCGACGAACTCGCCGCGCCGGATGGAAAGATTTACGCCCTTTAGCACAGGAACGGAAAGCTGTCCGTCCTCGGTGGGATAGGCGTACTGCAGGTTTTCGGTTTTGATGATTTCACTCATGGTTTCGTACCTTTCGTTACGGTAAAGTTGGTGACGAATTGAGAATTGAAAATGGAGAATGGATAATTATTCGGTCAGATTTGTCCGGGTGGTTTTAACAATAGCCACCAGCAGACGTTTGAGAGATGCCGCTTCGCGATAAAAAGAAACATACTGTTCTTTTGTTAGAAAATCAGTAGCATTCAGTAAATCCAGCCAGTACAGCGTTTCGTCTGCTTCTTTCAGTGCAATGCTGATTTTGGAAAGAAAGTCCTTTTTGCTTTGCGCCTGCTGTGCTTCACGAACATTGGCTCCGATACTGGTACCGCACTTCATTAGCTGACGGGAAAGAACAAATTCTTTCTTATCATTTGCAAGGGATGTACATAATTTAACAATTCGTACTGCGAAGGAGAAACTTTGCGTCAGGATTACATTTTCCATTCTCAATTCTCCATTTTCAATTTTGCTTATTCCTCGGCGATAAACCGTGCCGACGAGCCGCACGGCAGCACCAGACCGGTCGATTCGACCGGCAGGCCAAGCTCCTGCGCCTCAATCTTGCCGGCGGCGCGTTTGCCTGCGGTGATGCCGAGCAGATAGCTCATCACAGACGGCGCCAGACCGGTGGAATAGCTGGAAATGAGCACGAACAGCGGCTTGTCGCTCAGCACGCCCATGGTCAGGTCAATGAAGTCGGCAACGTCCTCCTCGATCTTCCACGTCTCGCCGGACGGACCGCGGCCGTAGCTCGGCGGGTCCATAATAATCGCGTCGTACTTGCGTCCGCGGCGGATCTCGCGCTGCACGAACTTTTTGCAGTCGTCCACGATCCAGCGGATCGGGCGGTCACTCAGACCGGAGGACGCGGCGTTCTCCTTGGCCCACTGCACCATGCCCTTGGACGCGTCAACATGGCAGACAGACGCGCCGGCGTTTGCCGCCGCGAGCGTTGCACCGCCGGTGTAGGCGAACAGGTTGAGCACGTTGATCGGGCGGCCTGCGTGACGGATCATCTTGTCGATAAAATCCCAGTTGGCAGCCTGCTCGGGGAACAGACCGGTATGCTTGAAGCTCATCGGCTTGAGCTGGAACGTCAAATCGCCGTAGTGGATGGCCCACTGCTCGGGCAGCTTGCGGATTTCCCACTTGCCGCCGCCTGCGTTCGAGCGATGATAGATAGCGTTCGGCTTGTTCCAAACCTTACAGTCCTTGTCGCGCGGCCAGATAGCCTGCGGGTCGGGGCGCTGCAGAATCTGATTGCCCCATCGTTCAATTTTTTCACCGCCGCCGCAGTCGAGCACGGCGTAGTCCTTCCAATGATCTGCGATCCACATAAATATTCTCCATTACATTATATATAAGTAGTTGTTTACACAATAATTCAGTATCTATTCTACCACCAAATATGCACTAACGCAATGAAAAGCGATTAGAAATAAAAGATGTCAAGACAGCGTATTTTGGCGAATACAGCAAAACGGCTGCACCGCAAAGTACAGCCGTTCGAGCGGGAAAAGCGGTCAGAACCGTTCGCAGTAGCCTTCGCCGCCGTTTGCAAGCGACTTGAGGGCAGTTTCGCGGCGTTCCTCAGGCTCGTCTGAGATACATACCGCATCGGTCAGCACCTGCCGCGCCTGATACGGCAGATCGAAGAATTGCTCCATTGCCCGCGGACTGTGTCCCATTTCCTGCATAAAATGAAAGGGAATCTCACCGGAGACCTGTTTTTTCCTGTCCTGTGCCATAATTGCACGCTC
>OLNX01002887.1_pt1 | contig 12174 bp, 9 predicted proteins | sample 1672611 | NCBI WGS metagenome assembly OLNX01 (sample SAMEA3136705, study PRJEB25190) | human gut metagenome
GGTACACCGCTTCCTCTTCCTCCGTCAGTTCCGGAAGCAGTGCCTCGATCATGGCGGACTGCGCCGGTGCTTTTACATAGCGTGTTGTCTTTTTATGCAGGTCATTGGCGGAGCGGTTGGCACGTTCCACCACAATGCTTCGGATCACCAGTTCATAGATCCCGTCACCAATATACGCCAGCACCAGCGGCGAATAGGATTTAACATCTACGTCCGGCAGTTCAAACTGTTCTTTCAGATAAGTTAAGCTCTCTTCCATTTTACTCCTTCACGGGTATCTTCCAGAATGATGCCCTTCTCCAGAAGCTCATTACGGATCTCATCAGCTCTTGCAAAGTTCTTTGCTTTTCTTGCGTCCTGACGCTCCTGAATCAGATTCTCAATGTTCCTTTTGGAGACCATCAGGTGCTTCCATTCAAAGAGATCAATGGCAATACTGGCGGTGAGCTTGGTCAGCAAAATGGGCAGCATGGAGAGCATCAGATAGTCCACGCCGCTCAGTGTCCCCGCCGCCCATGGCCCGGCGGCCAGCACCATGATAAGCGGCACGCTGCCCCAGCTGATGATATTGTAGCCGAATCCGATGGGGATTCCCTTGGCTTCGTACTGGTAGCACACCCGGCTGAACTCCTCCATGGCCTGGGTGACGGTCCTGTTTTTCACGCCGCCCATGTTGTACGCCCGGAACATCTGAATGCCGTCAATGTACTCCACAATGCCACTCACCGTCTCGGCGCTGACCTTGTTTTTCGCCACGCCGTACACCTTTACCACCCGGAAGGACAGCCACAGGTCGGGAATCAGCAACGCGACAACCGCCAGCAGGATCAGCCCCGCCGGCAGCCAGACGGTGCATACAAAGCCAACCAGCACCGCGGAAAGCGCAGCGTTTTTGATAATGTTCCCACTGGAATGGGTCAGAATTTTCTCATAGCTGCCCACATCGCTGGTCATGGTGTTCACATACTGCCCAACCTGCCCCTGGGTGAAGCGGGCCAGGGGGATCTTCTTGAGCTTATCCCCCAGAAGCAGCCGCAGGCGCTTGGACACCGCCGCCCCGCCGATCTGGACCTGGGTGTACCCGGTGCTGTAAATGACCAGCCGCAGCAGGAAAATGACAGCGAGCCCCGCGGTGACCGCTCCCACCATTCCGGCGGTAATCGTTCCTGAAGCCAGAGCGGTGAGGACGATGTAGACAGACAGATAACTGCACCCGGAGAGGATGCCCTCCAATACGGTCAGCACTACACCAATATAAAAAGCCCTGTTTTTGCGGAACGGAGATTCATTTGTCATCGTCTTGCCCTCCTTTCACGGAATAGGTGATGGACCTGGCCGCCCGGTAGTCGGCCCAGGCTTTGCGGTAATAAGAATTCTGTTCCAGCACCTCCGCATGAGTTCCGCAGCAGGTGATGGTGTGGTCCTCCACCACCGCCACCTTGTCGCACATCTTTACCGCTCCCAGCCGGTGAGCCACGATGAGTACGGTCTTGCCACGGCAGAGGTTTTCAATGGCCCGGTCAATCTCCACCTGATTCTCCGGGTCGGCGGCGGAGGTCGCCTCGTCCAGAATGAGGATGGGGGCGTCCTTCAAAATAGCGCGGGCAATGGCGATGCGCTGGCGCTCCCCACCGGAGAAGCGTGAGCCCATAGCTCCAACCTTGGTGTCGTATCCCTGGGGCAGCGACAGGATGAAGTCGTCGATCTGTGCCAGACGGGCGGCCTCCCGCACCTGTTCCAGCGTGGCCTGCGTGCCCATACGGATGTTCTCCAGCACGCTGTCCCGGGTGAGGAAGGTCTTTTGAAACACGATGGAGATGTGGGCGAGCAGGTCCTCGTAGCGGATGTCCCTGACATTCCGGCCGCCGATGCGGACCTCGCCCTTTGTTGTATCGTAAAACCGGGAGATCAGCTGGATGATAGTGCTCTTGCCCGCGCCGGACACCCCCACCAGGGCCACCTTTTCCCCCTGCTTTACCGACAGAGAGCAATCCCGCAGCACATCCGTCTTCCCGTCATAGGAGAAGGTCACATGGTCCAGTTCAATGCCGTGGTCCTCCGGGAATGGCCCGCCTCCTTCAAAGACCGGAAGCTCCAGGATCTCCCGCACCTTTCCCACACCGCTGAGAGCCTGGGCAAAGGTGGTGGACATCTTCTGGAGCGGCAGGATCTCCGTCAAATACATGCCGCCCACATAGGCAAAGAGCAGAAACACGCTGGCGCTCACCGAGCCCCGGAGGAACATAAGCCCCCCGGCTGGGATCATCAGGAGCATACCGCACTCCACCAGCAGCAGGAAAGCCGCATAGGGCGGCGCGGTTTTATGGGTCACCAGATTCCAGATCCGGTTTTCCTCCGAAATGGCGTGGGAAAACTTCTGAAACGACCGGCTCCCCATGTTGTACGCCTTGATGAGCCGCATCCCGGAGACATACTCGATCATTACCGAGTTGAAGCTCACCAGGGAGCGGTTGGCGTCCTCCAGAATCCCCTTCATGCGGCCAAAGATCACCCCCATCACAATTCCCGCCAGCGGCAGGGGGAGCAGCGAGACCAGCGCCAATGGGACATTCACCGACAGCAGATAGAGGAAGATCACCACCGGGCCGGTGAGATAGGCCACGAACTCCGGCAGGTTATGGGCCAGAAACAGCTCCAGCTTCTCAATGTCCTCGTTGAGCACGGTCTTGACCGCTCCCGTGCTCCGCTCATCCAACGCGCCCAGGGGCACCTTCGCCAGATGCTCCGTGACCATGCACCGCACCCGGAACAGGGCGCCGTAGGCCCCCTTGTGGGACAGTACCCCGGAGGCCCCCAGCAGCACCATCCGCCCCACGGTGCCCGCCATCACGAACACGGCGCAGTCCGCGATCACCGCCGGGGTGCAGGCGCCGGACAGCACCGCGTCCATCAGCCGGTACAGCCCCAGGTAAGCGGTGATCGCCAGCAGCCCGCTCCCAAAGGCGCACAGTACCGACCCGATCAGCCATTTCTTCTCTGGCCCTGCCCACCGGAGCAAAAGCCTGACTGGGCTTATCTCTTTCTGTTTCATATTGCACTCCTCCTTTACCAGCCTTGACGGAACAGGCCGGATATGATATTTTAGTTAGCAGATACTAACCAAATAACAGCATACTCCCTGTCTGTCACAGATACAAGGCGTGCCACGCTCATGCGGCTGATCGGGGTATGGATTCGGCCGATTGAGGTGGAGGAGGCGTGTCAGAATGTATAGCTGCAATGTGTTGGATGAGCAATATGCCGGGGCCATGGCAGAGCATGGCTTTGTGCCGGAGCCGGACAACCGGAGGTATGGAAGCATGGGCCTGTGCTGGCGGCAGGCCGGCCCCGGTGGAAGCGGCTATTTCTGGACCTATGGGCAGCAGGACCTCTATATGCTCAAAATCCACGATTTCTATTTTCACGAGGATCAGCTTCTGGAGTTTTGCTGGCCGGAGAGCCTGAGCGTCACCTGGTACGAGTCCATCTCCGGGGAGGAGTTCTCTCCCTGCCGCCGGCTGGTGTCCGGCTGTGTCAAGAGCTTCATCGGCGGGCGGGAGCCCTACCGGGCGCTCATCCACCGCCGGGTCCCCATCGTATCCATCGGCATTGAGATCACTCCGGCCTACTATCAGGACTACCTCCGCCGCCAGTTTCCGGAGGAGTTTCAAAGCCTGTTGGAATCCTTTCAATCTCTGGACCAGACCGACCACTTCCCGGAGATGGTCCGCCTGCTGAAAGAGGTCCGTGACTACCGGGGCGAGGGGCTGGCCGCCAAACTCTTTTACGACGGCAAGGTGGCGGAAGCCGTGGCGCTGGTGGTGGAACGGCACCGGGCCCACCCAGCTCCCAGGCGAACACTGACGCAGGAGGATGAGCGGATGCTGGCGGATGTGGCGGCCTACATCACCGCCCACTGCGCGGACCGGCTGCCTCTGGAGCGCCTGGCCCGCATCGGCTGCATGGGCGTCTCCAAGCTGAAGGATGCCTTTCACGCCCGATACGGCTGCACCATCACTCAGTATATTCAGGGGCAGCGGATGGAGCGTGCGGAGCAGCTGCTGGCAAATACCGACCTGCCCGTGGGCCAGATCGCTCAAATTGTGGGCTATCAGAATCCCAGCCGTTTCGCGCAGCTCTTCCGCCGCAGCACCGGGCAGAGCCCGGCAGCGTTCCGGGCGTTCTCCCACCCACGGGAAGCAGAGTGAGAGAACACGCCGGACCGAAAAAGCCAGGAGGCAGGAAGAAAGACAGCCGCCAGCTCTCGGCTTGCTCCTAAGCCTGAAGGAACCGGTGAATGATTTGCAATCTCATTGCGCCCGATATCTATGGTAATAGAAAAATCTATATGAGGACGCTACAATAGTATCAAGGAGATTATGAATTTGAGCCATCCTTCATCTTGGTACGAATCGTCTGCTGCGCTCCCAGCATGGAACATACCGCTCTTGTTGCTTGATCGAGAGTAAGGGCAATCCATGCTCCGTATAATCCAAGACCAAGTTCGTAAACCAGGAAGAAGGTAAGGATCGGCCGCACCACTGCGATGCTGATAAGAGAATAGAGGGCCACAAAACTGGTATGCCCCAAGCCACGGAGCAGCCCCGCATGGACCATAGCCCATGCCTCCGGAATGTTGACAGCAGCCACAAAGATCATGATCTCACAGCCCAGAGCCAGGTCATTGCCCTCCAAGTGGTAGAACCGAAGCAAGGGCGACCGGAGCAGCAAATAGATCAGCGTGGCCGCACCCCCAGTCCACAGCGCCGCCCGGCGGGACACCGCCCCGATCCGTTTCAGATTGCACGTCCGTCCAGAGCCCAACGCCTGGCCTGCCTGAACCAAGCTGGCCTTCCCAAGCCCCTGGGAGAAGCTATAGTAAATGTCGCACAGGCTCCCGCAGATGTTGTGGACGCTTAGCGCCACTGTGCCCAGATCCGCCACCAGGCGGGAGAATGTGAACATCCCGAACCGTTCCGCCGCCTGCTCCAGGAACGTGCCCGCGGCAAGGGGAGCCAGGGAGCGGAGGTATTCCCGTCCCGGCAGCCAGTCCCCTCTGCCCCGCAGAGTGGCCGGATGCCGCCGCCGTAAGAAAAGCGCCAGCGTATAGGCCAGCGTAGCGCCAGCACCGATAGCGGTTCCAAGCCCGGCGCCAAAAACTCCCAATTTGGGGAATGGACCAAGGCCGTAGATCAGCAGCGCATTGAAGACGACATTGACTCCGTTGCCCAGCACATTGGACACAAGCACGCTTTTGGTATCGCCAAGCCCCGCCAAGATGCCGTGAAGGACAATAGCCGGCCCGGAGAATGCCAGACTCACCAGGGCGGGAAAGGCATACCGCAACGCCAAGCTGATATAGTCATCCTGTGCACCGGCCAGTTGTAGAAGCGGGCCGGCTCCAATCCAGGTCCCGACCAGGAGCAGTATCGAGAGACCGCACCCCAGCATGAGCGAAGCGCGGGAACAGGCGGTCAGGGACTCATCCGGATCCTCGCCGCGCCGGCGGGCAACATAGGCGCTCAGTGCAACAGAGTAGGAGCGGGTTACGCAGAGGATCACCATACGGGGTTGGGAAAAAATACTGACCGCCGCCACCGCTGTGTTTCCCAGAGAGGAAACCATCAGCAGGTCGGCGGCGGTGAGCAGCATCAGCAACAGTCCCTCTGCCGCGGCGGGCCAGGCCAGCCGCCAGAATTCCTTACGGATGGCCATATGCGATCAGCGGATCTCCCGCCCGGACGCCCAGGGCGATTGTGTAGTAAAGGACAATGCCGTCAAACTCGGCCCGAACCTCTTGTAAGCGGTGGCCGGACAGCGTCTCCAGATGTCCGAGCAGTTCTCCCCTTCGGACCTGTTGGTCTAAACCTACTGCCGGGTACCAAAATCCCTCCGACTCAGCTTCCGCATAGAAGGTTTCTGTGATTTCCAGCTGATCCCGCGGCGGGTTCCCTCCGGGCATAATCTCCAGATGTCGCAGCAGGGAGCGGACATCCTCACAGCAGGCGTCCACCTCCTGTTCAGACCACAGCCCCTGACCGCCCCGCTCAATCAGCAGGGCGGGAACGCCCCTCTGCACCGCCCAACTGTAAAGTCCGTTCTTCGCAGTGGAACGTACCCGGTAGGGTACAGTCAGGACCTTGGCGGCGGCCAGGGAGACTTGGTTGACCATTTCCTCCCCCGCTGTGGGGAAGAACACCAATGGATGAAGCGCCTCGTTGCAGTCTCCGCTGTGGAGATCAGCCAGCAAATCGGCTTCCGGGTACAAAGCCGTTTCCAGAGCAAAGGCCAATCGAGCGGAAAGGGGGCCCGCAGAGTTGCCGGGGAAGGCTCGGTTCAAATTGACGCCGTCCTCCGGCACCACCTGTTTGGCTCCGGCATAAAAAGCACTGGGATTTGCCAGCGGCAGTAGGATGACGTTCCCCGACAGCCTCGCCGGATCCAGGTCCGCCGCCAGACGGCGCAGGGCCTGAATTCCCACATACTCGCAGCCGTGGACCCCTGCCGTGACCACCAGCGTCTTGCCCGGGGCGGCACCGCACAGGCAGAGCGCATTCAGGGACGGAGCATCCGGTACCGGGAGCGGTACGTTTTTTCGCTCACCAGGCAAAAGTGTTATCCCACAAAAAATCATACGTCCACCTCCGAAGTCTCGGTGTCAAATACCACAATGGACTCCAGCAACCGCCGGGCGTACTCATCCTTAGTCTCGCTGATGCGGCTGACGGGCAAATATTCTGTTACACGGCCCTGATAGAGGAACAGCACATCGTCACAGAGATATGTGATCGAGGTCAGGTCGTGGGTGATAAATACATAGGTCAGTCCCAGTTTTTCCTTCAGGTCCTGCAGCAGATCCATCACCTGGACCTGGGTATGCGCATCCAAGGAGGAGATCGCCTCATCAAAGAGGATGACCTCTGGCTTACAGGCCACCGCCCTGGCGATGCACACCCGCTGAAGCTGGCCACCGGAGAGTTCGTGGGGAAATCTGTCCGCAAAATCAGCAGGAAGTCCCACCAGCTCCAGAAGGGCGGCTGTTTCTTTGTTTCGCTCCAGCCGTCCCCTCTCCCGGCGTTCCCGAACGGTCAGGCCCTCGCCAATGATGTCTTTGACACGGAAGCGGGGATTAGCAGAGGTTGTGTAGTCTTGAAACACCACACTGAGCTTGTTTTGCAGGTTCCTCCGGCCCGCCCGGGAGGCGTAGACCGACACACCGTCCAGAATCGCCTCCCCGCTGTCTGGCTTCAGGAGCCCACACAGCACCCGGCCCATAGTGGATTTTCCGCTGCCGGACTCTCCCAAAATACCGAGGCAAGTCCCTCTTTTTACGTTCAGGGACACATCAAAGAGCACCTGCTGACGGGTATGTCCGAACACCTTGTCCTGACGCTCACTTCGGAAACTGACGCAGATATTTTTCAGTTCAAGCATAGGCGCACTCCTTTCCTCCCAGTACCTGGCTGTACCGGCGCATCACATCCGTCCGCTTCTCCACCAGCAGCTTGGTATAGGAATCGGTCGCGTGATGGAGAATATGATGGAAATCCCCTTGATCCACCACAAGCCCCTGATTGAGGACTACGATCCGGTCTGCCACCCGGGAAATAGCGTTCAAGTCATGAGAGATAAAGACCATTGCCGTCTGGTGTTCCTGCTTGATCCGCAGCAATTCGTCCAGAATCTCAAATTGAGTGATGGCGTCAATGGCTGTGGTGGGTTCGTCCGCGATCAGGAGGGCCGGCTCCATAGCGGTTGCGATACCAATCATGATCCGTTGAAGCATTCCGCCGGAGAGCTGATGCGGGTACTTCTCCAACACCTCTTCCGGATTACGAATCCGCATTTTCCCCAGCATCTCCAGAGATCGCTGGAGGATATCCTCCTTGCTCCAGTTATTGTGGGCCGCAAAGGTTTCGGCAATCTGGGCTCCGATCCGGTAGAGGGGGTCAAAACAGGTCATCGGGTTTTGGAGAATGATGCCTACCTGGCCGCCCCTCAGACGGCGCAGCTCTTCATCACTTTTCCCCAGCAGTTCTTCTCCCTGGAATTTGGCGCTTCCAAGCACGTGGAATCCATGATCCAAAAGGCCCATCGCCGCTTTCATAGACATGGATTTTCCACTTCCGGACTCCCCAAGGATTCCAAGACACTCTCCAGGATATACCGAGAAGGAAACTCCCTTCACCAACTCCACCCCCTGATGCCGGTGTGTGCAGAGCAGAACATGGAGATCTTGCAATTCCAGAACCGGGGTCATTTTTCCACCTCCTTGGGGTCCAGCACATCCCGCAGGGCGTCGCCCATCAGATTAAAGCAGCACACCAGAACCACGATGGCAATACCAGGCGCGATCATCTGGGTGGGATTACTGGTGAGTACATCCTTCGCCTCGTTGAGCATGGCTCCCCATTCCGGGGTTGGGGCCTGTACGCCCAGCCCCAGGAAGGACAGGGTAGAGATATTGATAATGGCCCAGCCCACATCCAGAGAGGCCAGCACCGCAAGATCAGAGGTAATAGACGGCAGAAGGTGTCGGAACAGGATGAACCGCTCCGGCATTCCCACGCACCGGGAGAACTGAACAAAGTTCCGGTCCCGGTACTGCATGACACCGGTTCGGATCATGCGGGCATACCACGCCCATTTGATGAACACATTGGCAATGATGACATTTTGGACATTGATCCCCAGAAGGCCCACCACGGCGAACACCATGATCTGGCTGGGGAAGGAAAGCATCACGTCCACCACCCGCATGATGACCTCTTCCACCACGCCCCGGAAGTAGCCGGCCATAACGCCCAGCAGCGCGCCCAGTGCGATGGTCCCCAGCATGGTCAGAAGGGCAAGTCCCAGCGTTGGCCGGATGCCGTAAATCAGGCGGGAGAGGACGCACCTGCCCAGATGGTCTGTGCCCAATGGGTACTCCAGGCTGTACGGCGCGAATTTGTTGAGGATATCCGTAACATAGGGATCATGCGGCGCCAGGAGCGGGGCAAGAATGCCGATCAGCGCGATCAGGAGGACAAAAGCCACCGTTACCACAGCGGCACGGTTGTGCAGAAAGCGTTTTCCCATGGCTCAGCTCTCCTTTCTCAGTCTGGGGTCGGACACGGTCTGAAGGATGTCGAACACCAGATTGAATACCACGAACAATACGCCGATGAACAGCACATAAGTCTGGATGACCGGCAGATCACGATTGAAGATGGAACTGATGCACAGCGTCCCCAGCCCCGGCCAGGAAAACACGTTCTCCACCACGATGGTGCCGGCAATCATCTGGGGGATGCTCATACCCATGGCCACGATGCAGGTGTGCATGGAATTTTTGAGCACATGTTTCACCCAGATGGAGCGCTGGGGCAGGCCGCGGACATTGGCGTAGAGCACATAATCCTGCTTCATATTCTCCAGCATATTATTGCGGATGAGCCGGATATAGGTAGAGATGTAACTGAGCGCCACGGTAAAGGCAGGCAGTATCATATGCTGCCAGGTACCGTTTCCGTTGGTCGGCAGCAGACCCAGCTTGACGCTGATCCCCCACATCAGGAGCAGCCCAACCCAATAGGCAGGCATGGCCGTGGAGATAAAGACCAGGCCCCGCATAATCTTATCAAACCAGCCATCCTTGTACACAGCGCAGAGGAAGCCGATAGGGATGCTCAGCAGCAGCACGATCACAAACGAGGCCGCCGCCAACTGCAGTGTGGCTGGCAGGCAGCGGGCCAGTTCTCCGGCTACTGTGCGGGCGGGATTGACATAACTGATACCGAAATCTCCCTGAAGACAGCCCAGGACCCAGTCAAAATACCGCACCAGAAACGGTTTGTTCAGGCCCAGCGCCTCCTCCATCTCCGCAATCGCCTCCTCTGTGATAATGGGCGTCTGCTGAATTCGGAGGACGACCTCCGCCGGATTTGAGGGGATCATATTGATGAATACAAAACAGACAAAGGAAATCGCCAGCAGCAGGGGGATTGCCATCAGCAGCCGGCGGATCACATAGCGCTTCATAGATGCCCCTTTCTTTTTTACATATTTGCAAAATTGTGATTTTCTTCTGTGGAAGCCTCGCAAACGTGTTTCTTGTGTGCTTCACGCCTGGGGAAAGCGTGAGCAAATCCCGCGAGCGAAAGCAATTCAGCATAAGGGCCGCTTCAAAAGAAGCGGCCCCGATGCCATCGACGATTACTCGAAGTACATGCTTGCGAAATCCACATCATACTGGTCGGTGCCGAAGTGGACCCCCTTCAGTTCCGAGGTATAAAGGGCCTTGTTGGTTTCATAGGTCAAGGGGATGTAGACGGCGTCCTCATGGAGCCGGGTCAGAACAAAGTCATATAGTTCCTGACGCTCTGTCTCATCGGTGGAGGTGAGGATATCCGTGATGGCCTGATCGATCTCCGCCTTGTCCTCCAGTCCCTGCTGTGCAGCGTAGTCGCCATACACCGGGGCCCGCATAGCAGCCAGAGAGGACTGGGGATCATAAGGCATACCCCAGCAGATGTTGAACACCATATCGAAATTACCGGCTTTCATGTTATCACGATAAGACTGTTCTTCCTCACCGTGGATGTTCAGGGAGATGCCCAATTTCAGATACTCGCTCTGAAGATACTCGGAAATGGTCTTCTCAGTAACGCTGTCGCTGTTGTAGAGGAGGTCCAGTTCCAGTTTCTGTCCATTCTTGGCGCGGACCCCGTCGCTTCCCATAACCCAGCCGGCCTCGTCCAGAAGGCGGGCCGCCTCATCGGTGTCGTAAGCATAAGGCTCCAAATCCACGTCACAGTAGGGGACGGTTGGGGAATAAAGGGTATCCGCTGCCGGCTCCAGGCCGTAGAAAATGCCCTCGGAGATGGCCTGCCGGTTTGTGGCGTGCTGGAGCGCCTTTCGCACCGCCACGTCTCCCAAAATATCGTGGGTGGTGTTCAGCACAATATGCCGGGTGGAGGTGGGGTCAGACAGGCTTACGGTGAACCGGTCACTGTCCACATACTGGCTGATGGCATCAGCGTCCAGCATGTTCTTGCCGAAAATCAGGTCGATCTCCTCATTCTCCAGGGCCATAATGCGTGTCTGGTTGTCGGGGATGACCTTGACAGTGATCTTCTGAATTGCGGGCGCCTCACCCCAATAATTCTCATTGCGCTCAAAAACAGCATACTCATCGGTAACAAAGTCTGTGAGTACATAAGGACCTGTCCCGATATAGCCGTTGACGCCGTTCATCGTGCTGCCGTCGATCATGCAGTTAGGGGAAATCATTGCGAACGGACGGATGCAAGCCAGCTCGGTGAGCATGGGGTAGTACGGCTCGCTCATCTCAATGACAAAAGTATCGCTGTCCGGCGCCGAAACGCTCACCAGCAGGTTCATCATCTCCAGCCAGGTGTGCCGCTCCCGGTTTTCCAGAATCGCGTTGAAGTTGGCCAGAATGGCGTTGGCGTCGCAGGGTGTTCCGTCGGAGAAGGTTACGCCGTCCCGGATATTGAAGGTATAGATCCGGCCATCATCGCTGATGGTCCAGTCCTCTGCCAGACAACCCACATAACCATCTTCCGTATTGCTCACCAGTGTATCGTAAAGGATACTCTGGGCGTACATCTCACCGGCGTACAGGTGGGGGGTCAGGTCCCGGATATCCCGATAGTTGACAAATATCAGCTCGTCCCGCGTAGCGGTTTCACTCTCTGCGTCGGACGGGCTTCCGCTTGGATCTGCTTCGCCCCCTTGCCCGCAGCCGGCGAGCGCCGTCAGCAACAGAGCGCTGCTCAACAGCACAGAAAAAATTCTTCTTTTCATAAATGCCTCCAGTCTTAAATATTGTAGTCTTGTACTACGGTCTGTAATTTTACAGCAGTTAGTCAAGACTTACCAGAGGCCAGTTTTTCATGGAATTCCATAACTATTTGTTATGCCCTTACAGCATTTCCCTGAACCGCTCTATCAGCCAGGAGGCCTGCGGCGAGAGCGGGCGCTCTGGGTCCAGCACATAGCCGATTTGGAGAAACGGCTCGCATCCGTTGATGGACAACGGTTTGATATCATATTGTTCATAGGGGCGGTGCATAAAATTCAGGCCTAGACTGCAAACATCCGTGTGGAGCAGAAAATTGATGATCGAGTGGTCGCTGTCGCTGTATATCACGTGCTTCATAACGCTTT
>OLNX01002892.1_pt1 | contig 12164 bp, 12 predicted proteins | sample 1672611 | NCBI WGS metagenome assembly OLNX01 (sample SAMEA3136705, study PRJEB25190) | human gut metagenome
ACGTGACCGGCATCATCACCCTGCCCGAAGGCACTGAGATGTGCATGCCCGGCGACAACGTCGACATGGACGTTGAGCTGATCACCCCGATCGCAATCGAGAACGGCCTGCGTTTCGCTATCCGTGAGGGTGGCCGCACTGTCGGTTCCGGCGTTGTTATCGCAATCAACGAGTAATATTGACCTAATCAAAAAACAGCCCCATCGGGGCTGTTTTTTTCTATATAATGACTTACCTTATCCCGTGCATAAAGCCGTCTATCGCGGCGGAGTGGATATCGCCGCCGATGACTCTTGAGCTTTTGACGTACAATGTAGCGTATACTGTTGAGGTGCAGCTATCATAGTTCGTGACAATATATGTGTACTGCCTGCACTCAAGCCCCGCATAGGACACAAAGTCATAGCCCTGCTCTGTTTGCATTTCGCCGTAATCGGCGAGGGCGCCCTCAAAATCTCTTGGCAGCAGTACGGTGCGGCTCTCCTCGCTGTCAGGGTTGATTTCCCAACCGTATGCTTTCAGATACTTTTCTCTGCCATCGAGACTTGACACATTCAGCAGCTCACTGCTGCTGAAAAGAGAGCGCGGGTTTGAGCATAGTATAACGGCAGCGGCTAAAACTATGCCTAAGATTATGAGAAATATGACCGCGCTTTTTTTCGTCAGCTTTAAACATTTTGTAAACATATTCGTAATATTAGCCTTTTCCTATTAAAATTTCCTATACTTTATGTTATAATGCCAAAGGTGATTTTATGCCAATAATGAGACTGGACAAGCTTTTATCGGAATGCGGTGTGGGCTCCAGAAAAGAGATCAAGCAGCTTATAAAAAGCGGCAGAGTTTCCGTTGACGGTTCCGCCGCAGCCTCGCCTGAGCAGAAGCTCGATACGGATAAGGCGGACGTGTGCCTTGACGGTAAGAGGATAGCGTATGCAAAATACCGCTATTATATGATGAATAAGCCTGCGGGAGTTCTGTCGGCGACTGATGACGGAAAGCAAAAAACCGTTCTTGATCTTACGACGCCCGAGATGAAAAAGATGGGTCTATTCCCGGTGGGAAGACTGGATAAAGATACGACGGGACTTCTTATCCTGACAAATGACGGCGATTTCGCACATCGCGTCATATCCCCGAAATCGGAGATAGTAAAGGTATATCATGCGCGAACCGAGACCCCCGTCAACGATGCGGATATAGCTGCTTTCGCGGATGGCCTCACACTTGGCGACGGTACAAAATGCCTCCCGGCAGGGCTCAAACCGCTGCCTGACGGAAGCTGCCTTGTCGAAGTCATGGAAGGGAAGTACCATCAGGTAAAACGCATGCTGGCCTCTCGCGGAAAACCCGTAACGGAACTCAAACGCCTTTCAATAGGCGGATTGAAGCTGGACGAAAGCCTTTCTCCGGGCTCTTTCAGAGCTTTGGAGCAAAATGAATTGTGCAGTGTGATGAGGAAATAATAACAAAAAATCCCCCCTAATATTTGGTGCTTTTAGCGAAGAAATTAGTGTTATTTTAAAAAATCCACAATTTTAAGATAATATTCTATTGAAAAACGCACAAAAAAGTATTATTATGTATGAAGTATAATTGCAGGGCTATCGTTAAAATACCCATAGACTGAAGGGGAGGAAAAGCCATGTCCAGCAGAATATTTCAGAGTGTTATTATTCAGATAAAAGAAGCAACGGACAGATGCATAGGCGTCATCGACGATCAGGGATTTGTCATCACATGCAGTGAGCTTCCCATGATCGGCTCCCGGCTCAATGATTTTCAGAGCATAAACTATGACGCGTCTGCGCCCGTGCTTGTAAGCGGTATGCGTACATATAAGGTTCTCGGCAGCGGCGGCAAATTTGATTACGCCGTGTTTGTTGAGGGCTGCGACGAGATGGCGAAGGTGAGCTGTATGATGGCAGCCGTGGCCTTCAATGAGGCAAAAACCAACTATGAGGAGAAGTACAATAAAGCGGCTTTCCTCAAGAACATTATTTCCGATAATATCCTCCCCGGAGATGTTTATGTCAGAACAAAGGAGCTGCATTTTGCACCTGATGTGCCTCGCGCTCTTCTGCTTATACGGCAGGTAGACCGTTCCGATGTCACGAGCGTTGAGGTACTGCAAAGCCTGTTTCCGGATAAGCAGCATGACTTTGTTATCAGCATAAACGAGACGGATATTGTTGTCATAAAAGAGCTTCCCAGCGGCGGGAACAGCGCCGAGGTAAAAGCAATCGCGGAGAGCATAGAGACTGTGCTCAAAACCGAATTGCAGATAAAATGCATTATCGGTATCGGCACCACGGCGCGCCACCTGCGCGAGCTTGCAGACCGCTATAAGGAGGCACAGATAGCAATTGATGTCGGCCGGGTGTTCGACGCGGAAAAGACTATCATCAGCTATGAAAATCTCGGCATAGGCCGTATTATATATCAGCTTCCCACGACTCTTTGCGAAATGTTTTTGAATGAAGTGTTCAAGAAAAACCCGCTTGAAACACTTGATGAGGACACGCTTGAGACGATAAATAAGTTTTTCGAGAATAACCTCAATGTTTCAGAAACAAGCCGCAAGCTGTATGTTCACCGCAATACTCTGGTGTACAGGCTTGAGAAAATCAAGAAGATCACCGGACTTGACCTGCGCGAATTTGACCACGCAATAGTGTTCAAGGTGGCAATGATGGTCAAGCAGTATCTTGACTCAGTCAATAATAACGGGCGCCACAGCATATAGCATAAGCATAAGGCGAGTATACGAACCCGTTTTTAAGCGGATATTGTCGGCACAGGCTGCGTTTCGCTCAATCACAAGGCGACAGCCTTCCTCAATCGCGAAGCCTTGCCTGTACCAACACTCTCTCGCTTAAAAATCTTCGACCTCTGCAAATGGATTTTTGTTCTTTATCAAGGCAGAGGACGCAGGAATACTGGCGTATTTCAAGGACGATAACGCAGAGAAAGGGCAAAAAGACTTTGCAGGGCGGGTTCGTATGCTCGTCTTATGCTTAAGGGACGCTGCATCAAAATCCTCAGGAGGAAACCCCAATGGTTCAAATGAACAATGTAACGATGGTTTATGAAAACAGCGACGTTGCTGCGCTCGATAACATAAGCCTGACGATCAACGAGGGCGAGTTTGCTTTCCTTGTAGGCCCCTCCGGTTCCGGCAAGACAACGATAATAAAGCTGCTCACGGGCGAGATCATGGCCTCGGATGGCGAAGTCATTGTAAATGGCTTTAACATGGGCAAGCTCAAGCGCCGCAAAATGCCGATGATGCGCAGAACGCTCGGCGTTATTTTCCAGGACTTCCGTCTTATTGACAAGATGACGGTATATGATAACGTTGCCTTTGCGATGCGCGTTGTAGGCGCGGGGAATAAGGAGATCAAAGACCGTGTGCCGAAGGTTCTTGAGCTTGTCGGGCTTGAAGGCCGCGAAAAGCGCCTCCCGGCGGAGCTTTCCGGCGGCGAGCAGCAGCGCGTTGCCATAGCGAGGGCGCTTGTAAACGATCCCACTATGATAATCGCAGACGAACCCACCGGAAACCTTGACCCGGTGCGCAGCCTTGAGCTTATGCTGCTGCTTGAGAAAATAAACAGTATGGGAACCACTATTCTTGTGGTCACTCACGAAAAGGAACTGGTCAACGCTTTCTCAAAGCGCGTTATTGCCATTGACGGCGGACATCTGATCAGTGACGGAATGGACGGGTATTACAGCTATGAAGTTGAGTAAATACGGATATCTTATAGGCGAGGGCTTCCGCAATATATTTACGCATGGCTTTATGTCCTTTGCCTCTGTTACGATAATAATCGCCTGCCTCATAGTCATGGGCAGCTTCACGCTTTTGGATATCAACGTCAATCAGATCGTTGATGACATCGGCGACCAGAATCAGATCCTTGCGTATGTTGACGAGAGCATGAGCGCGCAGGAGGCGTCCGCTACCATTCAGACTAAGCTTGAAGCTCTGGATAATGTCGCGAGCGTTGAGTTTGTCAGCCGGAGCGAGGCAAGGAACGATTTCATGGAAAAGTACGACGACAGCCTTATGGAGGGTATCGACGATGAGGTCTTCCGCCATCGCTTTGTCGTCCAGCTTGTCGATTTGAGCCTTATGGATGAGACAAGAGGCGAGATCGAACTCGTTGACGGAATTGAAAAGGTCAACGCGCCTACCGATTTTGTGGATAAGTTTATCTCTGTCCGCAATGTGATAAGCATCGTTTCCCTTGCGCTTATTGTGATCCTCGGCTTTGTGTCGCTGTTTATAATGAGCAATACGATAAAGCTCGCCACCTACGGCAGACGCGAGGAGATTGCCATCATGAAGATGGTCGGCGCCTCAAACAGCTTTATCCGCTGCCCGTTCATCGTTGAGGGCCTCGCCCTCGGCCTCATCGGCGGAGGCCTGGCGTTTCTGGCGCAGTGGGGACTGTATGCCGCGCTTGAAAGCAAGGTGGCTCAGACCTTGGCTATCTCTTTTATTGAGATCGTGCCGTTTACTAATGTATGGCCCTTCGTGCTTGGCACCTTCCTCGCGGTTGGTGTACTTGTCGGTGCGGTCGGCGGTGTTATAGCCATAAGAAATTACCTCAAGGTGTGAGGAGAGTATAATGAACAGAAAACTTATTGGATCGATACTTGCAATAATTCTTGTGCTGTCTATGGTACTCAGCCTTGTACTGACGGTGATACCTGTCGGGGCATAATTCCTTTGACGGAGAAAAGCCGTCGGGGTTTTAACTGAAACGGCGAAAAATAGCTTGACTGGCAATCTTTAGCTGATTGCCAGTCAAACGTGCTGTTTTGCCCATCCTGAAAGGAGAAAATACCTTGAAGAAGCAGAAGAATTCATTTTTCAACAAAAAATTCAAGCTGATCCAGCTTATAATAGTGTGCCTCGTGGTAGCGGCGCTCAGCGTCGGGCTGACGTATGTGCTTACCACCGGCGGCATCGGCTCAAAGCAGTATTATGAAAATGCAAAAGCATATGTCGAGATAGAGAAGATAATAAATGAGAACTATATAGGCGATGTTGATGAGGACACGCTTTATAACGCGGCGGCCTCCGCTATGGTAAGAAGCATAGATGACAAGTGGAGCTATTATATGAGCCCGGAGGAATATGCTTCGTATAAGCTTACATCTTCAAACGAGTATGCGGGTATCGGCATCAGCGTCAAGCAGAACGATGACGGCAATTTTGAAATACTTTCGGTCGACTCCGGAACACCTGCGGAAACGGCGGGACTTACGTCCGGGCAGCTTATAGTTTCGGTTGACGGTCAGGCCGTGGCGGATATGACGCTCAGCGAGGTGCAGGAGCTTATCCGCTCAAAGCTGAATAAGGATTTCCCCATGGTTGTGTCCGATAGCAAGGGCAACGAAGTGAGCGTCACGGTGGCGTGTGAGATCATCTATAAGGATCCTATATCATCGAGAATGCTCGATGGGAATATCGGATATATAAAGATCGATAACTTTGAGGCCGGAAGCAGCGAGGGCGCCATCAGCGCTATCGAAAAGCTTGTCGCGGAGGGCGCAACGTCGTTTATATTCGATGTGCGCAACAATCCCGGCGGACTGCTCAGCGAGCTTGTGTCGCTGCTCGACTATCTGCTTCCCGACGGCGACCTGTTTGTCAGCGTTGATAAGCAGGGCAACGAGACGGTCAAGACCTCGGACAAGATTTGCCTTAGCAGCAAGATGGCAGTGCTCGTCAATGCCAATACCTACAGCGCGGCTGAGTTCTTTGCTGCGGCGCTCCAGGAGTACGACTGGGCGACTATCGTAGGCGAGCATACCACCGGAAAGGCAAGGAGCCAGATAACCATTGAGCTGTCAAACGGCGGCGCGGTGCACATTTCCACCCACAAGTATCTTACTCCGAACAGAGTCGATCTGGCCGAGAACGGCGGCATAAAGCCGGATATCGAGGCAGTCAATACAAATGAGGACCCGCAGGTTCAGCTTAACGCGGCAATAAAGGCGCTGAAATAGTTAAGCATAAGGCGAGCATAGGAATCCGTTTTTAAGCGGATATTGTCGGCACAGGCTGCGTTTCGCTCAATCACAAGGCGACAGCCTTCCTCAATCGCGAAGCCTTGCCTGTACCAACACTCTCTCGCTTAAAAATCTTCGACCTCTGCAAATGGATTTTTGTTCTTTATCAAGGCAGAGGACGCAGGAATACTGGCGTATTTCAAGGACGATAACGCAGAGAAAGGACAAAAAGACTTTGCAGAGGCGGGTTCATATGCTCGCCTTATGCTTAAGCGGCATTCAAATATATGATTTAAAATAAAGGAGAGCTAATTATGGCTACCGAAAGCAAATTTAAAATGAGTCAGGAGCGCTATGACGCTCTGAAAGCAGAACTCCAGTACCTTGAGACCGACAAGGCAAAGGAAGTGTCCGAGCAAATCAAGGAAGCCCGGAGCTTCGGCGACCTTTCTGAGAATAGCGAATATGATGAGGCGAAAACCGAACAAGGCAAGCTGTATTCCAAAATAGCAGAGATCCAGAATCTCATTGACAACGCTGAGATCGTTGAGAGAATGGACTCTGACGTCGGCAAGGGTGGGGTTACTCTCGGCAGCGTCGTCAAGGTGCGCGATCTTGACGAGGGATACGAGGAAGAGTATACCATCGTCGGTTCTCAGGAGGCAAATCCCATGGAGTACCGTGTATCCGACGATTCCCCGTTCGGCAGAGGTCTCTACGGCCATGTCGCGGGCGATAAGATAGATGTTGAAGCTCCGGCAGGAACGCTTCACTTTGAGATAATTTCCGTAGAAAATGGTTGAGTGAGGATAGGATATGAGCAACAATAATACAAATGAGGCGGTGCAGGAGCAGGATCTTGGCGAGCTCCTCCAGATCCGCCGCGATAAGCTCAAGAGCTTACAGGACGAGGGCAGGGACCCCTTCCGGCAGACGAGATTTGTAAGAAGCGCATACTCGGCGGAAATTAAGGCTGATTATGATGCCTTAGCGGAAAAGACCGTTCAGGTCGCGGGCCGAATCATGTCCAAGCGCGGCATGGGCAAGGCCATTTTCTGCCACATAAAGGACGACCGCGGCCAGATACAGCTCTATATCCGCAAGGACGCGGTTACCGAGCAGGAGTTTGCGGATTTCCGCAAGTACGATATCGGTGATATAATCGGTGTGTCCGGCTATGTGTTTAAGACAAAAACCGAGGAGATATCCGTCCATGTCGAGGCGGTCACGCTGCTCTCAAAGAGCCTCAGACCACTGCCCGAAAAGTTCCATGGCATGACCAATACAGAGCTCAAGTACCGTCAGCGCTATGTTGACCTTATCATGAGCGATGAGAGCCGCCGCAACTTTGAGATACGCTCGAAGTTTATAAGCTATGTGCGCTCCTTCCTTGAAGGACGTGGCTTTATGGAGGTGGAGACGCCGGTTCTGAACACCATCTCCGGCGGCGCGACTGCAAGACCGTTTATCACGCACCACAATACGCTGGACATTGATATGTACCTGAGAATAGCCACCGAGCTTAACCTCAAGCGCCTGATCGTCGGCGGAATTGAGCGCGTGTATGAGATAGGCCGTATCTTCCGCAACGAGGGAATGGACACGAAGCACAACCCCGAGTTTACGACCGTTGAGCTGTATCAGGCGTATGCAGACTTTAATGACATTATGGATCTGTTCGAGGAGCTGCTGTCTGGCGCGGCAATGAGCATTCTCGGCACTTATAAGTGCCGCTGGCAGGAGCAGGATATTGACCTTACGCCCGGATGGGAGCGCCTTACGATGGCTGAGGCCGTCAAGAAGTACGTTGGCGTTGACTTCATGGCGATAGACGGCGATGAAGCCGCCGTTGCCGCTGCAAAGGCAGCGGGCGTTGACATGGATAAGGTCGAGGCGACATGGGGTCACGCGCTGTACGAGACTTTCGACCAGCTCGTTGAGGAAAAGCTCATCCAGCCGACCTTCATCACCATGCACCCTGTCGATGTATCGCCTCTTGCAAAGCGCTCACCCAAGGACCCCAGACTCACTGAGCGTTTCGAGCTGTTCATCTGCCACAGCGAGATGGGCAACGCTTTCTCCGAGCTGAACGATCCTATCGACCAGCGCCAGCGCTTCCTCAAGCAGGTTGAAATGCGCGCCAACGGCGACGACGAGGCGGGAATGATGGACGATGACTTCATCAATGCGCTTGAGTACGGCATGCCTCCCACAGGCGGACTCGGCATCGGCATTGACCGCTGCGTGATGCTCCTGACCGGCGCAAGCTCCATCCGCGACGTTATCCTGTTCCCCACAATGAAACCTTTGGACTCTGACAAGAAGGTTGAGAAGGCTGCTGCGACTCCTGTTGAAGCTGCTCCGGTTGTTGAAGAAAAGATTGATTTCAGCAACGTAGTAATCGAACCTCTCTTTGAAGATTTCGTCGATTTCGAGACATTTTCTAAGTCCGATTTCCGCGCTGTAAAGGTTCTTGAATGTGAAGCAGTACCGAAATCTAAGAAGCTCTTAAAGTTCACTCTGGACGACGGAACAGGCGTAAATAGGACGATTTTAAGCGGTATTCACGCATTTTATGAGCCCGAAGAACTCGTTGGCAAGACCTTGATTGCGATCACGAATCTGCCTCCGAGACCGATGATGGGAATCGACTCTTGCGGTATGCTTCTCTCCGCAATTAACAAGCGTGGCGAGGAAGAAGAACTTCATCTTCTGATGGTCGATAACCACATTCCGGCAGGTGCAAAACTCTATTGATTTGGGTCAAAAAAAGGTTAAAATCTCCGTTTTAGTCACCAAAAATCACCAACCGTTCTCCAATTTGGAGCAAATCAATGTGTGATTTCCCGTATAATCCCTTAAAATCACATAATAGCTTATAGTTTCCCACAAGACTCACTATCGAAAGGTAGTGGGTCTTTTTTTGTTTTCTGCGTTTTGTCCAACTGACCATTTTGTCTGTGAAGATATAACAATATATAAGGTACTTCCCGCTGTGAATTTCACGGCGGGATTTTTTCCTTTCTGGAGGTTTTACATGAGCCCAAAAAATTTTTTTGAAAAAGTTTCAAAAAGTGTGTCGTTTTTCGGCCTCAAAAGTTGCTGTAAGGGATTGTGGGGCAAAACCCCGCGATGCTCTTTGACAATTGAATATACATTCATCAGGTACGTTCCTTGTGCTGAGGGAAACCTCAAGCCGAGCCTACAAGTGCGCCATGACCCTTATTTAAGGCGAGCGATAAAACTCATGTAGTTGAAGCCGAATTGCTTTCGGTGGTGGCGATGACAAGCACAGGGGTTAATGATACTTCTCTACGGAGGCGGCGGAGAACCCGGCGCGGGTGAGATTCCCATGGACTTGTTTCGCAAACAAGCGCCTGATGTATTCCCTGTGCGTGGGGCGTCGTGGACAAATAACGCACACGAACATAGCTGTTTGGGAACAGACAGCTATAAATAAAGAAAGGAGGAAACCCCATGGAAAACTGTAGAGTGATTGCCATCACAAATCAGAAAGGCGGAGTCGGTAAGACAACGACATCGGTAAACCTCGGCGTTGGACTCGCAGCACAAGGAAAGAAAGTCCTTTTAGTTGATGCAGATCCACAAGGTAGTTTAACGGTGAGTCTCGGTGTAAAGAATCCCGATGAACTGGAAATGTCGCTTTCTACTCTTATGCAGTCGGTCATTGATGATGAACCGCTTTCTTCTAATGCTATTTTGAAGCATCCAGAAGGCGTTGACTTGCTTCCTTCTAGGGTCAATCATACGCTGGTATATTACAATCATCAGGATGAACTCGGAACCTATTACAGCATCAATACGCCTAAGACGGACGCCGGTAAAAGAGATATTCCGATTGTTGAGGGTGTACGGGAAGCGTTTGAAATGGAACGTAAGTATCAAGAGGAAAACGGTATTGAGAGCAAGTCCCGTATTGATGGGTATGAAGATTTTATCTTCGTAAACCGTAACGGTGAGGTACAGCACCAAGGGACATTAAATAAAGCATTGAAAAGAATCATGCGGGACTGTAACGACCAGGTGCTTCTTGAAAATGACCTTGAAAGCGAACCGACACTCTTACCCGATTTCAGTTGCCATGTCCTCAGACATACATTCGCTACACGAATCTGCGAGGCCGGTGTCAACTTGAAAGTGATTCAGGATATTCTTGGGCATGTCGATATATCTACGACAATGAATATCTATGTGGATGCCATGAACGATTTGAAGAAGAAGGAAATCGCTGCGTACAGCAAGTATATTACGAAGCCGGAGGATGTTGACAATCTAACACAGCAGGATCTGAATATGATAACCATGAGAAAAATGGGATTCTGATTTACCTGAACTCTAAGAAGCCACGAGGAAATGTACCTTGTGGCTTCTTTCGCGTAATTTGCACATTTCTCAAACCAGTACGAAATACATATACTAAAAGCAAAGCAAAAGACAAGGAGCTTTTAGTATGGAGAACAGTATTTCAAACATGAGACCGGAACTTGTCAAAGAGTGGTCTGAGAAGAACTACCCATTGACACCTGACTGCGTTCCGTTTGGATCAAATAAGCTGTATTGGTGGCGTGGTTCTTGCGGTCACGAATGGCAGACGAGTGCGAAGGCTCGCTCCTATGGCGAGGGATGTCCGATATGCTCTAACGCAAGAATTGTTCCCGGAATAAATGATCTTCAAACTTTGGAACCGGAACTATCAAAAGAATGGTCTCGAAAGAATAGCCCGTTACTTCCGACAATGGTGGGACCGGGTTCACATAGGAAAGTTATATGGAAAGGAAAGTGCGGGCATGAATGGTCGGCAGTAATTAAAAACCGCGTTGCGGGTGCTGGTTGTCCTTATTGCTCACATAATAAAGTTCTTGCCGGCTTCAACGACTTGGAGACGTTATATCCCGAAGTGGCAAAAGAATGGTCTGAAAGAAATCTTCCATTACTGCCGTCACAAGTTACGGCTTTTGCAAACAAAAAGGTTTGGTGGAAGTGCAGCGAAGGACACGAGTGGTTTACGCTTATCTCTACGCGCTCATCCGGAAGTAAATGTCCTTATTGTAGCGGAATCAAACTTCTAAAAGGTTTCAATGATCTTGCAACGACACATCCTGATCTGGCTCTTGAATGGTCAGAACGAAATGGCGATTTGCATCCCGATATGGTGAATGATAAATCTACAAAGAGCGTACGGTGGAAGTGCCATGTCTGCGGATACGAATGGAAACAACAAATCAAAACAAGAGTGAATGGCGGAGAGTGTCCTTCTTGCTCAAATAGATGTGCAATCACAGGATATAATGATTTGGCATCGACCGAGCCGGAGTTGATGAAAGAGTGGGACTACTCAAAGAATAAGATTGATCCGACTAAGATACTCCGAACAGCGTATAACCGTGCATGGTGGAAATGTGAGTTCGGGCATAGCTGGAATGCTCCCATTTGTGATAGAACACTTGGGGACTGCTCCTGCAAAGAGTGTGAATCAGAGTTTATTGCATCGCTGCCTCAATTACTGACGATGTACTATGCAAGAGAAAACAATCTGAACGTGGTTCTGCGAACAACGGACGTAATCGGACTTCCAGTAGATGCTTATATACCTTATTTCAATTTGGTGGTCGATGGATTTGAACATAGCCGTAAGATTAAAGCGGTAAAGAAAAGCTTATGCAATCAAAACGGTATTACATACTGCGAGATAAACAGCAAAGATCCATTTGCTATGGCAGCTCAAATCAAAGCAATTTTCAGGAAGAATCATGTTTATGTCACATCAGAGAACGAGAACGACATACGCTTTTGTCGAAATTTGTTCTTCTCCGTGAAGCGCAAAAATGCCCGTACATCTTGAAATCTCGGGATTTCTGTGCTATAATTATTTGTCGGCAAAGAAAGCTTCTCGCTTTCAAAACAATGAAACCCTTTCGCCGAAGTCTCCAATTTAGTCTCCATTAAGCCGATACATCATGGTAAATTATAATTCAATATGGGAAATGCTAAAAAAGAGATATGACGGAATGGTAAGGTTTAAGGCGCTTTGGGACGAAAATATGAAAGCTTTTTTTGTTTCCCGACAATGAAACCTTTGGACAAGGATAAGACCGAAAAGACCGAGACCAAGGCGGAAG
>OLNX01002893.1_pt1 | contig 12164 bp, 9 predicted proteins | sample 1672611 | NCBI WGS metagenome assembly OLNX01 (sample SAMEA3136705, study PRJEB25190) | human gut metagenome
GGTCATGCTCGACAACGCCTCTATGGGTGTGATCATCGGCCAGATCTGCGGCCGGTGGGGCAACTTCATGAACCGCGAAGCACACGGCAGCGTGACGGACTCGTTTTTCAAGATGGGCCTTGCCGACGCGGCGGGCAATATCACCTACTACCATCCGACGTTTCTGTATGAATCGGTCTGGAATCTCGTGGGCTTTATCGGCCTTCATTTCTACTGCAAGAAGCGCAAGTTCGACGGCGAGGTGTTTTTGCTTTACGTCGCGTGGTATGGCCTTGGGCGCGCGTGGATCGAAGGCATGCGCACGGACAGCCTCTATCTGTTCTCGACCGGCATCCGCGTCAGCCAGCTCGTTGCGGCGGTATCGTTCGTCGCAGCCGCAGGCGCAATTGCGTTCGTACTTTTGAAGAAAAAGCCGAAGCCCGAGAACCTTTTTGCGAACCGCATCCATGAATCGCCTGACACGCAGGACGAAAAGCCCGACGAAATGTGAACTTTTTGAAAAAAGTGCGCAAAGATACCACACATTCTGAAAAGTGTGATATAATCGAGACAAGAATGCAATAACCTTGAAGGGAGTATTTACTATGAATCTGTCTGAAAATTTTGAAAGCGTCAAGAATTTTGCGATGGGCGCTGCCCAGACCGCGACCCAGAAGGCCAAGGTTCTGGCTGCCGTCGCCAAGGCAAACGTCTCCATCTACGCCGAGGAAGATAAGATCCGCAAGGCTGAAGCCCAGCTCGGCAAGCTCTACTATCGCGACTACGCGGTCGGCGAGGAGATGGATACGGCGGAGTATCTGCCGTGGTGCCAGAAGATCGACGAGTCCAAGAAGGCCATCGCCGAGCTGAAGGACTTCATCGCCTCCCTCCGCGAAGACGAAGCGCCCGCCGAGACCGAGGCCGCTCCCACGGACGACGATTTTGAGATCGTTGTCGCCGACGACGAGCCCAAGGCTGACAAGGCGCCCGCCGTCGAGGCTCCGAAGACGGAAGAAGCCCCCGCTGAGGAAGCTCCCGCCGAGGACGCCCCCAAGACAGAAGAATAAGCCTGTCAGAACCGGACGCATTGCTCGCAGTGCGCCCGGTTTTTCTGCTTTTTGAAGGAGACGGCCCATGCGACGGCTCTGCCTGTTCACCGGCGGCTTCGCCGCTGCCGCTGGTTTGTATCTGTTTCTGCTGCACGGTGCGCCAGGCGTGCTGCTCGCCGCGCTTGCAGCGGTCTGTGCGCTGCTGTTTCTGCTCCGGCGTCCGATTTTGCGCCGGGCGGCGGTCTGCGTGCTGGGCCTTTTGGCCGGATTTGCCTGGTGCCGTGGGTACGAGGCGCTTTTTCTGCGCCCGTTTGCAGACCTTTCCGGCGAAACAGCCGCGTTTTCCGCGCAGGCGCTTGCCGCTCCGCAGGAAAGCAGCTACGGGCAGTCCGTCTCCGCCCGGCTGACGCTGGACGGAAAAAGCTGCATGGCGGTCATTTACTTTGACGAGGCCGACGGTGAGATCCTTCCCGGAAGCCTCCTGTCCGGCACGGCAAAGTTCACCACGGCGCAGGAAAAGCATCTGCGCGGCAAGGATTACGATCTGTCGCGCGGCGTATTCCTGACGGCAAGCTGCCGCGAAACGCTGCACGCCGAGCCGGGCCGCGCATCAGTCTGGCTTGCCCCGGCTCTGTTTGCCGAACGCCTCCGCGCGGCGAGCCAGTCCGCATTCCCGTCTGACACGGCGGGCTTTGTACAGGCGCTGCTGCTGGGCGATAAAACAGGGCTCCGCTACGAGGATCAGAACGATCTGGCCATCGCGGGCATTTACCATGCCGTCGCCGTGTCCGGTATGCACGTTTCGATTTTGCTCGGCATGATCCTGCTGCTGTGCGGCGGGAACCACCGGCTTGCGGCGGCGCTCGGTCTGCCTGCCGCCGTGTTTTTTATCGTCATGCCCGGCGCACCCGCCTCTGCAGTCCGTGCAGGCGTGATGCAGGCGCTGGTCCTGTGCGCGCCGCTCGTGCGCCGGGAGAATGACCCGCCGACGACTATCTGTGCAGCCCTTCTCGTGCTGCTGATGCAGAACCCGTGGTCGCTTCTGAGCGTGGGGCTGCAGCTTTCGTTCGCTTCGACGGCGGGGATCGTCTTCTTTGCGGGCGGACTTTACCGGAGCCTTTCGGAAAACCAGTTCCTTACGCGCCTGCTGCGCCCCAAAACGGTTCTCAGCTCGCTTCTGCGCGCCATGCTGACGGCGCTCTGCTGCACGATCTCGTCCATGGTCTTCGCGCTGCCCATTACGGCGCTTCAATTTGGAACTGTCTCGCTTGCCGCGCCGGTCGTGAATGTGCTGGCGCTTTGGATGCTCTCGATCGTTTTCTGTGCCGGGCTGCTCACGGCGCTGCTTGCGCTGGCCCTTCCGGCAGCGGCAGGCGTCTGCGCATGGGCGCTGAGCTGGCCGGTGCGGCTGGTACTGCTGATTGTGCGGAGCGCGGCAAAGCTCCCGTTCGCGGCGCTTTATCTTGAAAACGGATATCTGATCGCAGCGGCAGCCTTTCTCTATGGGCTTGCGCTTCTGCTGGCCCTGCGCCCGAGGGCCGTCCAGTTCTGGCAGGCCGCTGCCGCAGCCGTGCTCGTCACGGCGTGCTGCATGGGGCTTTCCTGCGCGGATTACGCGCTGCCGGAGGCCTGCTTTTCCATGCTCGATGTTGGACAGGGACAGTGCCTCGTCAGCCGCAGCGGAGAAAGCGTCAGCGTGATCGACTGCGGCGGGCAGGAGGATGCCAGCGGCGAGACAGCCGCGCGGTTTTTGCTTGCGCGCGGCGTGACGCAGGTCGACCGGCTCATTCTCACGCACTTTGACGCTGACCACTGCAACGGCGTCCGGCAGCTTCTGCGGCGCGTGCGCGTCAAAACGCTCTATGTGCCGGACGTATCGCCGGAAAATAACCTCCGCACGAAAATCCTGTTCGCCGCCGCGCAGGCGGGCGCTGAAATCCGGTTTGTCACGAACGATCTGATGCTCCCGGACGGGATGCGCATGTTTGCGCCCACCGGAAGCGCGGAGGAAAGCAATACCGGGCTTTGCGTCTTGGCAGCCTGCGAAAAATATGATATTCTAATAACCGGCGACCTCACCGCACAGGCGGAGTACCGGCTGCTGTCCACGCATGCGCTGCCGCGTGCCGCCGTGCTCGTCGCGGGGCATCACGGCGCGGCTACGTCTACATCTGAGGCGCTTCTGCGCGCCGTCAAGCCGGAGGCCGTGCTCATCTCTGTGGGTGCGGACAACCGATTCGGACATCCGGCGGACGAAACGCTCCGCCGCATTGAAAAAGCCGGAGCGGCGGTCTTCCGCACCGATCTGTCCGGCACCATCACCATCAGGGGGTAAGCAAATGGCAAAAAAAAAGCCTGACGACGCCGCTGCCGAGGCTGCCACCGCCGATGCCCCGAAGGGAGGCGATGAGTAATGCCTATCGGACCTGCGCGCATGCCGCTCTTCGATCACCTGGGCGAGCTCCGTCGCCGCCTGACCATCGTGGTCGTGTCGGTGTTTGCCGCCGCCATCGTGCTGTATTTCGCCACGCCCGTGGTGCTCGACATCCTGGAAGACCCCATCCGCTCCTTTGTGCCGGACGGTAAGTTCTACATCACCACCACGCTCGGCGGCTTTGGCCTGCGCTTCTCGCTGGCCATCAAGATGGCCGTGGTCATGTGCACGCCCATGATCATCTGGCAGATTCTGGCATTTTTCCTGCCGGCACTGCGTCCCAACGAGCGCAAATGGGTCGTGCCCACGGTGCTCGCCTCGACGGTGCTGTTCTTCCTGGGCGCCATCTTCTGCTATTTCATCATCATCCCGGCGGGCTTTGAGTGGCTTATCGGCGAGACCTCGGCCGTCGCCACGGCGCTGCCCGACCTGGAGAACTACGTCAACATGGAGCTGCTCTTTATGATCGGCTTTGGCGTGGCGTTTGAGCTGCCGCTCATCATCTTCTACCTGTCCGTCTTCCACATCGTGTCCTACGCGGCCTTCCGCGGCGCCTGGCGCTACGTGTACGTGGGCCTGCTTGTGGGCTCGGCTGTGATTACGCCCGACGGCTCGCCCGTTACGCTGGGCCTCATGTATGGTGCCCTGCTCTCGCTCTACGAGATTTCGCTCGCCATTGCCCGCGTGGTCATTACCGCGCGCGAGGGCAAGGAGGGCTTGTTTGTGAGCCGTCTGGACCTGTTCTCGGACGATGAGGACGACGAGGAGTAAATCGGTATGCACGAGGTTGGCATTGTCAACGGCATACTCGATACAGTGATTCGCGCGGCGCGTGGGGCGGGGGCCTCGCGCGCCGTTTTGGTAACGCTGCGTATCGGGGATATGACCGAAGTTGTGCGCGAGGCGCTCGACTTTGCGTGGGAGACATTTCGCGATGAGGACCCGCTCACGCGAGGCTGCGAGCTTGCCGTGGAGGAAGTCCATCCACAAAGCGAGTGTCTGGACTGCGGGGAGGTCTTTGAGCACGATCGCTTCCATTGCCGCTGTCCCCAATGTGGCGGCGCCAACGTGCGTCTGCTGCACGGCCGCGAGCTCGACATCGCAAGTATCGAAATCGAAACCCCCGACGATTAGCCCGCTAGCCATCTGGTGATGGGGTATAAAGGGGCCAAAGTAAGGAGTGCCGAGTATGGCTGAGAAAACGATTGATATCGCGTCGCCGATTCTGTCGCGCAACGAGCGCCTGGCAGATCAGCTGCGACAGCGATTTAAAGAGACAAACACCTATGTGATCAATGTGCTGTCGAGCCCCGGTTCGGGCAAGACCACCACGATCCTGGGCACCAACGAGCGCCTGCGCGACAAGGCTGGCCTGCGCTGTGCCGTCATCGAGGGCGATATTGCCTCGGATGTCGACGCCATCACCATGAAGGAAGCCGGCATGCCCGCCATCCAGATCAACACGGGTGGCCTGTGCCACCTCGAGGGCAACATGATCATGGAGGCCGTTGACGCGTTCGACCAGGCGGTGGGCCTTCAAAACATCGACGTCATCTTTATCGAAAACGTGGGCAACCTGGTCTGCCCGGTCGACTTTGACCTGGGCGAGAACCTGTCCATCATGATTCTCTCGGTGCCCGAGGGCGACGACAAGCCCATCAAGTACCCGGGCATCTTCCAGCACGCCGGCGCGCAGCTGCTCAATAAGGTCGACGTGGCCCCGGCTTTCGCTTTTGATATGGATAGGTATACTAAGACACTCGATGACCTCAATCCGCAGGCGCCGCGGTTTGCCGTGAGCGCGCGCAAGGGCGAGGGCATGGATGCCTGGTGCGATTGGCTCATCGGGCAGATCGAGCAAGCAAGGGCGTAAATCGGCCGCCATACGGGCGGGCGTAGCCGCAGAGACACGAGATAGGAGCCTCTTTTGAAGCTCATCATCGCCGAGAAAAACGACGCCGCGCGTCAGATCGCCGAGCGTCTGTCCACGGGCAAACCCAAAAAGGACAAGGTGTACAACACCGCCATCTACCGTTTTGAGTGGAAGGGCGAGGAGTGCGTGACCATCGGCCTGGCCGGTCACATCCTTGCGCCCGATTTTTGCGACAGCGTGCTGTTCGATAAAAAGCTGGGCTGGTATTCGGTTACCGAGGACGGCGAGATGCTGCCGGCCGACATGCCCGATGGTCTGGCACGCCCGCCCTACGACACCAAGCGCAAGCCGTTTCTTGCCGACGGCATCTCCATCAAGGGCTGGAAGCTCGAGAGTCTGCCGTATCTCACCTGGGCACCCGTCATTAAGCTGCCGGCCGAGAAGGAACTCATCCGCTCGCTTAAGAACCTCGCCAAAAAGTCCGACAGCGTCATCATCGCCACGGACTTTGATCGCGAGGGCGAGCTGATCGGTTCGGACGCCCTCAACAAGGTGCGCGAGGTCGCGCCCGACCTGCCGGTCGCCCGCGCCCAGTATTCTTCGTTTACCAAGGCCGAGATCACGCAGGCCTTCGATAACCTTGTCTCGCTCGACCAGAACCTGGCCGACGCCGGCGAGAGCCGTCAGCACATCGACCTCATTTGGGGTGCGGTGCTCACGCGCTACCTGACGCTCGCCAAGTTTGGCGGCTTTGGCAACGTGCGTTCCGCCGGCCGCGTGCAGACGCCGACGCTTGCCCTGGTGGTCGAGCGCGAACGCGAGCGCATGGCGTTTGTGCCCGAGGACTATTGGCAGATTCGCGGCATGGGTGCCGCGCAAGGCGCTGCCGAGGACGATCGCTTTAAGATCGCGCACAAGACGGCGCGCTTTACCGACAAGGATGCTGCTGAGACGGCGTACGGTCACGTTGACGGCGCTACGACGGCAACCGTCGCCGCGGTGACCAAGCGCTCGCGCAAGCAGCAGCCGCCCACGCCGTTTGCGACCACCTCGCTGCAGGCTGCCGCTGCAGCCGAGGGTATCTCGCCTGCGCGTACCATGCGCATCGCCGAGTCCCTTTACATGGCGGGCCTCATCAGCTACCCGCGTGTCGACAATACCGTGTACCCCGCGACGCTCGATCTGGGCGCCGTGGTGAGCGACCTGGCAAAGATTAACCCGGCGCTGGCACCCGTGTGCAAAAAGGTACTCGCCGGTCCCATGAAGCCCACGCGTGGCAAGGTCGAGACCACCGACCACCCGCCTATCTACCCCACGGGCGAGGGCGATCCGTCCACGCTCGACGGCGGCCAGCGTAAGCTCTACGACCTCATCGCCCGCCGCTTTCTGGCAACGCTCATGGGGCCCGCGAGCATCGAGAACACCAAGCTCGAGCTCGACGTGAACGGTGAGCCGTTCGTGGCTTCGGGCGATGTGCTCGTGACCCCGGGTTTCCGCGAGGCGTATCCGTATGGACTCAAGCGCGATGAGCAGATGCCGCCGCTGGAGCAGGGCGATACGGTCGACGTGTTCGACATTAAACTCGAGGCCAAGCAGACCGAGCCGCCCGCGCGCTACAGCCAGGGCAAGCTCGTGCAGGAGATGGAAAAGCGCGGCCTGGGCACCAAGTCCACACGCGCGAGCATCATCGAGCGCCTGTACGCCGTGCGCTACCTCAAAAACGATCCCGTGGAGCCGAGTCAGCTGGGCATCGCCATCATCGATGCACTGACGCAGTTTGCCCCGCGCATCACGAGCCCCGATATGACCAGCGAGCTCGATGGCGACATGACCCGTGTGGAGCGCGGCGAGGATACCGAAGAGCATGTCGTGGCGCACTCGCGCGCGCTGCTGGCTGGCGTGCTCGACGAGCTGCTCAAGCACACGCAGGAGCTGGGCGACGCCATCAGCGACGCCGTCACGGCCGATGCGCGCGTGGGCGCCTGCCCCAAGTGCGGCAAGGACCTGGTTATGAAGACGAGCGCCAAGACCCGTGGCAGCTTCATTGGCTGCATGGGCTGGCCCGACTGCGACGTGACCTATCCGGTGCCGAGCGGCGTCAAGGTAAGCCCGCTCGAGGGCGAGGCGGCCGTGTGCCCCGAGTGCGGCGCGCCGCGCATTAAGTGCCAGCCGTTCCGCCAGAAGGCCTTCGAGATTTGCGTGAACCCCACGTGCCCCACCAACTACGAGCCCGACCTTAAGGTGGGCGAGTGCAAGGTGTGTGCCGAGGCCGGACGCCATGGCGACCTGATCGCACACAAGAGCGAGAAGAGCGGCAAGCGCTTTATCCGCTGCACCAACTATGACGATTGCGGCGTGAGCTATCCGCTGCCGGCGCGTGGCAAGCTCGAGGCGACGGGCGAGACCTGTCCCGAGTGCGGCGCCCCCATCGTGGTGGTCAACACGGCGCGCGGCCCGTGGCGCATCTGCGTGAACATGGACTGCCCGACCAAGGAGAAGAAACCCGCCCGCGGCCGCAAGACCACGACTAAGGCGAGCACGGCCAAGAAGACGACGGCGGTCAAGAAGACGACCGCCAAAAAGACGACGGCCAAGAAGTCGACTACCAAAAAGACCGCCGCCGACAAGTAGCGGCGCAGTCGAAACATTGCCGAAAACAAAAACGAGCGAGGACCCCGCGATCCTCGCTCGTTTTCTAGGCAGTCATTGGGGACGTTCTTTAATGAGTAGTCGTTTGAGAACGTCGCATGCGACTAGTTCACTTCGACGGGTTTGGCGCCGGGATAGCGCTCCTCAAAGTCTAGACGGTACTTATTGTCATTGGTGCCCGCCACGTTGTCGCGCGACAGTGGCGTCACGATCTCATTCTTGTGGTCCGCAGGCTTGGCGTATTTCAGGCTGATCTCCCAGGCATCACAGATTGCGTCAATGCGGTGATCCAGGTCGTCGTACAGGGCAACGATGTCTTTCCAGGAGCTGTAGTTCTTGGAGCTCGTCGGGACGTCTAGGTCCTCGACGATGTCGTAATACTGCTCGATGGTGTCCTCCGTGCGCTCGGCGACGTCGGCGAGATTTTGACGGGTGGTTCGATCCTCTTCCAGATAGCTGCCGTTGAAGTTCTGCGCGCAGCCACGGACGTAGTTGTCGAGGTCTTCGAGCAAGTCGTAGTATTCGCTCAGTCGGCGGTAGAGATTCTGCTCGGAGAGCGTTGCTTCGCCGCCATCCTCGTCGTCGTCATCGTCATCATCGTCGTACAGGCTGTTGGGATCGCCGAGAGGCTTTAGGTCATCGTCGTCGACGTCATGGTGCAGCTTAGCTACCTCGGCAGTCGTCTGCGTGGCGGCGTTGTCGAAAGGCTTGATCACAAAGAAAACGACCAGGGCGATGATGATCGCCACCAGCACAACGATAACGGCGATAAGCGGCCCGGTGCCGCTCTTTTTGGGAGCGGGGGTCTGTGACGAAGCGGGCGCGTATGCGGGAGCCGGCTGCTGTTGGGGCGAGCCGCTCGCGACGGGTATGCGCTGCGTGGTCTCGACGGCTGCGGGGCCTGCGGCGGGGTCGGGGCGATAGGCGAGGGGGTCGTCCGCCTTGGCTTGCGGCGTATCGAGGGAACCGGTCTGCTCAAAAGCGGGCTGGCTATCGCTTGCGGTTGTTTGCTCAACGGGTGCACCGCACGAGGTGCAGAACTTGGCATTATCTGCAAGAAGCTTGCCGCACGAGGCGCAATACCGAGACATTGCCACTCCTTTCGCCACATTTCAATGCAATACGACGATTATACCCAGCGTCCAAAATTCCCCATCATAAGTTGCGGTGAAATAGGGACTGTTTGGCGGTCTCAGAGCTTCAATCAGTCCCTATTTCACCGCAACTTCGGGGATGCCTCGATGGCTAGGTTGGATTTGGGACGCGCCGAGCACTGGGGTATCATGGCTTGGTTGATATATCTGCATTTACGCGCCTTGTAGGAAGGGGCTGCGCCCATGGCTTTTGAGCCCGCTCAACATAGCTTTATCACGCTCGAGGGCGTCGATGGCGCCGGCAAGTCCACGCAGGCGCGCCTGCTTGCCCGCGCGCTCGAACTCGCTGGCTACCAGGTTGTGAGCCTGCGCGAGCCGGGCGGTACCGCCATCAGCGAAAAGATCCGTGCTCTGCTGCTCGACCCCGCCAATACGGCGATGGGCGACACTTGCGAGCTGCTGCTGTATGAGGCCGCCCGTGCCCAGCTGGTGCACGAGGTCATCGCGCCCGCCCTTGCTGCCGGCAAGGTTGTCCTGTGCGACCGCTTCTACGATTCCACGACCTGCTACCAGGCGTTTGCCGATGGCCTCGATCGCCAGATAGTGCGCGACGCCAACAACCTGGCCGTCGCGGGTACGCACCCGGCGCTCACACTCGTCTATCACATCACGCCCGAGCAGGCGGCGCTGCGCATGGCCGACCGCGGTGCGGCAGATCGCATGGAGGCTAAGGGCATGGCCTTCCAAGAGCGTGTCTACCAGGGATTTTGCGCCATCGCCGCCGAGGAACCAAACCGCGTAAAGCTCATCGACGCGACCGCGTCCATCGAGGACGTCTTCGCGCGGACGGTCGAGCAGGTTCGCGTCTACGGCCTCGACATTTCCCAGGACGCCGTCACCGCCGCGCTTGCCCAGGAGGCCGAGTAACATGGCCCCCGCTCAGGCAAGCCTGCTGGCCAAGCTCGACACCCAAGAGCGCGTGCGCGACTTTTTGACCAACGCCGTCGCCAGCGGCCGCGCATCGCACGCCTACCTGTTTTTGGGCGCTCCCGGCGCCGGCAAGCTCGATGCCGCATGGGCGCTCGCCCAGGCCTTCCTGTGCGAGCAGGACGGCTGCGGCGCATGCGACAGCTGCGTGCGCGTTGCGCGGCACACGCATCCCGACGTGCACTATTACACGCCCGAGAGCGCCACGGGCTACCTCATTGCCCAGACCCGCGAGCTGCTCGACGATGTGCTTCTGGCGCCCATCCGTGCCAAGGCCAAGGTCTACATCATCGACCGTGCCGAGCAGCTGCGCGCCAACACCGCCAACGCACTGCTCAAAACACTCGAGGAGCCGCCCGAGGGCGTTATGTTCATCTTGTTGGGCACCTCGGCAGACGTGATGCTGCCCACCATCGTGAGCCGCTGCCAGTGCGTGCCGTTTCGGCTGGTGTCGCCCGCCGTCGCCGCGCAGGCCGTGAGCCGCGCCACCGGTCAGGACCCTGCGCGTTGCCGCATGGCCGTCGCAGTAGCGGGAAGCCCCGCGCGTGGCATCGAGTTCCTCAAGAGCGCCGAGCGCCAGGACGCCCGCCGTCAGATGGTTCGCGCCATCGATTCGCTCATCGCCGCCGACGAGGCCGACGTGCTCAGCCGCGCCAAGTCGCTCATCGTCGCCGTTAAGGCGCCGCTCGCCGAGGTCAAGTCCACGCAGGAAAAGGTGCTCGAGCAAAACGCCGACTACCTGTCGCGTGGAGCATTGAAGCAGCTTGAGGACCGCAACAAGCGCGAACTCAACGCGCGCGAGCGTTCGGGTATCATGGAAGCGCTGGCGAGCGCGCGGACGCTCATGCGCGACGTGCTGCTGACGCTTCAGGACGAGGCAGCCGACGTGGTGAACGAGGACGTGCGCGACACGATCGGGCGGCTTGCCGCCGCGACGAATGTTGCGGGTGCCACACGGGCGCTCGAGGCAGTCGCGACCGCCGAGCGCAACATCGCCAGAAACGTTACTCCCCAGCTGGCCATCGAGGTCATGCTGTTCGATATCAGGAAGGCACTGAAATGCCGTTAGTTGTACCCGTTAAGTTTACCTACGCCTCGCGCGACCTGTGGTTCGACCCGCAGGATCTGGATATCCTCGAGGCCGATTACGCCATTTGTTCCACCGAGCGCGGAACCGAGATCGGCCTGGTCACGGCCGATCCCTTCGAGGTGCCGCAAGACGAGATCGGTCAGCCGCTCAAGCCCGTGCTGCGCGTGGCGAGCGACATCGACCTGCAGCTTGCGGACGACCTAGCCATCCAGGGCGACGAAGCCATGGTCGACTTCCGCCGTCTGGTCAAGGAGCTCGACCTCGAGATGAAGCCGGTCGGCGTCGAGTACCTGTTTGGCGGCGAGAAGGCCGTGTTCTACTTTGCGGCCGAGGAGCGCGTCGATTTTCGTCAGCTCGTCAAGGACCTGTCCTCGACGCTGCACATTCGCGTCGATATGCGCCAGATCGGCGTGCGTGACGAGACCCGCCTGGTGGGTGGCTACGCCCAGTGCGGACAGGAGCTCTGCTGCACGCGCTTTGGCGGACAGTTTGAGCCCGTCTCGATTCGCATGGCAAAAGAGCAGGACCTGCCGCTCAACTCGTCCAAGATCAGCGGCGTTTGCGGCCGCCTGATGTGCTGCCTGCGCTACGAGTTCGAGGCCTACAAGGACTTTAAGAGCCGTGCGCCCAAAAAGAAGACGCTCATCGATACGCCGCTTGGCAAGGCGCGTATCCAGGAGTATGACACGCCGCGTGAGCAGCTGGTGCTGCGCCTGGAGAACGGCAAAGTCTTTAAGGTCAACCTGGCCGATATGACGTGCTCGGAGGGCTGCAAAAAGAAGGCCGCCGAGCAGGGCTGCAACTGCCGCCCCGACTGCGTGACGCGCGACGTGCTCGAGCGCATCGAGTCGCCCGAGATGCGTCTGGCGCTCATGGAGCTCGACCGCGAGAACGGCGTCGACGTGGGCGATGGCCTGTCGAGCGCCGACCGTCTTGCCGGCACGTCGATGCCCAAGCGCCGTCGTCGCGATGCCGATTCCGATGCCCGCGCTGCTCAGGGTCAGGGCGA
>OLNX01002894.1_pt1 | contig 12145 bp, 10 predicted proteins | sample 1672611 | NCBI WGS metagenome assembly OLNX01 (sample SAMEA3136705, study PRJEB25190) | human gut metagenome
CCCCTATCAGGTGTCCGGCGGCCAGAAGCAGCGGTGCGCCTGTGCCAGAGCCATCATCAACAACCCCAAGCTGATTTTGGCGGACGAACCCACTGGCGCTCTAGACAGCCACTCGTCCCAGATGTTGCTCTCTATCATCCAGAGCATCAATGAAACGCTGGGGGCAACCATTCTAATGGTAACGCATGATGCCTTTTCCGCAAGCTACGCAAACCGTATTCTCTTTTTACAGGACGGTGCAATCTTCACGGAAACTCTCAAAGGCAACGATTCACGCAGGACTTTCTTTAACAAAATTTTAGATGTCCTCACCATGATGGGAGGGGGCGTGAACGATGTACTCTAAACTTGCTTTTCGGAATATTCGTAAGAGCCTACGGGATTATATCATCTACTTTGTGACGCTTACCCTGACTGCGTCGTTGATGTACTCCTTCCTGGCGCTGGGATTCTCCCCAGATATTCTTGCCATGACGGAAAATATGTCGATGCTCACCTCTGGTATCCTGATGCTGTCGGTGTTGGTTGCGATGCTTTCCTCATTTGTCGTTGGATATGCTATCCGGTTCATGCTAAGCCAGCGGAAAAAAGAGTTTGCCGCTTATGAACTGATGGGTATGGAGGTGAAAACCGTCCGAAACCTATTTCTGGTGGAAAACAGCATGATTGGCGGAGCCGCCTTTTTGCTGGGTTTGCTGCTTGGAACCGGACTGTCCGGGTTATTGAATCAGGTAGTTCAAAATATTTTTGAAGTTCCGCATCATTATCAGGTCTTGTTCTCTCTCCGTGCGTTGGGGATGACCCTTTTCTTTTTCGTCCTGATGTATGGATTCAGTATGCTTCGTGCGGCAAAGGTCATCCGGCGCCGGAAAGTGATTGAACTGCTTTACGACAACCAGAAGAATGAGGAAGTTGGATACCAGCCCTTATATCGGATCGTTCTGACCGGTCTGCTCTCCCTTGCCGCTATGGTGGCGGGCGTAATTCTGCTGGAAAAGGCGCTGCACATTCAGACCAATGAAGCGATGCTGTATTGGAGCGGGGCTTGTCTGCTGATTCTTGCAGGCGTTTATGAGCTGCACCGGAAGGTTCCTGTGTTGCTCTACCAACTGGCAAAAAGAAACCCGCGCCGGAAGTATCGGGGAGAAAATCTATTTTTCTTGGGACAGATCGGCAGGCGCATCCAATCTTCAGGACGGACAATGGCTGTTGTGGCGATCCTGCTGACCGTTTCGCTTGCGACCATGTTTGTGGGATTGACAATGGGTGCGGGCTATAAGGCCAACATGGAGGCGTATTACCCCTATGATGCCGGTGTTGCCATTGACGCGCCCTTAACCAAGAACAGCATGGATTCCGTCCGTTCCTTTGTGGAGGAACGCTGCGAGGCAGAGGACAGCGTAACCTATTACCTGTATGCGGTTCCGAATGAAGCCATTGAAGCCTTGGCCTTGTCTGACTACAATCACCTCCGAGAGATTCTGGGGCTTTCGCCTGTTTCCATGAGCGACAATGAATTTTTGATTCACTGTGATACATGGAACTATATGGACGGCATTCAGCAGAGATTGGAACAGCAGCCGGAGATTACACTAAACGGCCGGACTTTGACCCCTGCGGAAATGCTGATCCTGACAGAGCCAATGGAGCAGTATCAAATGGCCGGAACAAAGGGATATGTTCTGGTTCTGCCAGATGAAGTGGCTTCCCGGCTGTCCGGGGAGAAAATCCGTCTGGTGATGAAACTTGAGGATAGCGGATACCCGGAACTGAAAAACGAACTCAAGCAATTCCTGAACAGCGGTAAATGGCAGCCTGACATCCAGCTTGGACAGGATTTGCCGGAACGGGTGACGATGGGGGTAACAGTAAAGGCGTGGGGCGTTGCCAATTCACTGACCGGATTCACGACACTTTCTTTCTGCGGCTTGTATCTGAGCGTTATTTTTATCATTCTCTCCTGTTCAGTGCTGGCCTTTGAGCAGCTTTCCGCCATCGACCGGAACCAGAAAAATTACGCGGTGATTGACCGGCTGGGTGTATCAGGCCACAGGCAGGCTTCCCTCATCCGCAAGGAACTGTCTACCGTATTCCTAATCCCTCTATTTTTTCCTATCGTTCTTACAGTTCTACTGATTGTGGGGACGCAGTCCTTTTTCGGGGAAGCAATTTTGCAGGAAGGACTGGTGCTGTTCTATGGTCTGGTCACAATCCTGCTGTTCTGCGCTATATACCTGACCTATTTCGGTGCGACCATGTTCCTGTTCAGACGAGTCATTCTCCGGCCTGAAATGAGATAATTTTTGGTTGGTTATAAATTTGAAATGCCGTAATATTGACCATGAAATTGGCTGGTAGTTGGATGTAGCTGAGGTGTGGTTGCCGATATCTATCTGCTTCGCTTAATGCGGGTAATCGTCAAGATCAGAAGTATCTGCCTATAAGGCTTGACTTGACAATAGAGTGCAAATTACGTATAATTTATTACAGTAAACATGAGAGAGGTGAACACGATGTTGTTCGGGAAGTTTTGTATTGGATTCAGCTCCACACAAGTTTATACTATGAAACATTGTGCGGAGCCTTTTCTGAAAGTTGATTTATAAAGTGGAAAGGCTAAGGCAGATATAAGACTGTCTTTGCTTTTTATACCCTTTTATCAAATCAACAATCGATAATTTACTGTTTAGGCCACAGACAATGTTTTGTTTGTGGCCTTTTGTTTTGCTTATTTATAAGTGACTATGCAAAGGGTGCACGATGTAGTGTACCCTTTTTCTTTTGGAGGAAATAGATATGACTGAAGAACATAGTTTGTTGACCGGGAGTGTGCCGAAAAAACTGGTCGTTTTCGCTTTCCCGTTGCTTTTAGCAAATATACTGCAATCATTTTACAATGTAGTAGATATGCTTGTAGTCGGCCGAATTGTAGGCGATACAGGCCTTGCGGCCATTGGTAACGCTTCTAAATTGTGCTATATCATCAATTCAATTTGTATTGGTATGACGATGGGCGGAGCCGTGTTGATTGCTCAGTATAAGGGGGCAGACGATAAAAAGGGGCAGGCGGAGTCCTTTCAGATGCTGGCCTTGCTTTCACTGGTATCTTCTCTGCTTGTGACTATTGTGAGTTTGGCAACCTACCAGCCTTTATTCAAGATGTTAAATGTTCCAGCAGACACATATCAAGATGCCTGCGGCTATATGAAAATCATTTGCTGTGGGACTGTGTTCGTCTTTGGATATAATGCGGTCTGCTCTGTGCTAAAAGGATTGGGGGATTCTAAATCTCCCCTCTACTTTGTGGGAATTGCTACCATCATCAATGTCGTTTTAGACATTATTTTGGTGGGGCCTTTTGGAATGGGAACAGCAGGAGCGGCTTGTGCAACAATTACTGCACAAGGAATTTCCTTTGTGATTTCTCTATTCTATTTGAAGCGACATAAGATATTTTTTTCTATGGAAACTCAAAGGAAATTTATGTTTCAATGGGATAAGCTGACCGCCATTTTGAAAGTCGGTCTGCCTACAGCCATCCAGATGGTCGTGGTAAACACAGCCTATCTGCTTGTGACGGGAATGCTCAATCAGTTTGGTACTGCAGTATCTGCTGCATTTAATGTAGGACTGCAAATCAACACATTTGCCGGTATGCCCTGCTGGGCTATTGGACAGGCAGTAACGGCGATGGTCGGTCAGTGTATGGGGGCTGGACAAGTCAAACGCATCCGAAAGGTGGTAAAAATTAGTTTGTTGATGAATGTCGCCGTAACGCTCGTTGTCGTAATTAGCATACAGATTTTTGCAAAACCATTGATTTTGCTTTTCGGTAGTACCAGCCCAGAAGTAGTAAATGATGGTGTTTATTATTTGCGTATCTGTTGCGGTTTCAATAGTTTGATTTATGCCGCTATGTACACTTTGGATTCCTTTGCCATTGGTGTCGGTGCGGCAAATGTCGCTATGATTAACGCTTTACTGGACGCAGTTATCGTGCGTCTACCTATGAGTTGGATCTTGGCTTTTGCACTTAATATGGGGTTCCCCGGCATTTATTACGGTCAGGCGCTTTCGCCAGTCCTGCCCGCTATTGTAGGTTTACTCTATTTCATGAGTAAAAAATGGGAGCGAAAAACGCTCATTCAATCAGGCAACAAGGGGAGAAGTCATTGATGAATCGAATTGAAAAGAGCCAGACGCGCAGACGCAGAGTCGATGAACCTGTGAGTCAATACAGGAGGTGATAACATGGGAAATTAGCTGTATTTGATATATCCGAACCGGGCGGCAAAATTGCAGAAAAACTGCTCATGCTGTTAAGCTCCCGTCAGCGTCAAGAATTGGTAAGCTATCTTCTCAATTCCCAAAAACAACAAAATAATCGGACCGACAGCCCATGCACCATTCCTGAAACTTATAGAGGGCAGACAGTTATTGATGAACCGTTTACAGAGATTCGCATGGGTGATTTATACTTCTGCCAGGAACAACGGCTTGTATGTATTGGCGAGCAGATAATTGAATTAACCGCTAAGGAATTTGACATCCTTGCTTTGTTAATCGCTCACCCGAAGCGTGTATTTACTTATGAGCTTATTATGGAATTGGTCTGGAATGAGGATTATTCGCTCTATTCCCGAAAAGCCGTCAATAACCATGTGAGTAATCTGCGGAGGAAACTGAGAACTACACCTGATTCCCCGGACTACATCAAAAGTGTTATTGGTGTTGGTTATAAATTTGAAGTATTGTGATAAAGACCACAAGGCAATTTTATTTGTCCTGTGGCCTTTATTATAATATGAGGCTTTTTCATAAAATCCGTTTGAGGCCGTGATTACCTCAAAACACATTTTATATAAGCCTTACCAAAACTATGATGTTTCAGGAAAGAACATAGAATTTGCCCTTGTATAATCTCCCCAAAAGGAGGCTGATGAAGGATAAGCCTTCTGCGCTTCCTTTTCGGGGAGGGCTGATAATGCTGCCAAAGGGGAATATTCAACAGAATGGTTATTTTACATATAGAGTTTTATGCGCCGTAATCCATGTAGTATGGATTGCGGCGTTTTTAAGTTTGGCCGAATTTACAATAGTTTTATATCATACACCTTTCTGCGCGCCCATTCTTCTATGGGCGCGTATTTCATATATAAGCGGCTGTTACAACAAGGGTTGTCCGCACTGCCGCTCCCCACCCTCTGATTTCGATTTTGCCTAACAACTAAAAAATCGAAATTGGAGGAATTACCCATGAAAGAAATCAATCTGCGGGATTACTACCCGTTTTATACACAAGACATGATTGTTGAAGTGCCGGACGAGGTGGCTGATCTGCTCCGAGAATATAAGCTGGCTGAAGCCGCCTATATCCTGCGTACATACCGTCATAAGGCATATTTTTCTCTTGACTATGATACCAGCGTGGAGCGTGATGCGCTGGTAATCGTCCTGACACCGGCCGAAATTCTTGAACAGCAGGAGGAAAATGCCAGGCTGTATCAGGCGCTTGCTTCCCTGCCGGAGAAACAGCGAAACCGGATCACTTCGCATTTTCTGCTCGGCATGAGCCTTTCGGAAATTGCAAAGAGCGAGGGTTCCGGCGTCAGCTCTGTGCATGAAGGAATCCAGCGCGGACTTCGGCGTCTGAAAAAAGTTTTAGAAAAAATGGAAACAAACCCCGAAAATAATGCCAAAAAATGAAATGAATAATAGAGGGACATATTCGGCGGGACAAGCCTGACGGGTGTGACCGTACAGCATATGCTCCGGCCCACCCCAACTGAAAAACTGTCATAACTGCCACGCCCCTCGCTTGCTCCTTGACAACCGAATATACGCTGTTACAGGTACTTCATTCTGTGTTCCGAGCGGCAGATGGGGCGGCGCGGCGACAGGCAGCCTAAGGAGGTGATGAATCCAGGCTGTCCGAGCGATAAACGCAACCCACGCAACCGGCTGTGGCAGGCCGGACGCGACGACGGCACAGATCACAATGGTACTTCTTCACGGCTCCCTAAGGACTTGGGGAGAGTTCCTGCGGCGTGCGCCAGCTCTGGCAAAGCGGCGGCGTATGCGGGGCTATGATGCGGTGACGCTATCCGCAGCCTGTAACAGCCCCGCTCTGGTAAATCAGAGCTTGCCGGGGGGGCGTGGCAAATACGGCAGCTAATCGAAATCAGATACAATGGGCCGGGTCTGTGACTGTATGGGCGCAGGTCCGACCTATTCATGTGGTTTTGATGAAGGAATATGGAAATCACGGAAAGGGGGTATTAATACAAAGTATCTTCGACAAAAGACAAAGTAACGCGCTGAAAGTTATCCCATGATATGGTATAATCAGAAAGATAGATTTTTGAAATTAGTACAAGAGGCGGTATGCAGCATGAAAATATTATATGTTACAGATTTACATGGAGATAAGAACAAATACAGGAAAACGCTGGACATTGCTATTGAGAAGAATATCGGCGTCATTGTGAATGGCGGGGATATGCTTCCTAAACTCAGAGAAAGACATCTGGAGCAGCCGTCGTTTATCAATGGATTTTTAAGGGATTATTTTTCGGAACTTGAAAAGCACGGCATTACATATCTCGCCATGCTTGGGAACGACGATTTTCTGTCGGTAGATGGACTGTTTGATGCAGTCTGTAGGGAATTTGGAAATATCCATAATATAGCCGGTAAAAAGGTCCATGTCGGTGAATATGAGTTTATTGGAATGAACCATATTTTAGACCATCCTTTCGGGTGCAAGGACAGAGTTGTCACAGAAACGCATTATATCCCGCAGAGGCAGCTAAGCCCTGTCGCCGGTATTTCCAATGAATACGGCTATGACAGGATATATAACTGGTTGGAGTATTCGAGGACAGAACTTCCGCTTATGTGTGATATTCTGAAAGATTTGCCGGAACCGGAAAATCCCAGGCAGACAGTCTATGTAATGCACATGCCTCCTGCCGGATTGAGGCTGGGGCAGCTTTTGTATCAGGATTTGGATATAGGCTCTGTGGATATTTATGATTTCCTGAAAGAGAAACAGCCGCTGCTCTCCTTGCACGGGCATATCCACGAAAGCCCTGATACGGAAAAAGGAAAATGGATAAACCGGATACTTGATACAGCCTGTATTCAGACGGGCCAGACAGAACTTAACGACAACAATATGGTCTATGCGGAGCTTGACCTGCAGGGCAGGGAGTATTCGCGGAAAGTTATAAATGTAAAATGACAGGAAAGTGCCAGTGATGGTGCTTTTTTGTTACCCGGAAATGAGGTGGAACATGGAGAACCAAAAACAGTCAGACACGATCCAGATCGGGAACACGACATTTTATGTAACCGCAACTTTTTCTGGAACGGTCCAGTTGCAGCATTTGATAAAAAGACTGATACAAAAGGAAATTGAGCAGGAAAACAGTGCCGGTTAGCCGAAAAAATAACGCAGCAAATGGCTGAAAAAAGTTTGGAAACATGGTATAATCATAGAGTACAGAGTAGTTTGTTTGCTGTTGGAAAGGAGCAGAAATGTTAAAACAGCAGACAAAACTTCCAGTTAGATTATATGCACGTTTATCCAAAGATGACGGGGATGCTGATAAGGAAAGCAACAGCATTACCAACCAGTTGCAGATGTTAAGGTATCATGCAAAGGAAAAAGGATTTGAAGTGATCGGCGAATATGTGGACGACGGAATTTCCGGGACTACCTTTGACAGACCAGACCTGAACCGTATGATTAAGGATGCTATGGAAGATACAAGGCCAACCGGTATCATGGTCAAGGATATGTCGCGTTTCGGGCGAAACAATGCCATGTTCATGTACTATGTGGAAGAAATCTTCCCCAACAATGACATTTTGTTTATTGCCCTGAATGACGATGTTGACACAAGGTTTGATGAAAATGAAATGATGCCGTTCAAATCCATTATGAATGAGTATTATGCCCGTGACACATCAAAGAAAATCCGCAGCGTCAAGAAAACAATGGCTTTGAATGGCGGGTTTTGCGGTTCCTTTGCCCCATATGGCTATATGGTCGATCCAAAGAACAAACGCCAGTTACTGGTTGACCCGGAAACAGCGCCTACCGTCAAGCGTATTTTTGAATTATCGAAGCAGGGCAACAGCGTACATCAGATTGCAAGGGCTCTATGCGAGGATGGAATCTTAATCCCGCGGGCATACCGGGCAATGAAGAACGGTACATTGGACACAAGCAACGGATTCAAGTTTCCGACAGACTGGGTAGGGAAAAATGTAAAAATGATTTTGGAGAATCAAGTGTATCTAGGCCACATGGTGTCCCATAAAACACAGACAAAATCATTTAAGAACAAAAAACTGGTATCGGTTCCTAAGGAGGAATGGATCATAGTCCGAAATACCCATGAGGCGATTGTGGACGAGGAAACCTTTGAACTGGTACAGAAATTTATCAGCGTGAAGAAACGGCCCAACAAGACAGGACGCCCTAATATGTTTGTAGGACTTGTGAAATGCCCGGATTGCGGCCGTAACATGGCGTTCTCAAATCCAAATGGAAGGGAACCCCGATTCCGCTGCAGAACCTATGCGAGAAACAGTAATCTTTGTACGACACACGCAATTTCGTATGACGCATTACAGCAGATTGTTATGGGCGATATTCAGAAACACATTAAGAGCATGGAAGCCCTGGGCGATCAGTTCATTGAAGAAATGCACGAATTGAGCGAAAAGGGCGGTGGCCAGAAAATCAAGCAATTCAGGCAGGACTTGGAAATAGCTGAAAAACGGATCGCGGAAATTGACAGTGTAATTATGAAACTCTTTGAGCAGAATGCTTTGGGGAAGATTACAGACGAGCGTTTCGAGAAAATGTCATCAGCTTATGAGAACGAGCAGAAAGAGCTCACTCATAAGAGGGATGACCTGAAAAAAAGGATCATAGCCGAGGAAAAGAAAACCCAGAGTACCAATCAATTTTTGGAAACCATACGCAAGTATGAAACTGTAACAGAGTTGAACCGTTCTATGCTGGTAGAACTGATTGATAGTATTTATGTGTATCAGGCAGAGGGAACCGGCAAAGATCGCAAGCAAAAAGTAGAAATTAACTATCGTTTTCTTGCGGGGTCTCAATGTGGTATTGCCTGACGGCAACGGCAGAATGAGCCGACTGCTGACAACACTGATGTTGTACCGTTCCGGTTATGTAATCGGCAGATATATCTCCCTTGAAAGCAAGATTGCAAAAAACAAGAACCTTTACTACAATGCGCTTGAGCAATGTCAGAAAGGCTGGACGGAAAACGCAGAAGATTCCACGCCTTTTATCAAGTATCTGTTGCAGACCATTCTGGCTGCGTACCGTGACTTTGAGGAGCGCGTGATGCTGGTTGATGAGAAGCTGCCTGCTATCGAAACGGTATGTCGGACTGTCTACAATAAGATCGGCAAGTTCACCAAGAGTGAAGTCATGGAGCTTTGCCCGACACTCAGCAAGCTTCCGTCGAGAACGCAATCAAGCAGCTTGTAGAACAGGGACTGCTTGTAAGGCACGGGACAGGACGCAGCACATTCTATACAAGAGGTGATGCACAATAGCAACGATAGCATCTGTCGTGAAAACGGCAGGTGTTTTTTGTATGGGGCTGGGACTGCCCTGGTGGGGGTATCGGAATCTCTACGGCAGCGCCAACACAAGACCGGCGCCCCCTTATAACCCTTTAATTTTTGTTGATCCTAGTGGTAAATATAGTGTAGTGATTTATGATTCTTATCCTTATGAAGAAAATACTACTAAAGACATTTAGTAGTAGTAACTTTTTCCTTAACTTTATAAATAGTAGTTACATACTTGCAGTGTCAAATTCCTATGCAATAAAAAATTAATATCAAAACTGCTGTCAGGGACACTGGCGCTGATGTTTGTAGGCTAGATAATAATCTACGGCGACGGCAGTTTATAGGGCATAGTTCATGCAGAACCGTCATCAGCTTTATAATAATCCTCAGTTTTATAAAAATTCATAGTATTGCCTGCTCCTATGATTTCCATCAATAAACCGGTTTTTTCACCGTTTAAAATCAATTCACCATTATATACTGCTTTTGACTTACTGTTATTGTCATATGTAATTTTCATATTAATTTCTTTGCATACTCAATTAATAACTTTATTCGGATAAATATATTTTTGATTATATCTATGCTGTTTATTTTCTCAGGTTAGATCTTCGGTACAGCGGCGATTTTCGCTGTTCTTGATCCGGCATATACCATGACAGTGATGTCTATGCAAGTACTGCACAAAATATTGAAGTATACAAGAAGCTTTCAAAATGATATAGCAGGCTATAGCTGTGCACAGCTCATTGATTTCCATAACAGGTGGAATTCGTGACTATGGATTATTAGAATCGGCTCTCTAAGCCTCATTTTATACATTTGATGGAAATAAACTTTATCCCTCATTGCTACAGAAAGTTGCAAGAGGTATTTTGCAAATGGGAAGTAGAAATCTGAAGAATTATTTACATAACTCAGTCCCCATAATTAATATTCCACAGAGAAAAGTATTTATATGTAATAAAAAATCCGTATTTGAGAAATGAAGTGCGGATTTTTATGATTTATACTTGTAGATGTAATTTAATATAATTTGTTCATTATAAGTGAGTTTAGATTACTGTAATTTAAATATTAAATTAATAAAATTAGTTGATTTTTTTCCATATTTTATGTTAATATATAAATATGACTTTTACATTCATCAGGAAGATTAGTATTATGATGTATAATTGATAAATATAATGCTGCTATTTAAATAAAAAAAGAGGAAGTTGAAGATGTTAAAAGTCAAATCTGCTTTTGTAGGTGTGGCTATGGCAGCCAATGCTTTTATTACCATGCCGATTTCTGCTTTTGCAGATGAAGAAACCAGTCATACATATACATATGACGGTTATGAAGTTTCGTATGACGTTACAAATGCATGGGGAAATACGGAAGTTGTTTCAGTAACGTTATCCAACACCGGTGACAGTACTATTGAAAACTGGATGCTTGCTGTATTTTGATCCCAATGGACAGGTACACAGTACTGTTAATGTTCAGGAAGCACAAACTTCTGCCGGAACAACATATTTTAGAAACAGCGGATATAACGCCGATATTAATCCGAATTCGTAAGTTTCGTTCTGCTACGTAAATCAGACTTTGGGAGATTCATTTAATTCAGAATAACACCTATAAACCTATTGAGTCGTGGGAACTGACAGTTGATACTAATTTTACTATTAAGTATGATCTTTCTGACACGGGTATAGAATTATGTGTAAATGCATTTAAAAAATATTTAAAAGATACTTTGGGGGTAGAAATTAAATGAAGAATAAACTGATTAGATTAATTACCATTTTATTAAGTGTTTCAATTTTCACAACATCTTTTAGTCTTCAAATATCAGCTTCAGAGACCATATCAGGAGTTGTAATACAAAATGAATGGGAATATGAATTAAAAGATGATATTATGACATGGACATTTTTAAAAGATGATTCAGATATTGTTATGACAATTGAAAATGGAGTTTGCAATGTTGACGGCAATATCATATCAATCAATATATTTGATTGGAATGAGCCGGATAATTCAGAATCTAATTTTGTATTTGACTGGATGAATAAAAATCCAATTAAAGAAATTAATTTTTCTGATAATGTAACTAAAATAGATACATTATGGTTTTCAACTTGGTATTTTTATAATGCAACCAAAATTTCTTTTGGAGAGAATATTCAATCAATTAGTAATAATGCTTTTGTATCTTCTGAGGTACAAAACATAATTTTACCTGAAAATTTACAACAAATTGGTCTAGATGCATTTAGATGGTGTTATAACTTGAATGATGTAACAGTATTATCACAAAATATTGTTCTCGAAAATTCCGGCATAGGATTTGGAGACAATGATGAGCGATTAGAAAATATGATAATACGAGGTTATCAAAACTCTACTGCGGAGGTATACGCAAATCAAAACGGATTTACTTTTGTTGCACTTGATGAACATATAACTATGAAAGGCGATGCCAACGGTGACGGAAAGCTTGCAGCAAGTGACGCGGCATTTATTGCAAAAG
>OLNX01002900.1_pt1 | contig 12141 bp, 8 predicted proteins | sample 1672611 | NCBI WGS metagenome assembly OLNX01 (sample SAMEA3136705, study PRJEB25190) | human gut metagenome
GATCTTACTGACGGCCAAAAGTGAGGATACCGATAAGGTACTCGGACTTACCGTGGGCGCGGACGATTATGTGACGAAACCATTCAATCCAGTGGAACTGCAGGCGAGAGTGAAATCCCAGATCCGGCGGTATATGCTGCTTGGAAGCGGACAGAAGGTGAGGACAAAACTGTCCGCCGGTGGCATCGAGCTGGATGATAAATTAAAGGAAGTCACTCTGGACGGAGAACCTGTGAATCTGACCAGAACAGAGTACGATATTTTAAAACTTCTGATGGAACATCCGGGGGAAGTATATTCACCGAAACAGATTTATGAGGCCGTGTGGAAGGGCAGCCCGTGCGGCGTCGAAAACACGGTAGCCGTACATATCCGGCACCTTCGGGAAAAACTCGAATATAATCCTGCGGAGCCACGCTATTTAAAAGTCGTGTGGGGACGGGGATACAAGATGGAGGATGTAGAAAATGAATGAGAAAAAGGATAAAAAATCCCAAAAGCCGGAATGTGTGTCCAAAAACTGGAAACCATCGCAGGGCATCAAACTACTGGCAATGGTACTTGCGATTGTGAGTGGATTTTTTGTGGCCGTGACCGGTGTGATAACAGTTGCACTGGGCATGGGGATGGCCGGCGATTTGCAGGGTTCACAGAAAGACATTGAAAAAACACTGGATACCGAGCTGCTCAGAAGCTATGCGTACTGGATGGGGTATGAAGTTATCGGGCAGGACGATGCAGCAGCAGCTCTGAAAAAATATGATGACGGAAATATCGTTTATTCACTTGTTAAAAAGAAGCCGAAAGGAAAAGAAACCGAACTTGTCTGTGGAAACAATACCGGTACCTTAAATAAGGAAAATGCACTTGCCTGGCTGAAATTTACAGATGAAAATGAGTTTAATACATATGATTTTTCTTTCTGGGATATGCTGTTTGGAAGATACCGGGGACTGCACATGCAGGAAATCAAGTATTATACGAAGGTGGATCATTTTATCTATGATGATGGTGTGATTTATTGTTATGCGGGTGATACCCTGTTTCGGATTGATTCTTTTTCTTTTTCCATGGTTCCAACGCAGTCGGATCTTGAACCGTATGTGGAATATACTTACCGGGAATCGGACGATGGTGGCGGATATTGTGCGGAAAATGGAGAACTGCTGAAAAAAGGTAAGCTCGAACCGTATTTAAAATCATCCGAACTGCGGTTTGATTTTGATGTGTTAGAGGCAGGTTACTTATGGTCAAAAAAGGATGGAATTTACCCGATCCGTCAGGAATCCATTGCGGAAACCTATCCGAAGGCAGAGGTCTTCCAGTGGCAGGATTTTTCATTTGCATACGAAGATAATCAGGGACTCATTTATTATAACCCGCATCAGGAGAAAGAAGTGACGGAGTATACGCTTTATCTTACGGTAGCGGATCCCCTGAAGGGAAGCAAAGTTTCGGTATCTTCTTTGTTTTCAAACGAAACCGGGAGTGGAAGTCGTATCGTGATTGATTCCGGGAAAACACAGTTTTTCCAGAAAGCACACACGCTTGCAGGCGTTGTGGTACAGCTGCGGAAGACATCGGGGTGGTGGCTGCTTTTGAGCGCTCTTGTATGGCTGGTTTCGCTTGGCGTTTTGTTTGTATCGGCAGGATGGAAAAAAGGGTTTGATACGGTACAGATTCGAAGGATCGACCGTATACCGTTTGCAATTTATACAGGAATCACAGGACTTGTAGTAATTGGCTGTGGGCTGATATGCCTTTATATGGGAGATGGTCTGTTTCGAAATGCAAGAGCTGAATATTGCGTTGCGTATTTTGCAATTGCCTTTGCACTGGCAGAGCTGATTGTGTATGAATATGTGATCAGTATCATTGCAAGAATCCGCGCAGGAAAATTCTGGCATTATACGCTGTTGCGTCTGCTTTTAAACCCGTTTCGCCGGATAAAAAGAGAACTGCATGAAATCAGACTGGCGCTTTTGGCCAATCTGTCTATGACGGTAAAAGTCACAGCTGTATTTCTTGTGGTCTTTCTCATAGAAGCATTTCTTTTACTGTGTGCCGGAGCGGATGGCGGAATTATCATGGTCTATCTCCTCTGGAAAGTTGTGGAATACGGCGTACTGTTAAAGATTGTGGTGCAGTTTCGACAGATATTCGACGGAGGGGAACGGATTGCAAAAGGTGATTATTCGCATCCGATCCATACAGAAAAAATGATGTATGAGCTGCGCACACATGCGGAAAATTTAAATAATGTACAGACCGGAGTTGCAGCGGCGGTAGAAGAAAAAATGAAGAGTGAGCGGTTTCGTACCGAACTGATCACCAATGTCTCCCATGATATTAAAACACCGCTTACTTCCATTATCAACTATGTGGATCTGATCAAAAAGGAGCCGACAGAGAGTGAAACAATGCTGGAGTACATTGAGGTGCTTGACCGACAGTCCAACCGTCTGAAAAAACTGATTGAGGATCTGATGGAGGCATCCAAAGCATCTACCGGAAATCTTCCGGTGAATCCGGAAGTATGTGATGCAACGGTCGTTCTGACACAGATTGTCGGGGAATTTTCAGAAAAGGCAGAGGCAAATCAGCTGGAGATGGTTGTAGAATGTCCGCAACCACCCGTTGAAATCTATGTGGATGGCAGACATTTGTGGCGGATCATTGACAACCTGATGGGAAATATATGTAAGTATGCACAGCCGGGAACACGTGTGTATGTTACGCTGGAAACATTTCACGGAATGGTGATTATGACCTTCCGCAATATTTCGAAGGATCGACTGAAAATGACCAGCGAGGAACTTTTCGGAAGATTTGTCCGTGGAGACAGTTCCCGGAATACGGAAGGACACGGACTGGGGCTTTCTATCGCAAAAAGCCTGACCGAGCTGATGCATGGAAATCTTGCGGTGCAGATGGACGGCGATCTGTTTAAAGTAATTCTCAGTTTTGAGGAATATCAGGAGGATAAGAAGCAGTAAAGACCAAAAACTCCTCGGTTGTATTTCTATATGCCATGTGCTATAATGTGGGACGTCTAAATACAGAATATAAACGGAGGACAAATCTGTGAAAATAATAATCGCCGGTGATGGCAAGGTCGGACTCACGCTGACGCAGAAGCTTTCTGCGGCAGGACATGACCTGACTTTGATCGATTCGAACCAGCGTGTGCTGGATTCGAGTGTGGAGCGTTACGATGTTATGGGGGTACAGGGAAACTGTGCCTCCATGCGCGTGTTGGAGAGTGCGGATGTGAAAAAGGCGGATCTGCTCATTGCAGCCACCAGTTCGGATGAAGTCAATCTGCTCTGTGGTATGACTGCCCATGGCCTGAATCCGAGAATTCACACCATTGCAAGAATCCGTAATCCCGAATACGGCAAGCAGATTTTTACCATGCGGGATGTCTATTCCCTTTCGCTTATGGTGAATCCGGAAAAACAGGCGGCGCGCGAGATTGAACGGCTGATTCGCTATCCGGGCTTCCTGCAGAGGGAAACATTTGCAAAAAGCCGTGTGGAAATCGTGGAGCTGCGGATTCAAAAAGGAAGTAAACTCTGCGATGTGGCACTGATGAATCTGGAAAATGTTGTCAAATGCAAGGTGCTTGTCTGCGCAGTGAGCCGTGGAGGGGTTGTGGAGATTCCATCCGGACATTTTATTCTCCGGGAGGGGGATCATCTGTTTATTACGGCAACTGCTGAGATGCTGACACAGCTTCTGCGCAATCTTGGCATTATCACGCACAAGGCAAAGCGTGTAATTATCTGCGGTGGCGGAAGAATCGGTTATTATCTGTCGACCTGGCTGGCAAAAGAAGGTGTCAGTGTGCTGCTGATTGAGCAGGATGAAGCGCGCTGTGAAGAATTATCCGGCAAACTTCCACCGGAAGTATGTATCATACACGGGGATGCCAGCAGTCAGTTTCTGCTTGAAAGTGAAGGCATCCATGATTGTGACGCCGTTGTAACCATGACCGGCATGGATGAAATGAATATGATTATTTCGCTGTATGCGCAGACCTGTGGAGTGCCACAGGTGATCACGAAAGTCGGTCATATGGAAAATAACAGTATGCAGGACAGTCTGGGACTTGGCAGTGTGATCTGCCCGAAAGAACTCTGCTGCAATACGATTGTCCGTTATGTCCGTGCCATGCAGAATACAACAGGTGCAGCACTGACACTGCACAATATTGCAGAAGGACAGGCAGAGGCATTGGAGTTTGTCGTAGATGCCGACACAAAACATATCGGGGAACCATTGCGTAATATCCGCCTGAAACGCAATATACTGATCGCATGTATCAGCCATGGAAGTAAAACGGAGATTCCAAACGGAGATTCCATGTATGAGGCTGGAAATTCCGTGATTATCGTTGCAAAGGGCGGGATGACACTTTTGCAGCTGAATGATATTTTCGAATGAGGATGCTATGAATTATAAAATGATGGGAAAATTTCTTTCCCAGATCTTAATTGTGGAAGCAGGGTTTATGGTTCCGGCACTTTTAATCAGTCTGTATACCGGAAGCCGGGCAGCAGTTTACGGGTTTGGACTGTCCATTCTGATCACTGCCGGAGTCGGTGCCTTAATGTATTATTTTTGCAGAAATTCCACCCGTCGTTTTTTTGCGAGGGAAGGGATGGTCTGCGTAGCCGGAAGCTGGATTGCAATCAGTTTTTTCGGGTGTCTGCCATTTGTTTTTTCCAGGGAAATTCCAAACTTTGTCGATGCCCTGTTTGAAATTGTATCGGGATTTACAACCACAGGTTCTTCGATTCTGGGAGATGTGGAAGCACTTTCTCCCGGAATTATGTACTGGCGGAGTTTCAGCCACTGGCTGGGCGGCATGGGGGTACTTGTATTTCTTCTGGCACTTTCTCCGAACGGAGAGAGAGGCAAAGGGTATACCATGCATCTGCTGCGTGCGGAGAGTCCGGGACCGAATGTGAACAAGCTGGTGCCGAAAATGCGTACAACAGCAAGAATTTTGTACGTCATATACATGGTGCTGACATTCATCAATTTCCTGTTTCTCCTGTTGGGAAAAATGCCGGTTTTTGATGCCGTATGTACCGCTTTTGGAACGGCCGGCACAGGTGGATTCGGAATCCGGAATGACAGTATTGCAGGATACAGCCCATATATACAGAATGTATGTACGGTCTTCATGTTTTTGTTTGGAATCAACTTCAGCTGTTATTATCTGCTTTTAGTCCGGCATGTAAAGGAAGTGCTCAAAGATCAGGAACTGCGGCTGTATATCATCATATTTGTGGTCAGTATTCTTTTAATTACGTTCAATGTCCGGGGACTGTACGGCTCCTGGGAAGAGACCATCCGCCATGCGGCATTTCAGGTTTCCTCTATTATGACGACGACCGGGTTTGCAAGCACGGACTTTGATCTGTGGCCCGGATTTTCGAAAGCACTGTTGCTGTGTCTGATGTTTGTCGGTGCCTGTGCAGGCAGTACGGCAGGAGGGCTTAAGATGGGAAGGCTTCTTCTGATTCTGAAAAACCTGCGCAGAAATATCCGCAGAATTTTAAGCCCGCAGCGTGTGGAAGTGGTGCGCATGAATGGAAACCGCATCGGGGAGGATGTATTAAATAATACAAATACCTATCTGGCGGCTTACGGTGTGATTTTAGTCGGAAGTTTTCTTTTGATTTCTATTGATGGACTGTCCATGACAACAAATGTGTCTGCGGTTGCTGCGTGCTTTAACAATATCGGACCGGGATTTGATGTGGTGGGACCTACCTGTAATTTTTCGGTGTATTCCTGGTTTTCCAAACTTGTGCTGATTTTTGACATGCTGGCCGGAAGACTGGAAATTTTCCCGATGCTTGTTCTCTTTTCAAGAAGTACCTGGAGACATAAATAATTGAATGGATTTCTCAATTATTTTATGGTAGAATAGTAGGGTGCTTTTACACAACAACAAAATATGGAGGAGAGAACATGTTAGAGAAAATGTTTAAGCTCAAAGAGAACAATACCACAGCGAAAACAGAAGTGATCGCCGGTATTACGACGTTTATGACCATGGCTTATATCCTGGCTGTAAACCCGAACCTGCTTTCACAGGCAGGAATGGATCCGACAGCAGTGCTGATTGCAACCTGTCTGGCCTCCTTTATCGGTACGTTTGCAATGGCACTCCTTGCAAATTATCCGTTTGCACTTGCACCGGGTATGGGACTGAATGCATACTTTGCATTTACCGTATGCGGAAATATGGGATATTCCTGGAAGGTAGCCCTGATGGCAGTATTCTTCGAAGGTATTATCTTTATTATCCTTTCTCTTACCAATGTGCGTGAGGCAATTTTCAATGCCATTCCGACCACATTAAAGAAAGGTGTGAGCGCCGGCATCGGTCTGTTCATCGCGTTTATCGGATTGCAGGGTGGACATATTGTTGTAAACAACGATTCCACATTGTTATCTTATGTAAATTTCAGAGATAACTGGCATACCGAAGGAATCTGTGCAGTACTTGCACTGATCGGTCTGCTTCTTACTGCAATTTTATACATCAAAAAAGTCAAGGGATCTATTCTGATCGGTATTCTGGCTACCTGGATTCTTGGAATGATCTGTCAGGCAGCGGGTGTTTACCGTATCGATGCAGACGCTGGATTTTATTCTCTGTATCCGACATTTGCCATGACTGATTTTTCAAAGATTGGTGAGACGTTCGGACAGTGTTTTACAGCAGATTTCCATGGAGTCGGAATTATGAACTTCATCGTAGTCATGTTGTCTTTCCTGTTTGTAGATATGTTTGATACGATCGGAACACTGATCGGTGTATCGGATAAGGCCGGCATGTTAGACGAAGATGGAAAACTTCCGAACGTAAAGCAGGCACTGATGGCAGATGCAATTGCTACTTCTGCAGGTGCGGTTCTTGGTACGTCTACAACTACAACATTCGTAGAGAGCTCTGCCGGTGTCGGAGCTGGTGCAAGAACCGGTCTTGCATCCATCGTTACAGGATTATTATTCCTGCTTGCAATTTTCTTTGCACCAATCTTTACGGCAATTCCGGGCTTTGCAACAGCACCGGCGCTGATCTTTGTCGGATTCCTGATGGTATCCGCAATTGTAAAGGTTGATTTCGAGGATCTGACAGATGCAGTTCCTGCATATCTGTGCCTCATTGCGATGCCTTTAATGTACAGTATCGCAGAGGGTATTGCCATTGGTGTAATCTCTTTTGTACTGATCAATCTGATCTGTGGCAAGCGTAAGAAGATTACTCCACTGATGTATATCCTTGCAGTACTTTTTATCTGCAAATATATTTTCCTGTAATTGCGCAGTGGACGAGCCGCTTTCCAGTAGGACGGGAAGCGGCTTAAAGTCTATCTGACTATATAAAATATAAATGGAGGAACAACTATGAAAAAATTAAACAAGGCAATGTCGGTTGCTGTGGCAGCAGCCATGATGGTATCCCTGGGCGCCTGTGGAAATTCCGCAGATGCAGCAAAAGACGGGACACAGAGTGCAGGTGCATTCGGTAAAGTATATAACATCGGAATCTGCCAGCAGCTAGAGCATCCGGCACTGGATCAGGCAACACAGGGATTTGAGGATGTCTTAAAGGAAAAGCTGGGAGACAATGTAAAATTTGATCTCCAGAATGCACAGAACGAGCAGGCAAATGCTTCTACAATTGCAAATAATTTCGTATCTTCCAATGTGGATCTGATTCTTGCAAATGCAACCACTGCTTTACAGGCATGTGCAGCAGCGACAACCGATATTCCGATTCTGGGAACTTCCGTTACCGATTATGCAACGGCTTTGGAGATCAGTGACTGGAGTGGTACAACCGGAAGAAATATCTCCGGTACATCCGATCTGGCTCCGCTTGATCAGCAGGAGGATATGCTCGTAGAGCTCTATCCGGATGCAAAGCATGTCGCAATACTTTACTGCTCTGCAGAGGCAAACTCCAAATATCAGGCAACCGAGTTTGAAAAATACCTGGATGAGGACGGTATCAGCTACAAAGAGTTTACCGCTTCCGATTCCAATGATATCGGTTCTGTGGTACAGAGTGCAACCGAGTATGCAGATGTCATTTACATTCCGACAGACAATACCATGGCACAGAACACAGAAGCAATCAACAATATCGCACTTCCGGCAGGAACTCCGATTATTGCCGGAGAGGAAGGTATCTGTAAAGGATGTGGAGTGGCAACGCTTTCCATCAGTTATTATGACATCGGAAAAAAGGCCGGTGAAATGGCATATGACATTTTAGTAAACGGTGCGGACATTACAACCATGAAGATTGAGACTGCACCAAACGTAACCAAAGAATACAACAAAGATATCTGTGATCAGCTGGGCGTTAAAATTCCGGATGATTACAAGGCTATCGAGGCTGAATAATTAAGGGGGATGGGTATCGTGTTAATATCTGCTTATTTTGCTTCCTTAAGTCCGCTGGCGCTGTTTCGTGCACTGCCGGGCTCCATTGCACAGGGACTGATCTGGGGGCTTCTGGCATTGGGAGTATATATTACATACAAACTTCTGGATTTTGCGGATCTGTCGGTGGACGGTTCTTTTGCAACCGGCGGAGCTGTGGCGGTTATGCTGATCCGCAGTGATATGAATCCGTGGGTTTCCCTTATTTTTGCATTTGCAGCAGGAATGCTTGCGGGAATGGTCACAGGTCTTCTGCACACCAAACTAGGAATTCCTCCAATTCTTGCCGGAATTTTAACGCAGATTGCACTGTACTCCATCAATCTGAATATTATGGGACAGTCCAATCAGGCGATCAGTGTGGATAAATATTCCCTTGCGGTATCGCTTCGTTATGTATCCGGTGATACAGCAGCAAAAATTAAAGTATTTACCACCTGTATCCTGTTTGGGGTAGTGATCGTGGCGATTCTTTACTGGTATTTCGGAACCGAGCAGGGGCATTCCATCCGGGCAACCGGATGTAACCCGCAGATGGCGCGTGCACAGGGAATCAATACCGGCTTCTGTAAGGTACTGGCATTGATGATTTCCAACGGACTCGTTGGTCTGTCCGGTGCACTTTATGCACAGTATCAGGGTGCAGCGGATGTCAATATGGGACGAGGCGCAATCGTTATCGGTCTGGCTGCCGTTATTATCGGAGATGTACTGTTTGGAAAACTGTGTGCAGGAAAGAAACTGGCATTTGCATATACGCTGTTTTCCGTGATCGTTGGAGCGATTATTTACTACCTTGTGCTGAACATCATTTTGTGGCTGAAATTCCCATCGGATGATCTGAAACTGTTCTCAGCAATCGTGGTAGCAATTTTCCTTGCGATTCCATATCTGAAGAATAAGAAAAAAGCAACAAGGGGGCTGTAACCGATGAGTGAGATGTTAAAAATTGAAAATATCCGGAAAGTATTCAATCCGGGTACGATAAATGAAAAAGTGGCTCTGGACGGTGTCGACCTGACACTTGAGGAAGGCGAATTTGTCACAGTGATCGGTGGAAACGGTGCAGGAAAATCGACAACACTGAATGCCGTAGCCGGTGTATGGCCGGTAGATTCCGGAAAAATCTATATCGGCGGCGAGGATGTGACAAAGTTATCAGAACATCGCAGGGCACAATATCTGGGACGTGTGTTCCAGGACCCGATGACCGGTACGGCTACCACAATGTCCATTGAGGAAAATATGGCAATTGCAGCAAGACGTGGAAAATCCAGGGGATTGCGATGGGGAATTACCAAAGCGGAACGCGAAAAATACCGCCAAATGCTTTCCACCCTGCATCTTGGACTGGAAGATCGCCTGACATCAAAAGTCGGTCTGTTATCCGGTGGACAGCGTCAGGCAATCACGCTTCTGATGGCTTCCATCCAGAAACCGAAGCTTCTGCTTCTCGATGAGCATACGGCTGCGCTGGATCCAAAGACTGCCGCAAAGGTACTTGAGATTTCGGATCAGATCATTTCAGAGAATCATCTGACGGCCATGATGGTAACACACAATATGAAGGATGCGATTGCCCATGGAAACCGTCTGATTATGATGCATGAAGGAAAAGTTATTTTAAATATCGCAGGGGAAGACAAAAAGAAACTTACGGTCGGAGATCTGCTGCATCAGTTTGAAAAAGTAAGCGGTGAGGAATTTGCAAGTGATAAAGCACTGCTTTCGTAGAAAATAACAGAATTGTTTATGCAGGATAAGGGTCAAAACTGTTTTTGACCCTTAAATCATGTAGAAGGGAGATAGATATGCCTGTATTTGATTTCAGCAATACAACAGAAGAAAAGAAAGCCTGTGAGTGTACCTATACAACATTTCAGTCGAATGAAAACACTGCAAGTGCAAAATATCCGATTCTGGTTTTAGATAATACGGCAAAGCAGTGGAAATATCATTCCTGCGGAGTGTTCACGAACCAGACAAAGCGCACAGCATTTGAGTTTACCCAGGAAGACGGAACTGTATGTGCGGATATTTTGCGGGTGGATGCCCGTTTTGTCAATCTGCTTCGCTGGTTGGGGGAAAACCACATTAATGTCCGGCTGTCTGGAGAGAACACACCGGATGGATATGCCGTGTATAAGATCCGTGAAATTGCATTTGGCGGTGGGAAAAAGCTTTCCGCGGAAGATGGCTTTTTACAGTTTATGATGGAGCGTCTGTTTGCCAGCAGTGCACCGAGTGAGGAAGCGGTGGATGAGGAGCAGGAGGAAGACGGCGATGATATGAAGCTCACCAGTATTCAGAGCATCACCGATTTTATGACCTGCGCAGGACGGACCATGCCGGATAACATCCGGTTGTGGGCACGCCGGAATTTAGCAGTGGCGCGTTCCAATGAAGTGTCTCCAGAAGAGCGGCGTCATGCACAGCGTGCACTTTCCATCATGATGAATATCCAGTGGAAAAACAATTATTTTGAGGCCATTGATCCCAAGGAAGCCCGTCGGATTTTAGATGAGGAATTGTATGGCATGGAGCGTGTGAAGCAAAGAATCATTGAGACGATCATTCAGATCAACCGCACACATACGCTTCCGGCATACGGACTGCTTCTGGTGGGACCGGCAGGAACCGGAAAATCGCAGATTGCCTATGCAGTTGCCCGTATTTTAAAACTTCCGTGGACAACTCTTGATATGAGTTCCATCAACGATCCTGAGCAGCTTACAGGAAGTTCCCGTGTTTATGCCAATGCCAAACCGGGAATCATCATGGAGGCTTTTTCCATGGCAGGAGAATCCAATCTGGTATTTATCATCAATGAGCTTGACAAGGCTGCATCAGGTAAAGGAAACGGAAATCCGGCAGACGTGCTTCTGACACTGCTGGATAACCTTGGTTTTACAGATAACTATATGGAATGTATGGTTCCGACAGTTGGTGTCTATCCTATTGCCACAGCCAATGATAAGGCACAGATCAGCGCACCTCTGATGTCACGTTTTGCAGTGATCGACATTCCGGATTATACACCGGAGGAAAAGAAGATCATCTTCTCCAGATTTGCGCTTCCCAAGGTTCTGAAACGTATGAGTCTGAAACAGGAAGAATGTATCGTAACGGATGAGGCGCTGGACGCAGTAATTAAGAAATTTGAAGATACCACAGGAATCCGTGATCTGGAGCAGGCTGCGGAGCATATTGCGGCCAATGCCCTGTATCAGATCGAGGTGGATCATGTGAAGGCTGTAACCTTTACCCCCGAGATGGTACAGGAGCTTCTGGACTGACAAAGGGATCTGTTTTGCAATGATAAAAATGCTTCCGGAGATTTTTTCGGAAGCATTTTTGGCTGAGGGAATGCACCTGTTTATGCCGGGCCTGTCTGATCGTAAAGGAAAATTATAAAAATAATGAAATCAGGGATTGCCTGAGAAAGTGTAAATGTGTATAATGGGATAAAAGAGCGTGCGCGTGAACACAAAGCACACAGGAGAGGTTTTGGAGGGTAAAATATGGCAGTAACATTACAACAGATTGCGGAAGCAGCAGGAGTTTCAAGAGGCACTGTGGACAGGGCACTGAACAACAGAGGCCGTATCCGCCCGGAAGTAGAGGAAAGGATCAAAAGGATCGCCCGGGAGATGGGATATCAGCCCA
>OLNX01002905.1_pt1 | contig 12122 bp, 8 predicted proteins | sample 1672611 | NCBI WGS metagenome assembly OLNX01 (sample SAMEA3136705, study PRJEB25190) | human gut metagenome
TCCACGACAACCAGACCCTCATGCGCGAGCTGAGCAAGCTCTGGATCAAGGTCAAAGCTGCCAAGTAATATCGTAAAGGAGTTTTTTAAGATGAAAATCGGAGATACTTTTACCGTCAAGAAAGTTGTCACGGAAGACATGACCGCTGCCACGCTCGGCAGCGGCGGTCTGCCGGTGTTTGGCACGCCGTATCTCGTCGCGATGGTCGAAAACGCCGCCTTCACCTATCTCCAGCAGGAGCTGCCCGAGGGTAAGAGCACCGTCGGCACCAAGGTCGAGGTCTCCCATGTCTCCCCCTCGCCCGTTGGCATGGAGATCACCGTTACCGTCGAGGTCACGGATATTTCCGCAAACGGCAAGATGGTCGACTTCAAGGCCACCGCGACCGACACCGCCGGCCTCATCGGCGAGGGCACGCACCAGCGCGCCGTCATCACCGTGGATCGCTTCATGGACAAGTGCCAGGCCAAGCTCGGCTGATTTTGTAAGGAGGAACCCTGATGCATTATTCGGGAGCCGTTTACCGTCCCCCCAGCGAAGCGCGCAGCCTCATCGTGCAGTGCACGCTCGGGTGCAGCCACAACAAATGTGCGTTCTGCACGATGTACAAGGACAAAAAGTTCTCCATCAACCCCATTGAGCAGGTGCTCTCCGACCTCGACGAGGCACGCGCCTACGGGCGCTATATCGAGAAGATCTTTTTAGCCGACGGCGACGCGCTGATCCTGCCGATGGACTATCTTCTGACCGTTCTCGACTATATCCGCGACCACTTCCCTACCTGCAAGCGCGTTGCGGCTTACGCAACGACCAAGGCCATCATGCGCAAGACGGACGACGAGCTGCGTACGCTGCGCGAGCACGGCCTCGGCATCGTGTATATCGGCCTTGAGAGCGGCAACGAGGAGCTTCTCAAAAAGTTCTGCAAGGGCGTTACTGCCGAGGAGATCGTCTTAAACGCCATCCGCTGCAAGCAGGCGGGCATCGCCACCTCCGTCACGGCCATCAACGGCATGGCGGGCGCGAACGGCGACGACTGGCAGACCCACGCCATCGACACGGCGAAGGCCGTTTCCCGCATGAAGCCCGACTATATCGCGTTTTTGACGCTTCGCGTCTACTCGGGCACGCCGCTGCACGACTGGATCGCGAGCGGCGAGTTCAAGATGATGGAGCCGCCCGAGCTGATGCGTGAAACACGCCTCTTTTTGGAGCACATCGACTCCGACGGCAGCATCTTCCGCTCGAACCACGCGTCGAACTACCTCCCCCTCGGCGGTACGCTCAACCGCGACCGCGAGGCGCTGATCCACACGATCGACGAAGCGCTCGACGGCAAGGTTAGACTTCGCCGCGCCGTCGAACTGGGACTGTAAGACCTAAAAATAGAACCTACCGCAAGGTAGGTTCTATTTTTGCGTTTTGCCCTAAAGGGTAAAGGGGTACCCCGTACCGTGCGGGGTGTGAAAAAGGGGGATATTCTCTTTCCTCGGAAAGAGAATATCCCCCTTGAACCCCCAAGAGAAAGGGATTGATTAGCAGTCTCGGGCTTGAATGACTTCTATGCCTCCGGAACGGAGATGCCTGAGCGCGGCAAAGCCGCGTTGGAACTGCTATACGATTTGCCTCTGCTCCTATCATCCGCTACCGCTCTGCCCATCTTGTAGAAGTGCGCAGTAATTCCCGTCTACCGCCAGTCTCCACAATGCGGCGAGCGAAGCAATGCCGCTATTTCGCACGCAGTCCGCCGCCAAGCAAACGTCACTCGCGCCTCACGATAGTAAGGCGCGGTTGAGAGTTGTTACGACTCGCAGGGATTCATGGCGAAGCCATGTACACCGCACCTGATTGCGCAGCGCGTGCAGCTCTTCAAAATCGAGACTGCCAATGTGCGGGGTCGAGGGGGGAAGGCCCCTCGTCCCTTTCTCTTGGGGGGTATAAGGGGGGCTATTCTCTTTCCGAGGAAAGAGAATAGCCCCCCTTTGCCGTTCCCCTGCACGGTGCAGGGAAAAACGTCCCCCCTGCGAGTACGCAGGGAAGAATACAACACAGTGTGTTAAAACAATGTTAACTGGCTCGTTTCAGGCAATCCCGCAAACGCGCCCAGCGCGCGCAGCTGGTCGATATGCGTCTGCGACAGCTTGTTGCAGCAGAGGGAAAACTCCTCCACCGATGTAAAGTCCTTCCCCTTGCGCTTCTCGACGGTGTCGAGCGCTGCGGTCTCGCCGAGTCCGCGGACGGACGTGAACGGCGGCAGCAGGCCGTTTTCCGTGACGACGAACTTCGTCGCATCGCTGCGGTAGATATCGATGGGCTCAAAGTGGAAGCCGCGCAGGCAGAATTCGTAGCAGACTTCAAGCGTCGTCATCAAGTCCTGTTCCACGGCGGTCGCGTCCTTGTTGTTTTCGATCTCGCGGATGCGGCGGCGCAGCGCGTCGGCGTCCTTGCAGCACTCGGCGGCGTCGAATGCCTTGGCGCGGATGGAGAAGAACGTCGCGTAGAACGCGAGCGGCTCGTGCACCTTGAACCACGCGATACGGAACGCCATCATAACGTATGCGACCGCGTGCGCTTTCGGGAAGAGGTAACCGATCTTCGCAAGCGACTCGATGTACCACTCCGGCACGTCGTGCTTGCGCATCTCTTCGACCCACATCGGCCAGTCCCCCGCCTTGCCGCCCTTGACCTTGCCCTTTCGGACGGCCTCCATGATCTTAAAGCTCATCTTCGGGTCAAGCCCCATAGAAATGAGGTAGAGCATGATATCGTCACGGCAGCCGACGGTCTCCAGAACGCTCGCCGTGCCGCTGATGATCAGATCCTTCGCGTTGCCGAGCCACACGTCCGTGCCGTGGGAGAAGCCTGAAAGGCGCAGCAGCGTGTTAAAGTCCTTGGGCTGCGTGTCGACGAGCATCTGGCGCGTGAAGCGCGTGTTAAACTCGGGGATCGCGACGGCGCCCGTGGGGCCGAGCACCTCGTCGTTCTCATAGCCGAGCACCTTGGACGAGATGAAGATCGACATCGTGTCGGGGTCGTCGAGCGGGATAGCGCGGGCGTTCACGCCCGTCAGATTTTCGAGCATGCGGATCATCGTCGGGTCATCGTGGCCGAGCATATCGAGCTTTAAGAGGTTGTCCTCCATGCAGTGATATTCGAAATGCGTGGTGATCGTGTCGCTGTCGGGGTCGTCCGCAGGGTGCTGTACGGGGCAGAAATCCTCGATATCCATGTCGTCCGGCACGACAACGAGTCCGCCGGGATGCTGGCCCGTCGTGCGTCGCACGCCGACGCAGCCCGCCGTCAGGCGGTCGATCTCGGCGTTGCCCGCGGCGATGCCGTTTTCCTCGAGGTATTTTTTGACGAAGCCGTAGGCCGTCTTCTCCGCGAGCGTACCGATCGTACCCGCGCGGAACACCTGCGTCTTGCCGAACATCTCGACCGCGTGCGCGTGGGCGCGCGCCTGATATTCGCCTGAGAAGTTGAGGTCGATATCCGGCACCTTGCCGCCGCCGTAGCCGAGGAAAGTTTCAAACGGGATGTCGAAGCCGTCTTTGACATACTTCGTGCCGCAGACGGGACACATTTTATCGGGCATGTCCGCGCCACAGCCATACTCGCCCGCGTGGAACTCGACGTTGCGGCACTTCGGGCAGCGGTAGTGCGGCGGCAGGGCGTTGACCTCGGTGATGCCGGCCATGTACGCTACGAGCGACGAGCCGACCGACCCTCGCGAGCCGACGAGGTAGCCGCACTCGAGCGAGCGCTGCACGAGCTTCTGCGCCGACATGTAGACGACGTCGTACTTGCCCAGAATGCTGCCGAGCTCGACGTTCAGCCGGTCGACGATCAGCTGCGGCAGATCGTCGCCGTAAAGCTCGTGCGCTTTCCCCCACACCATGCGGTTAAGGTCTTCTTCCGAATTTTCAAGCCGCGGCGGGAACAGCTTGCCCTTGGGCAAAAGCTCGATATCCTCCACCTGCTCGGCGATGGCGCGGGTGTTCGTCACGACGACCTCGTAGGCTTTCTCCTTGCCGAGGTAGTCAAATTCCTTGAGCATTTCGTCCGTCGTGCGGAAGTAGAGCGGGACGGGCTCGTTCGCGTCGGCGAATTTCTTTGACGCGAGCAGGATATGGCGATAAACCTCATCTTCAGGGTCGAGGAAGTGGACGTCGCCCGTTGCGCAGACGGGCATGCCGAGCTCTTCGCCAAGCTTGACAACAGTGCGGTTGAAGTCCTTGAGGTCTTCGTCGTCGCGCACCGTGCCGTCGCGCACCATGAAGCGGTTATTGCCGAGCGGCTGAATTTCAAGATAGTCGTAGAACGAGGCGATGCGCTTGAGCTCATTCCAGTCCTTGTGGTCGACGATGGCGCGGAACAGCTCGCCCGCCTCGCAGGCAGAGCCGATGATCAAGCCCTCGCGATGCGCGACAAGCTCGCTTTTCGGGATGATCGGCACGCGCTTAAAGTATTTGAGGTTCGACGCCGAGATGAGCTGGTAGAGGTTCTTGAGGCCCACCTTGTTCTTGGCGATCAGAATGATGTGCTTTGGGAAACGGTTGCGCTTGACGCCGAGCGGGCGGAGCTTCGTCATCTCGTCGTTGATCTGCTGAAGGCGCGTGACGCCGCGCTCTTCGAGCATGACGAAGAACTTGGCCAGCATCTGCGCGACCGGGACCGCATCGTCGGACGCGCGGTGGTGGTTGAACTGCGGGAGCTGCAAGTGGTCGGCCACGATGTCGAGCTTGTACTTGCCGAGCTCGGGCAGGAGATTCTGCGCGAAAATCAGCGAGTCGAGATATGTCGGCTCGAACGGGATGCCGCACTTTTTGCAGCCTGCGCGGATGAAGCTGATATCAAACTCCGCATTGTGCGCAGCGAGCGGGCGGCCGCCCGCAAAGGCCAAAAACGCGTGCAGCGCGTCCTCCAGCTTCGGCGCGCCGCGCAGCATGTCGTCCGTGATGCCGGTCAGGCCGATGATCTCAGGCGAAAGCCGGCGCTCGGGGTCGACAAAGGTTTGGAACGTGTCGACGATCTCGCCGTCTTTCAGAATGACCGCACCGATCTCGGTGATGGCATCGTGCGCGACCTTCAGACCCGTTGTTTCAATGTCGAAACAGCAGATCTCAGTCGAAAAATCGCCGTCCTGCGGGCCGTGCACACAGATACGGTCGTCGATGTTGTTGAGAAAATAGCCCTCACAGCCGTAAAGGAGTTTTATTTTACCCTCGCCGGTGTGCCAAGCGTCCGGGAAGCTCTGCGCTACGCCGTGATCCGTGATGGCGATGGCGGGCATCCCCCACTTGATCGCGCGCTTGACGACCGCGGCGGTATCGGTCAGCGCGTCCATGTTGGACATACGGGTATGTAAGTGCAGCTCGACGCGCTTTTCCTCCGCCGTGTCCGTGCGCTCGGCGTGGTCGATCTGCATGATGTCCTGCGGGTTGAGCTGCATATCCTTACCATCGTAGGAGAGCTCCATGCGGCCGCTGACGCGCAGCCACATGCCGACGCTGATCTTGCCGAGAAGCTCCGTCGCCTCGCGCTCGGGCATGCTGCGGCGGATGAAGAGCGAGCCTTCGTAGTCCGTCATTTCGAGCAACATCGTCCAGACGCCGGCGCGGCGCGTCTCGTGGCAGTCGAACTTGAAGACCTTGCCCTCAACGACGACGTGACCGGCCTTTGGCGTCAGCTCGCTGATGGGGAGCACTCTCCCCTTTGCAATCTCGCGGCCCATGATGACACTGCCGCTGCCGCTCACCTTGCGGCCAGCGTTCTTCAACATGTCGGGAAAGGCCTCCGCCGTTGATTTGACGTGGATGTCCACGCGCTTTAAGTCGTAATTGCGCGCAAGAAGCTGCTCGACCGTTTCGCGCGTCGAGTCGTTCATCTCCGCGCGCACGGTCATGTCGAGCGTCATCGTGCGCTTTTCCGGCTCGAGCACCATGTTCGTGACCATCGCGGCGTTGAGCGGGACGCGCAGGTCAAAATCCGGCGAAAAGTCGGTGAATAATTCAAAAAAAGGAATCTTTTGTGCCATAGCCACAACCTTATCTCAGTATCGTTTCCGCTCGGTCAGAGTTTTTGGATTTCCTCCATCAAAGCGTCGACAAGCTTTTCCTGCGGCACTTTGTAAAGGATTTTTCCTTTTCGGAAAATCATGCCCTCACCTTTACCGCCGGCCACGCCGATATCGGCGGCCGAGGCCTCACCGGGCCCGTTGACGACGCAGCCCATCACGGCGACCGTGATATTCTTCTTGCAGTCGGCAAGACGGCGCTCTAGCTCCTCGGCGATCGGGATCATGTCGTACGCCGTGCGGCCGCACGTCGGGCAGGAGACGAGGTTCACACCGCTGCGGCGGATGCCGCAGGCCTGCAAAATGCGCTTGGCGGCGTAGACCTCTTCCACGGGGTCCGCCGTGAGCGAGACGCGCATCGTGTCGCCGATGCCCTCGCACAGAAGGCCGCCGATGCCGATGGCGGACTTCAAAAGCCCCATCGTGGGCGTGCCCGCCTCAGTCACGCCCAGGTGGAGCGGATAGTCGACCTTTTCGTGCAGAAGGCGATAGGCCGCCATGTTGAGCGGTACATCAGAGCTCTTGACCGAGATGCAGATCTCGGTAAAATCGAACTTTTCAAGCAGCCGCACATGTCTGAGCGCGCTCTCGACGAGCGCCTCGGGCGTCACGCGGCCATATTTTGCGAGCAGCTCCTTTTCAAGCGAGCCGCCGTTCACGCCGATGCGGATGGGAACCTTGTGCTCACGGCAGGCGTCTACGACCGCCTTGACGCGGTCATCACCCCCGATGTTGCCGGGGTTGATGCGAATTTTGTCCGCGCCGCGCGCCGCCGCTTCGACGGCGAGACGGTAGTCGAAATGAATGTCCGCGACGAGCGGGATGGAGATATTCTCCTTAATTTCACTCAGCGCGTGCGCGGCCTCCATATTCGGCACCGTGACGCGCACGATCTCGCAGCCCGCCTCTTCGAGCGCGTGGATCTGCGCGATGGTGGCCTTGGCATCCTCAGTGTGCGTGTTGCACATCGACTGGATCGTGACCGGCGCGCCGCCGCCGATAGCGACGCCGCCTGCGATAATTTGCTTGCTCATAAGATCATCCTCCTCACAGGAGCTTGACAATGTCGTGGAACGTGACGAACAGCATCAGCGCCATTAAAATCGCAAAGCCGATGCCGTTGATGACGTTCAGATATTTGGACGGAATTTCCTTTTTGAAAAGCGCCACGGCGATGCCGTTGACGAGCAGGAACAGCACGTGTCCGCCGTCGAGTGCGGGCAGCGGCAGCAGGTTCATCACGGCGAGGTTCACCGCGAACATCGCGGCGAAAAAGAGAATATTTTCAAGCGCCGCGCCGAAGCCCTCGGTAGCCTCGGTCTCCTTGCCGACCTCCGTGATGGTCGAGACGATGCCGACCGGGCCGCTCAGATCGTTCACGCCCGCCGCGCCCGAAAGCAGCATTTGCAGGCTCAGTCTCACGATGCGGACATAGTCCATCGTCTGGTACCAGCTGTATTGCAGGCGCAGAAGCGGCGTCGCCTCGACGATCCCGCCGTAGGTGAAGCCGTAGGCCTCGTACTCCTGCCCGTTTTCGTCAGTGTAGACTTGCCTGGTGAGCGTGCGGTCGAACTTTTTGCCGTCGCGCAGGACGGTCATGTCGATCGTGCCCGTGTCGCCAAGGCCCATGATGAGCGACACGTCGCTCTTTAAATAAATGCGCTCACCGTTGATGGCGTAGATCGTGTCGCCGGGCATCAGGCCGTCCTCTCCCTGCTGCGGGAAATCGGGGTTCAGCTCGACGATCTCCGTCGTGTAGAATGCCTGCGCACCCGCATACAGACAGATGACGATGATGAGGCCCGTCAGGAAGTTCATGAACGCGCCCGCGACGAAGATGATGAACTTCTTCCACCAGACCTGGCGGCCCAGCGCGCGGTCGTCGTCCGAATCCTCGTCCTCGCCCTCCATGGCGCAGTAGCCTCCGATGGGCAGGAGCCGCAGGGAGTATTCGGTGTCCCCCTTCGTCTTATGGAAAAGCTGCGGGCCCATGCCGATGGAAAATTCATTGACGCGCACGCCGCAGGCCTTGGCCGCCAAAAAGTGGCCAAACTCATGCACGGCGATGAGCACGCCGAAAATCAGGATCGCAATGAGAATATAAACCATGGTCTCTCCTAAATTTGGTCAGTTGAGCTTTTCGCGCACGACCTCGCGCGCGAGCCGGTCTGCTTCCAGAATATCCGAAAGCTGCGGCTGATATACCGTCTCGGTTTTATCGAGCGCCGCTTCGATGAGGTCAGGGATGGCACAGATGCCGATCTCGTCGCACAGAAATGCCGCGACAGCCTCTTCGTTCGCGCCGTTCATCGCCGCGCAGTAGACATTGCCGATGGCGGCGCACTGCTTGGCAATCTTCAGGCAGCGGAAGACCTCTTCATCGGGCTCGGCGAACGTCAGCGGCGGGCACTTGAGAAGGTCAAGCGGCTCCGCGGGCGAAACGGCCCTGTTGGGGTACGTCATCGCGTAGCGGATGGGCAGCTTCATGTCCGGTGTGCCGAGCTGGGCGAGCATCGCCCCGTCGTGAAACTCGACGAGCGAGTGCACGATGCTCTGGCGATGGATAACCGCGTCGACCTGACGCAGCGGCAGGCGGTAGAGGCGCATGGCCTCGATGATCTCAAGGCCTTTGTTCATCAGCGTCGCGGAGTCGATGGTGATCTTCGCACCCATTGTCCAGTTCGGGTGCTTGAGCGCGTCGGCCTTTGTCTTAGTCGCAAGCTCCTGCAGACTCAGGCCGTAGAACGGCCCGCCCGAGCAGGTCAGAATGAGGCGCTTGATCTCACCGCGGTCGCGGCAGCCCTGCAAGCACTGGAAGATCGCGCTGTGCTCGCTGTCGACGGGGACGATCTCCGCGCCGCAGCGCTCCGCCGCGTCCACCACAAGCTCGCCCGCGCAGACGAGCGTTTCCTTGTTCGCAAGCGCGATGCGTTTTTTCTTCTCGATCGCCGCGAGCGTCGGCTGGAGGCCGATCATGCCCATTACAGCGGTGACGACCGTGTCAGCGTCGTCCGCCGTGGCCGCGGCCAGAAGGCCCTCCATGCCGGAGAGCACCTCGGTGTTTGTGTCGGAAAGCCGCGCGCGGAGCTCGCGCGCCGCATCCTCGTCATAAAGCACGGCAAGACGCGGGCAAAATTCCCGCGCCTGCTGCTCGATGAGCTCAACGCTTTTATTCGCCGTCAGCGCAGCGACGGAAAGCCCCAGCTCGCGCGCCACCTCAAGCGTCTGGCGGCCGATGGAGCCGGTGGAACCGTGTAAAGCAATACTCCTTGTCATAATAGACCTCCACAGACCGCAGCCCACACGACCGGCGCGATGAAGAGCGTGGAGTCAAAGCGGTCGAGCATGCCGCCGTGCGTCAGGAAGAGGTGGCTGTAATCCTTGATACCGGCCTCGCGCTTGACGAGCGACATCGAGAGGTCGCCGAGCTGGCCGAAGATATTGGCCACCACGCCCACGAGGATCAGCATGAGGTAATTGGGCGCATAGCCGAGCCATGCCTTGCCGACAACGCCGAGCAGCACCAGCGCAAGCGCGCTGCCGATGGGCCCACCGATCGCGCCTGCCCAGGTCTTGTGCGGGCTGACGTGCGGCGCCATCTTGCGCTTGCCGAACCACATGCCAAAGTACATCGACAGCGCATCGCCCACAAAGGCGACGCAGAACGGTGCGAGCACATAGAGCTTGCCATAGTTTTCGTCCATGCGCAGCAGGAAAATGCAGCTGTACATCGCCGGGAACACGATGCCGCCGACGATGGTCACCGCCACATCGTGGAATGTGAAGGGCTTTTCCTTGCCGTAATAGACAACCGCGGAGAGAAACGCCCCCATCACAAGGATCCAGCGGAAGAGCGTAACAGTCGAAATCGGGAAAGCGTGTACACCGCTCGCCCTTTCCCAAAAGAGCCATATCTCCTGCATGACGACCGATGTGACAAGTCCCCAGTAGAAATCCGCCGGGACGTTCTCCCCTGCCGTGTGCAGCAGCTCATAGGCCGCAATGCCCGCGATACCGCAGACGACGAGCATCGTCGCCCATGCGGGGCAGGCAAGCAGCACGGCGAGCAGCGCCGGCAATCCAACGCTCACCACCAACCATCTTTGTTTCATTTCTGTTTCTCCTGTTTCAAACCGCCGAAGCGGCGCTCGCGCTGCTGATACGCGATGAGCGCCTTGTCGAATTCTTTCTCGGTAAAGTCGGGCCAGAGCGTGTCGCAGAAGTAGAACTCGCTGTACGCGCACTGCCACAAAAGGTAGTTGCTGATGCGCTTCTCCCCGCCCGGGCGGATGAGAAGGTCGGGATCGGGAAGTCCGCTTGAATAGAGGTAGCGCGAAAAGCCCTCCTCGGTCAAAGCGTCCGCGTCCTGCTCCCCTGCCGCGCAGTCGCGCGCGAAGGCGCGGGCGGCGTGCAGGATCTCGTCGCGCCCGCCGTAGTTGAGGCAGACATTCGCCTGAAAGCCCTCGATGCGGGATGAAATCTCATTCGTCTCATCGATGAGTTCCCGAAGTTCCGGCGTCAGGACGCTTAAATCGCCCAGAAAGCGCAGACGGTTGCCGTCCTTTTCCATCGTGTCGATGCACTCGTGCAGATATTGCTCGAGTAAGTGCATGATGCCGTCGACCTCGTCCTTCGGGCGCTTCCAGTTTTCGGTCGAAAAGGCGTAGACCGTCAGATAGTCGATGCCCAGGTTCTTGCAGTAGGTGCCGAGCTTTCGAAATGTCTCCGCCCCCGCCTTGTGACCGGCCGAGCGCGGGAGGCCGCGCTTTTGCGCCCAGCGGCCGTTGCCGTCCATAATGACGGCAACATGACAAGGCAGGTTGTTCAAATCAACCTGCCCTGCCTTGTTCTCTTTGGAAAAGAGCCCCATATCAGACCGCCATGAGCTCCTTCTCTTTCTTCTCGAGAAGGGCGTCGACCTCTTTGCACATGTCGTCGGTCAGCTTCTGCAGGTCCTTTTCGGCGACCTTCAGGTCGTCCTCGGTGATCTCGCTGGCCTTCTGCTTCTTTTTGAAGGCCTCCATCGCGTCGCGGCGGATGTTGCGGATGGCGACCTTGCCGGTCTCGGAATACTTATGGATCTGCTTGACGAGCTCCTTACGGCGCTCCTCCGTGAGCTGCGGGAAGTTCAGGCGGATGGACTTGCCGTCGTTCTGCGGGTTGATGCCAAGGTCAGACTCCTGAATGGCGCGCTCGATGGGCTTGAGGGCCGTGCCGTCCCACGGGGTGATGACGAGCTGGCGCGGATCGGGAGAAGCGATGGCCGCGATCTGCTGGATGGGCGTGGGAGAGCCGTAGTAGTCGACGCTGATGCGGTCGAGCACAGAGGCGTTGGCGCGGCCTGCGCGCACAGAGGCAAAGTCCGCGTTCACCGCGTCGATGCTCTTTCTCATTTTGTCGGAATAAACCTTGTAATCTTCTTTATTCATGGGGATACCTCCTCAAAAATTTTTATCGTAAAACCGCAAGTGCGGGGTCGCTCAGTTTTCGCCAACAATGGTGCCGATCTTCTCGCCCTCGACCGCACGGATGATGTTCTCCGGGTCCTTGAGGGCAAAGACGAGCACGGGAATGTGGTTGTCCATCGAAAGCGACGTGGCCGTGGAGTCCATGACCGCAAGGTGCTGGGCCAGCACATCCTCATAGGAGATGGCATCGTACTTGACGGCACTCGCGTCCTTGGCGGGGTCGGCGTTGTAAACGCCGTCGATGTTCTTGGCGAGCAGGATCACGTCGGCATTGATCTCCGCCGCGCGCAGCACCGCTGCCGTGTCGGTCGAGAAGAACGGAGAGCCGATGCCGCAGCCAAAGAGCACTACGCGGCCCTTTTCCAAATGCCGGATGGCGCGGGCGCGGATGTAGGGTTCGGCGACTTCTTTGATCTCCAGCGCCGTCTGCACGCGCACGTCGACGCCCTTCTGCTCGAGCACATCGGCGACCGCCATGCAGTTCATCGCCGTGGCCAGCATGCCCATGTGGTCGGCACGGGTACGCTCGATGTAGCCCTCGCCGTTTTTCACGCCGCGCCAGAAGTTGCCGCCGCCGA
>OLNX01002920.1_pt1 | contig 12076 bp, 11 predicted proteins | sample 1672611 | NCBI WGS metagenome assembly OLNX01 (sample SAMEA3136705, study PRJEB25190) | human gut metagenome
TTGGACCTGACTACGAGAGTAAATTTAGTCCAAAACCTTTTGAAGACTAAAGAACCTCCAGTTAAAACAGGAGCTGCGCTTCTTGATATCAACCGTACCAGTGTGTATTACAAGGGCATGCCCATATCTCAGGATGAGTTAAATTGCAAATCGATCATAGATCGATTACACACGGATAACCCAGCCTGGGGAGCACGACAGCTGTCTGCCCAACTAAAGAAGCGTGGGTATCAGGTTGGCCGCCGGAAAACGCGCCGTTATATGAATGAAATGGGGATCGATTCAATCTATCCCAAAATGAACCTTTCTAAACGTATGCAACAGGCTAAAGTCTGCCCGTATCTGCTGCGAAACGCCGTTATCGATCGTCCAAATCAGGCATGGTCAATCGACATTATTTACATCCCCATCAAGCACGGATTCCTGTATCTGACCGCTGTGATCGACTGGTACGGCCGCTGTATCGTTGGCTGGGAAGTCGATGATACTCTGGATACCAGAATGGTCATAACTGCGTTAAAAAAGGCGTTTATGGTAGCAAAACCTGTTATCCTGAATTCGGATCAGGGCTGTCAGTTCACAAGCAATGAGTACATGAACTTTCTTAAAGAGAACTAGATCCGTCAAAGCATGGATGGTAAAAATCGCTGGGCTGACAATATCATGCTCGAACGATGGTTCCGGAGTTTCAAGTACGAGGAAGCATATCTGACCCAATACAACAATATCCGAGAAGCAAGGTAGGCTATTGGGAAATATGTGCATACATACAACTTTGAACGTTGTCATTCCGCACTCAATAATCAGACACCGGCATCCTGCTATTATCCAATCCTGTTACTGGATGATCATGCAGCCTAAGGGGGGATTTTCTCCCCTACCCAGTTACATATATCAGTTCATTATAAAATGCTTAGATTTTTGTCTTGACAACTGAACCACTATATTGCAAAATACGTGAAGAGTTGAGGCGTTTTTGTATTAAATTAAAATTAGGGAAAAGGCATGTGAAATACGATGATGAAAAATAATTATATAAAACAAAAAAGAAAAGATCAAAATCCGGTAAATCATTGGAAAATTTTTGAGGGACGGTTGGTATTCCTTCTGGCAATGGTGATTTTGGTTGTTGTTGCATATACTTTTATTTTACAACAAGCATATACCAAAACTGCTCTGAAAACAGAAATTGAACGAGATATTTCCAGTGCAGATGCGGTTCATAAGCTGGTAAATGACAGACTGGGACGAAAAGATTTTAATGAAATAAAAAGTAAAGCTGATGAGAATACAGAACTATTCAAGAATATGTCGACATATATGAATGAAATCAGAACGCTGAATTCTACGAGATATATTTACACAGCAACCAGAAATGAAGACGGTAGATTGATTTACGTTGTAGACGGACTGGATCCATCGGCTGGTGACGTCAGACATCCAGGAGATCCGATTGAAAAGGAGATGGTTCCTTATATAGAAAAAGCACTTTCTGGAAAAACAGTATATTCTCAGGATATTGTTGATACAACATGGGGACCTATTTTTACAGCCTGTTATCCTGTGACAGCGGAAGATGAATCTAATGAAGTGATAGGTGCTTTCTGCATAGAAATGGATATGCAGAAAGCGTATGGAATGGTTGAGAAGACGAATAAGCTAAGTATTGTACTGGGATGCATTACAGCGTGTATTTTGTTAATATTATGTACCTGTGGATATTCTGTATATAAGAAGCAAAAAGAAAATGAGCAGAAACAGCAAAAACTGTTGCAGGAAGCTGCAAGACTGGCCGATTCAGCTAATAAAGCAAAATCAACATTTCTGTTTAATATGTCTCATGATATTCGTACCCCTATGAATGCAATCATTGGATATGCAGAATTGGGAGAGAAACATTTAAAGGAGCCAACTATATTAGAGGATTACTTTGAAAAAATATTATTGTGCGGAAAGAAAATGCTGCATTTGATTGATAACATTCTTGAATTAGCACGAATCGAAAACAACCAAGCAACGCTGGATGAAACAATAACAGATGTTTCTAAAAACTTTGATTTATGTATTGATATGTTTAGGAAACAGATAGAAGAAAAACATCAAACACTGAAAGTCAATAAGAACATTCGATATCCATACTTGTATATGGATGATGCAAGATCATCTGAAATTACGATTAACATTTTGAGTAATGCTGTGAAATACACGGGTGAAGGCGGTAACATAAGCTGTACATTGAACCAATATCCCGGCGAAAAAGAAGGTTGGAGTGTATTAGAGCTTATCATAGCAGACAACGGAATCGGAATGTCAGAAGAATTCCAAAAACATATTTTTGAATCATTTTCACAGGAACGATCTTCGTCAGACAGCGGAATAGAAGGTAGCGGACTTGGCATGGGAATCGTGAAGAAACTGGTGGATTTAATGAATGGCAAGATCACAGTTCAGAGCAAACCGGGAGCAGGTTCTACTTTTACAATCACGCTTCCATTAAAAATAGCAAATGCGGAAGAAAGGAATCCGAAACATGCAGACGGTCAGTTGAATATCAAAAAACTGGAAGGAAAAAGGGTTCTTCTGGTAGAAGATAATGACTTGAACGCAGAAATTGCAACGGAACTTTTGACGGAAGAGGGAATCATGATAGAAAGAGCGGAGAACGGCGTTGCATGTATTGATATGTTTAACAAAGCAAAGCAAAATTACTACAGTCTGATTCTGATGGATATTCAGATGCCGATTATGAACGGATATGAAGCATCCAGGAGAATTCGAGAACTGAAAGACGGTAACAAATCGCAGATTCCAATTGTTGCAATGACAGCAAATGCGTTTGAAGAAGATAAGAAGATGGCTTTGGCAAGTGGCATGAATGATCATGTTGCAAAACCAATAGATATGAATGTATTATTGCCGACTATTATGAAATATATGTAAAGGAAGAAAGAAGGACACTGATTTTGCAGTCAGTGTTCTTCTTACATATCAGTCGACTAAAGAAAAACATTTTATCCAGTCCATTCTTTTTTGTCAGTTTTCTGCCGGCAAGTCAGAGAGCAGGACATTTCCGTTGACGGTACTTGCCTGAATGGTGAATGCAGAAATACCGGAGCGGGTGAATGTTTTTGTGTAGGATTCCGTTCTTCCATTGGAGACGAGGCGGATTTTTCCGGTTGTCGTGGATGCATGAATGGACGCATCGGCAAGGTCGTGCGGGAGATGGAGTTTCACGGAACCGTTGACGGATTTTGCTGTCAGGTACTCGGAACAGGTTCCCTCGAAGAGGACTTTGCCGTTGACACTGTTTAAGGATGCACGGGAGCAGTCGCCGGTGATTTCAAGTTTGCCGTTTGTGGCGGAAACATCGAGGCTGTCTGTGCGCAGACGGGTCAGGACGATCTTTCCGTTCGCGGCCTGTATGCGGCAGCTGGATGCGGAAAGGGAATCGCCGGTGATTTTGCCGTTTGTGGCGGAAATTTCGAGCGTAGTAAGGGAGAGGGTATCAAGCCCGGTCGCGCCGTTCAAAGAGCGGAGCGTCAGCTTCTGTACGGTGGACGGCACCTGGAAGGAGAACACCTCTTTCTGGTGATTATTGCAGAAAAGATGTTTCCAGAATACGGAAGGGATGAGCTTTTTCTCTCGCAGACAGAACGTATTGCCCTCAATGCCTGCCTCGAAGCGGTCCGGATCGAAGTCGCCGGAAAAGTCAAACTCAACCGAAGCGGAAGTGCCCGGAGCAAAGTCGGCAGAAGCGTTCCGCAGGGAGATTTCCATAGCGGTGATGGCGGTGGAAGGGGCGTACGGGTAGTTCGGATGTGTTTCTTCAGAATTGGAGTGGGTTTTCTCCTGTGGCAGCACGTTTGCAACAGGCTGCTCCGTTGTGGCATATTCCTGACGGAAAAATTCGAGGACATCGTCGACATTGCCGAGTTCCGCACAGATTTCCTCATCGGAGAGACCCTGGCTGCGGGCGTCGGCGAAATGGGATTCGAAATCGTTTAAAATTTCCTCTGCGGCGGCAGAATCAAAGGACGCAAGGCCCTGTTTCAATGCATTCATATAAGTTTCATACGTTGTATTCATCATGATTTTCCTTTCTATCGTCAGATCGTTTCATCTGAAATCAGTCGGTTGATCTGCTGGGTGAAATCCAGCCATTCCTGTTTTTTCTCCTGCTGATAAGCTGTTCCTGCTTCAGTCAGATGGTAATATTTCCGGGCAGGGCCGGATGCGGATTCCTGCAGATACGTTTCCACGTAACCGGCTTCCTTGAGTCGTTTTAAAATCATATAGAGCGTTCCTGCGGCGATGGACATTTCGCGGGAAATGGCGTCTGTCAGCTCATAGCCGTATTTGTCCTCTTTTGTCAGCTGGGAGAGGACACAGAGCTCGAGGACGCCCTTTTTGAGTTGTGGATTCATATGAACACCTCCTTGTTGAGTAGATCATAACACAGACTATATCATAATGCAATATAGTAAAAGAAAAAAATACAAAGAAAAATGTGTTCGATTTTGTACATGGAAATGCCTTGAAAAGAACCGCGGATTTCCGTATAATCAAGCAGAACCCTGAAATTTGACCGGAAAATACAGAAAAATAGAAAGATAGTAAGTTGGAAAGAAGAGGAAAAAATATGAGTGAAATGAATCAGAATAACAATGGCCCGGTAAAGGGCGCGATCCATTCGATCGAGAGCTTCGGATCCGTCGACGGACCTGGCGTACGCTACGTGATTTTTGTGAAGGGCTGCAACATGCGCTGCCAGTTCTGCCACAACCCGGATACCTGGACAACAAAAGATGCCGACTGGCAGACCGCAGACGAGGTGCTGAAAAAAGCGCTCCGCTATAAAAACTACTGGGGAGAAAAAGGCGGCATTACCGTAAGCGGCGGAGAACCGCTGCTGCAGATCGACTTCCTGATCGAGCTGTTCCGCAAGGCAAAAAAGAACGGCGTTCACACAACGCTGGATACCAGTGGAAATCCGTTCACAAGAGAGGAGCCGTATTTCAGCAAATTTAATGAGCTGATGAAATATACCGACCTGCTGCTGCTCGATATCAAGCTGATTGACGACAAGGCGCACAGAGAGCTGACCGGCTGCACCAACGAGAACATCCTCGACCTGGCGCGCTACCTTGACGAGATCGGCAAACCAGTCTGGATCCGCCACGTCCTCGTCCCGGAACGCAGCGACTACGACGAATACCTGATTCGCCTCGATGAGTTTTTACACAGCCTGCACAACGTACAGCGCGTAGAGGTTCTCCCATACCACACCCTCGGCGTATTCAAATGGGAAACCTTAGGAATTCCATACAAACTCGAAGGAATCAACCCGCCGACCAAAGAGCGCGTGGAAAACGCCAATAAACTGCTGCATACGGCGGAATATACGGGATATCTGAAATAAAAAGCAGAACAACAAGAAAAATTTGTGAAAAAGTAACGATTTTTATAAAAACTTTATAGTATTTCTGTTCAAAAACCAGAAGAAAAGGAGTATAATCTCTGTTATGGACGAGAGCATGGTTACAATGTGACGGACATGACAGGGACGACAGCAAAAACACTACGCCCCTTTTTGATTCGCCGCGGCAGTTGCTGCATCCACCAAAAATAAGAGCAAAAAGAAAGAAGGATTTACAATGTTTGGTTTAAAAGAGGCATCGGAAGACAAGCTGAAAAAAATGGTGGAAAAAGGAAAATGGGACAAATTAAGAAAACAGTATCTGGATTCGGACAAGACAACGCAGGTAGCGCTTGCAAAAGCCTGTGCAGCTTCGAGAAATGATGGTTCTGTTAATATTCTGACTTCTCTTCTGGAAGTAGACGATGTGGACGTAAAAATCGCGGCCGTTACGAGCCTTGGTGAGGTTGGAGACGATCACGTAACAGCACTGATCCGTCAGCTGGCTGTCAAGACACCGGCAGATCAGACGGAGCTGAAAGCAGCGATCACAAAAGCGCTGGAGAAGATTGTCGAAAGAGCATAAGAGCAGGATCAGTGAAAAAAAGGAAAGGCGAAGAAGTTTCTGTAAAAAGAAGCTCCTTCGTTTTTTTATTGCAAGGTATATCAGAATCTGCTCCAGCGGATTGTTTTTGCCCGAACAGAAATCTTACAAAATCGTAATAATAATGCAGTTGTATCTATCCCGCAAAAAATGCTATAGTGAAAATAACACAGACACAAAAGCAGAACGCGGAGCGAAAAGCATCCGCAGAAAAAAGGGAGGAAACAAGATGGAATTTGTATTCGAACATGCAACCATGATTGCCGTGATCGCTGTTGTGGTGATCATTCTTGCCATTCTGGCGAGCGGTTATGTGAAGGCGCCGCCGGATACCGCATTTATTATTTCCGGTTTCCAAAAAGGCCAGCGGATCCTGATCGGTAAAGCCGGCATCAAGCTCCCATTCTTTGAGCGGCTGGACAAGCTGAGTCTGAAGCTGGTAGCGATCGATGTGAAGACGAGCGACGCTGTGCCGACCGCTGACTACATCAATATTCAGGTGGATGCAGCCGTCAACATCAAAGTCGGGGACGAACCGCAGAAGCTCCAGAAAGCATCCCAGAACTTCCTGAACCGCGACAGCGAATATATTGCCAAGGTTGCAAGAGAAGTCCTTGAAGGAAACATGCGTGAGATCGTTGGAAAGATGCGTCTGGAAGAGATGGTTTCCGACCGTCAGAAGTTTGCGGAGCTGGTCAAAGAAAATGCAGAACTGGACCTGGCTGCGATGGGACTTGACATCATCAGCTTCAACGTACAGAATTTCGTCGATTCCAATCAGGTCATTGAAAACCTTGGTATCGACAATATCGTAAAAATCAAGAAATCCGCGGCGATCGCCCGTGCCAATTCCGAGAAAGAAATCAAAATTGCCCAGGCGCGTGCAAATAAAGAGGCGAACGATGAGCGCGTTCTTGCCGAGACTGAGATCGCAAAGAAAAACAACGATCTGGCAATCAAGTCGGCAGAGCTGAAAAAAGAGTCCGATATCAAAAAGGCAGAGGCAGATGCAGCGTACAAGATTCAGGAAGAGCAGCAGAGAAAAGAGCTGGAAATCACTTCCGCGAATGCGAACATCGCCCGTCAGGAGCGTGAGGTTGAGCTCCGTGCCAGAGAAGTAGAAGTAACCGAGAAATCCCTCGAGGCAGAAGTCAAGAAGAAAGCCGAGGCCGAGCGTTACGCAAAACAGCAGCAGGCAGAGGCAGATTTGTACCGCCGTCAGAAAGACGCAGAGGCAGACCAGTTCGAAAAAATCCGCGAGGCGGAGGCAAAGAAAGCCCAGGCAGAAGCCCAGCGCTATGCGATGGAGCAGGAAGCGCTCGGTATCAAGGCAAAAGGTGAGGCGGAAGCCGCATCCATCCGCGCCCAGGCACTTGCAGAGGCCGAAGGTATGGAGAAGAAAGCCGAGGCTTACCAGCGCTACAACAAAGCCGCAATGGCAGAGATGATGATCAAGGTTCTGCCGGAGATCGCCGGAAAGATCGCAGAGCCGCTCAGCCAGATCGACAAGATTACGATCATCGGTGGCGGAAGCGAGGACAACGGTATCGGCTCCGTAGCGGGCAATGTGCCGGTGGTGATGGCAAAGCTGTTTGAGTCGATGAAAGAGGCGACCGGTGTCGATCTCTCCGAAATCATGAGAGCCGATACGTACGATGCAAAAGTAAACCGCAACATTCAGATCTCCAGTCCGGAAGAGCTCAAAGAGTATCTGAAAGCAGAAGCCGGAAAGGCAGCAGCGGATGCAGAAAGCCCGGAAAAAGCGGAAGCATCCGAACCGGTGCAGAAAGACGGCAGCGAGCAGTAAATCCAGAACGGATCATAAAAACAGAAAAAGAGGCAGGAATCCAGAGAAATTTCTTGAGGATCCTGCCTCTTTTGACGTATAGATCGGAAAAAGTTATTCGGCGCCTTTTTCCAGCATGCTCATGAACTCTTTTGCCGCCTGCGGGATCGGCAGATGGGAGCTGTGGGCAACGACAAGCTGGCGCGGCGGAAGCTCCTCCACGAGGTCGAGCTGGAAGGCCGCCGTCTCTTTTCCAAGACAGTAGTCCGGCACAAACGCGATACCAAGGCCGATACTCGCCAGGTCGATCAGAAGATCGTTGCTGCCAAGCTCAATTTCCGGCACGAGGTCGAGCTGGAACCGCTGAAACTGGCTGTGCAGGAACTCACTCGTCGTACTCTTGCGGTCGAGCATCAGAATCGGGTACTGCAGCAGCTCTTTTAAGTGAACCGGCCTGTTTTCCAGTTCCGGGTAATATTCGCCGTTCGCGATGAAGATATCGTGGAACGAATGAATCGGAATCGTGTGAAGACGGCTGGAAAGATGCGAGTTTGGATAATTGGTCACGATGAAATCCACCTGGCCGGATTCCAGCAGATCGACACACTGGGTCGAAGTCTGGTTTGTCACCTTGATGTGGACATTCGGAAAGGAGCGGTGGAAACGGTTCAGGTACGGAACGAGGAAATAGCGGCAGATTGTGTCGCTCGCGCCGATGCGGAGCTGGCCGCCGCCAAGCGTTCCCGCTTCCATAATCTGTGCTTCACCGCGCGCAATCAGGTTGATCGCAGGCTCTACGTGGCGCAGCAGCGTTTCTCCCTCCGGCGTTAACTGCACGCGCTTTGTACTGCGGATAAAGAGCGTGATTCCAAGCTTTTTCTCCAGTACCTTGATCGACTGGCTGACCGCCGACTGCGAGATAAAAAGCAGCTTGGAGGCCTCGGAAAAACTGAGTGTGGTGGCAACGTAATAGAAAACCTTATATAACTCGTAATTAATATCCAAAATAAGCACCTCTTATAAAATATGATATCTTCACTCTAGCACACTTCCCCGAAAGAATGCAAGAAAAAATCTGCCGGAGCCGTGAACTTTTTCTCCTCTTTTTCGAGTAAGAGAAAATTCACGGTTCCGGCAGATAAGAAAGGGGAATCAGCCAAGCACTTTGGCAATGGCGCTGTCCAGCGTGCGGATCTGGCGCGTTGCAGAGTATCCGTCGAGTTTCGGCATCTGAATAGCCATCAGCACCAGATCGAACTGATCCGGCGCTGCGGTGCGGAGCGTCTCAACGGCAACATCGCCGTCGTCTGCAAGGCTGACGGAAAATCCGGCGTTCGAAAGGAGCTCCATCGCGATTTCCTGTACCATATGGCTGACGTTGATCGCCATGCCAAGTCCCGTACCCTGAATGCCGCTGACCGTAGAAGTCTCCTCGCGTGTAAACGATTCAAAGAGGTGCTCCTGGAATTCCCGGCTCATGCCGATGCCGTTGTCGCGGACGTGGAATTCGTAGAGCGCATACCCTTTTTTATAGTACGGTTTCTGAATAATACGGACAATGATGGTGCCGCCGTTCTGTGTGAATTTCGTGGCATTGCTCAGCAGATTCAGCAGAATCTGGTTCAGGCGGAAAAAGGTGCTGGCCGGAGGTGGAAATCTTGTTCAGGTATTCCTGCACCTGGTCCGGCTGATTGACGTGGGCGGCAGCCAGAGCGGTAAAGCCGATGATCGCATTCATCCGAAAAAACAGATTTTGTTCCGGAATGAAAATGGGAAACAAAAGTTACTTTACATATAAAAGAGCAGAACAGGAAGAAATTTTGAAAAAAATTGAAGAAAATTACAAATTATTGTGGAATATGTGGAAAAAATATGGTAGGATGGGGGAGAAGAGAAAAGTGGTTTCAAAATGTTACTTAACGTTCAGTGAAAGTTCTATGGTTACAAAGAAAACAAAAAACAAGAGGAGAAGGAAAATGAAATTTTTACCAAAACCAAAAGAGGTAAAACTCCTGACGGGGGAACATGCACTCTGCTATGACGGCAGAATTGTACTGGATGGCAGACTGCTGGGAAATGGGGATACGTATGCGAAAGTGCTGCAGAAGGGAATCAAAAAGGAAACCGGAATGCAGTACGATATCGGATACGGCGTTCCGGGAAGAAAAGAGACCGGCGCGATTGTACTGGAACTGGATGAGACAAGGAAAAGCCAGCAGTATGTGCTGCAGGTGACAGAGGAGGAAATCCGCATCCAGGGCGGAGACGGAGCCGGCGTGCTCTACGGTGTGCAGACGCTGTGCCAGATGATGCACGAATACGGTGCACTGCTTCCTGCCGTGCGGATCGAGGATGAGCCGGATCTGCCGGTGCGCGGCTATTATCTCGATGAGACGAGAGGCCGTGTGCTGACACTTTCCTATTTAAAACAGGTGGCAGACCGCATGGCGTACTACAAGCTGAACCAGCTGCAGCTCTATGTGGAGCACACGTATCTGTTCTCCGGACTTTCCGAGATGTGGCGCGATGAGACGCCGCTTACGGCAGAGGAAATCCGCGAGCTGGATGCGTACTGCGCAAAGCTTCATATCGAATTGGTGCCGTCGATCGCAACGTTCGGCCATCTGTACATGCTGCTCTCCACAAAGAGCTATGGCGACCTCTGTGAATTCCCAGACAGCTGGAAAGAGCCGTTTTCCTTCTGGAACCGGATGCGGTATCATACGATCAATGTCTCCGATGAGCGTTCCCTTCCTCTGATCAAAAAGATGATCGCAGAATATATGCAGTTGTTTTCTTCCAACAAATTTAATATCTGTGCGGATGAGACATTCTGCCTTGGCAAATATAAATCGAAAAAACTTGCCGAAGAGCGTGGCGTCCATCGGCTTTATATTGACTATGTCAAAGAGCTTGCACAATTTCTGGTGGAAAATGGAAAAATCCCAATGTTCTGGGGCGATATCATCTGGAATTCGCCGGAACTGATGAAGGAACTGCCGGAGAGCATGATCTGCCTGAACTGGGGATACGCACCGGAACAGAGGGAAGATGAGACGAGGGCGATCGCACAGACGGGTGCAGTGCAGTATCTGTGTCCGGGTGTATGCGGCTGGAACCAGTGGGCAAACTTAATAGAAAATTCTTATAAAAATATTACAAGAATGTGCGGTTATGCGGCAAAATATCATGGCATCGGTGTGTTGAACACAGACTGGGGAGATTTTGGACACGTTAATGATCCGGCATTTTCTGTTCCGGGGATGATCTACGGTGCTGTATTTTCCTGGAATGGGGAGAAGATACCATTTGCAGAGTTAAACCGTATGATCTCACGGATCGAGTATGGGGATACTACCGGAAATTATGTTTCCCATCTGGCAGAAATCTGCGGACAGTCGGTATTTCAGTGGAGAGAAGCTGTCATGTATTATGAGAACCGGTGCTTAAAGCATGAACTCGAAGAGGGCGAAGATCTGTTCCGCGGTGTGGATCAGGCGGGTGTAGATGCTGCAGCAGATGCCCTGCGTGATATATACAAAAAACTTTTGGAGAGCACGCAGGCGATGCCGGAAACGAAAAAACAGATGCAGCTTTTATCCGTGACATTGCAGGGGATCGGTATCTGGAATGCCGTAGGACTCCTGACAGAAAGCATGGAAAAAACGGGAAGTTTTGATATGCAGAAAGGTCTGGAACTGGCAGAAAAGTTAGAATGCTGGTTTATGGCTTATAAAGAAAACTGGAGAGCCACCAGCAAAGAAGGCGATCTGCATCATATTGCAGAGATCGTGTTCTGGTATGCAGACTGGATGCGCAGAAAATGATAAAAAAGTATAAATTCTATCAGGTGATAACTGATTAATCATCAGGACTTTTCACGGGAAATTTATGATATAGCATATTGTCTGCTGCCGGAATCATAAGCAAATGAGAGGATACAAGAATAAATCTCAATATTTTCCACATACTAACTCCAAAGCTGATATATAAGAAAGAGCTGCTTTATCAAAATATAGCATTGGAGGATAACAACGTGAAAGCAACAGGAATTGTTCGCCGGATAGATGACTTAGGACGCATCGTGGTACCAAAAGAGATCAGAAGAACTTTAAGGATCCGCGAGGGTGACCCGCTTGAGATATTTACAGACCGCGAGGGGGAGATCATCCTGAAAAAATATTCACCGATCGGTGAACTTGGACAATTTGCCGGGGAATATGCTGAAAGCCTGGCACAGACTACGGGATATCTTGTTCTTGTGACAGAC
>OLNX01002923.1_pt1 | contig 12069 bp, 6 predicted proteins | sample 1672611 | NCBI WGS metagenome assembly OLNX01 (sample SAMEA3136705, study PRJEB25190) | human gut metagenome
GGAAGTGCCGTAAGGCATGGAGCTGACTGTTACTAATCGGTCGAGGGCTTGACCTAATTGGTTGTGTTCACAAAAAATGGAATGATAGATGTGTAGTGTATGCGGTTTTGAAGGTATATCGGAAAAACCATCGGAGAGATCCGATGGTTTTTTACTGTTAAAAAATAAAAGAAAGAGCGCTGCTAATGAGAAAAAATACTCATTAACAGCGCTTTTCATTTCACAGAAAAAGCAGTATTATGGGGTTAGAAGAGTCTAACACAAAACAGACTCTTACACACTCAGGAAAAAAGATGCAGGGAGGAAAGTTATGTTTCTTGAGATTAATAACCTGAAGAAGAGTTTTGGAACCGGTGAAAGCCGTGTGGAGGTCTTAAAGGGAATCCAGTTTTCTGTGGAAAAAGGTGAAATCTGTGTTCTCCTAGGTCCATCCGGTTCCGGTAAATCGACACTGTTGAATATTATCGGCGGAATCGACGAGGCGGACAGCGGTTCGATCGTGATTGAAGGCGAAAAAATTGAGGATATGAATGAAAAAACGCTGACACGGTACAGACGAAAACATTTAGGATACGTTTTCCAGATGTACAATCTGATTCCAAACCTGACGGTGAAAGAAAATATGGAAGTCGGCGCATACTTAAGCAATCATCCGCTCGACATCAACAATCTGTTAAAGACACTGGGGCTCTATGACCACCGCGACAAGCTGCCGAACCAGCTCTCTGGCGGTCAGCAGCAGCGTACTTCAATCGGAAGAGCTATCATCAAAAATCCAAGCATTCTGCTCTGTGATGAGCCGACAGGTGCACTCGATTACCATACTTCAAAAGAAATTTTGAAGCTGATCGAGGACGTCAATCAGAAGTACGGCAACACCGTCATTATGGTAACACACAATGATGCGATCAAAAACATGGCGGACCGCGTGATTCGTCTGCGCGACGGCCAGATCCGTAAAAACTACGTCAATGAGACCAAAATCGCCGCCGGCGATCTGGACTGGTAAAGCGGGGTGGAAGTATGAAAAATCCATTACGAAAACGCCTGCTGCGGGAACTGAAGAACGATATTGGAAAATATCTCGTTATTTTTCTGTTTATGACGGCGACGATTGGCTTTGTGTCCGGTTTTCTCGTTGCGGATGAGAGCATGCTGTATGCTTACGATGAAAGCTTTGAAAAATACAACGTGGAAAACGGAAATTTTACAACAGAACAGAAGCTCACCGACGACCAGAGAACACGGCTGGAAAAAGAGAAGGTAACGATTTACGAGAATTTCTATAAAGACGAAGATGTCGACACGGATCTGGATTCGGAACCAGAGAGCACGATCCGTCTTTTTAAAAACAGAACAGAGGTCAATCTGGTCTGCCTGATGAAAGGCGAAATGCCGCAGCAGAAGGATGAAATTGCAATTGACCGTATGTATGCGGACAATAATGACCTGCAGGTCGGTGATGTGATCTCGGTTGATAAAAAAGAACTGACGGTTACCGGTCTTGTGGCACTTTCGGATTACAGTGCGCTGTTCAGCAATTCGAGTGACATGATGTTCGATGCGGTTAAATTCGGTGTGGGAATCATGACCGAAGAAGGGTATGATGCCATTACCGATGACCATATCAAATACTGCTATTCCTGGAAATACGATACGGAACCGAAAGATGAAAACGAGGAAAAAGAATGGTCCGATAATTTCGTCGAGGTTCTGGCGGCTCATTCCTCGCTGACGGGTTATCTGCCGCGCTACGGCAATCAGGCAATCAAATTTACCGGCGACGATATGGGCGGTGACAAGGCGATGGTGGAGGTACTGCTGTACATCCTGATTGCCATCATGGCGTTCATTTTTGCAGTTACGACAAACAATACGATTGTAAAAGAAGCGTCGGTGATCGGAACGCTGCGCGCATCCGGCTATACGAGACGGGAACTTCTGCTGCATTATCTGTCCCTGCCGGTACTGATTACGATTTTGTCGGCGGTGATTGGAAATATTCTGGGATACACCGTGTTTAAAGATATCTGCGCCGGTATGTATTATGGAAGCTACAGTCTGCCGACGTATCAGACGCGGTGGAATGCCAATGCATTTCTGCTCACGACCGTAATTCCGGCAATTCTGATGTTTGTGATCAACGCGGTGCTGATTTCCGGCCGTCTGCGTCTGTCACCGCTGCGTTTTCTGCGCCACGATTTTGCAAAGAAAGGAAAAAGCCATGCGGTGCGTCTTCCGAACTTCCGGTTCTTCTCGCGGTTTCGTCTGCGGATCCTGCTGCAGAACAAATCGAGTTACTTTACCCTGTTTCTCGGTATCGTATTTGCCAATATTCTGTTGCTGTTCGGTATGATGATGAAACCGCTGCTGTCACATTACCAGACGGAGGCGGTGGAAAATATGCTGGCAGATTACCAGTATATTTTAAATGTCCCGGATCCGATCGATGAGGATGATGAGTACACGCTGATGGGAATTGTGCAGAAACTTCTGACGCCGTCACTGAAGACAAATACGGAGGGCGTGGAAACGTTTGCCGTCACATCGCTGAAGAATATTCCGAAAAACCGGGAGGGCGAGAGCATTTCGGTATATGGAATTCAGAAAGACAGCAAATATGTTTCCGCTGAACTGTTTGAGGACGGCGTGACGATTTCCGACGGTTATGCCGAAAAATATGGAATGAAAGTCGGCGATACACTGGAACTGAAAGAGCCGTATGAGGACAAAACGTACAGCTTTGAAGTAAAAAGCATTTATGCCTACCCGGGAGCCCTTGCGGTATTTCTGCCGATGGATGTCTTCTGCGAGGAATTCGATCATCCAGAGGACTACTTTAACGGCTATTTCTCCAATGAGCCGATCACGGACCTGGAGGAATCGTATATCGCGACGAAAATTACGGAAGATGATATGACAAAGATTTCACGGCAGCTCAATGTGTCGATGGGAGAAATGTTCCAGCTGATCAATGTTTTCTCGATTGTACTGTTCATGCTGCTGATTTATCTGCTGACGAAGCTGATCATCGAGAAGAATACGACTTCGATTTCGATGGTAAAGATTCTCGGCTACGAGAACAGGGAAATTTTGAGTCTGTATTTGACGGCGACAACCTGGGTTGTGATCGTCTCAATCGGTGCCAGCCTGATCATTGCCTCCGCGCTGATCCGCCAGATTTATGTCATTATGCTTTCCGAGTACAGCGGCTGGCTGACATACTATATTGATCCGGCAATTTACGGAAAAATGTATCTGATGGGCCTTGCGGCGTATGCTGTTATCGCTGTGCTGCAGTTCCGCCACATCCAAAAGATTCCGATGGACGAGGCACTGAAAAATGTAGAATAAAAAAAGTTACAGGAGAAATCTTGACAAGCCCGGGCAAAGTGTGGTATATTGCTCTCAAACTTGGTGTGGATTTTTCAACTTGTAATAAAGTTCTTTTCGCCACGCAATTATCGAAAGCAGATAATTGCGTGGCTTTTTTTGTGGCAATGGAGCAAAGTCCGTGCCTGCACGTAAGCCCACCAACAGAAAAGATCACAAATGGAGGTAATAATGAACGAAAACTTTATGAAAGAAAAGCCAGTATTTCCACTGCTGGTTTCGATGGCGCTTCCAATGGTAATCTCGATGCTGGTCAATTCCTTATATAACATTGTGGACAGCTTCTTTGTCGCACAGATCAGCGAAGATGCCATGACGGCGCTCTCCCTGGTTTATCCGGTACAGAATTTTGTAAATGCCGTTGCCATCGGTTTTGGAATCGGACTGAATGCGGTGATTTCGTATTATCTGGGAGCGGGTGACAAAAAGGCAGCCGGCTGTGCTGCAACGCAGGGTCTTGCCCTTACCATGCTGCATGCGGTTATTTTAACGATCGGAAGCCTTCTGGTCATCGAGCGTTTCCTGCGGATGTTTTCTTCTTCCGAAACTGTCATCGATCTTGGTGTCCGGTATTCACGGATTATCTTTCTGTTTACCATAGCAATCATGGCAAACCTTTACTTTGAAAAGGTTTTTCAGGCAGTCGGCCGGATGAAAGTGACGATGACCGGTATGATGATCGGCTGTATTGTCAACATCATTCTGGATCCGCTGATTATTTTCGGAATCGGACCGTTCCCGCGTCTTGGAATTGAGGGTGCGGCACTTGCAACCGGCATCGGTCAGGTGACACCGGTCGTGATTTACCGGATCATTTACAAGATCCGCCCGATTTCGGTCAAAATCCATCCGGAATATTTAAAAGAAGGAAAAAATCTGGTCGGAAGACTGTATGCGATCGGCGTCCCGGCGATCCTGAACCTGGCGCTGCCGTCTCTTCTGATTTCCGCACTGAATGGAATCCTGGCCGTGTATTCCCAGAGCTACGTTGTCGTGCTCGGCATTTACTACAAGCTGCAGACGTTCATCTATCTGACAGCAAACGGCATTGTACAGGGCATGCGCCCGATTATCGGCTTCAACTACGGCGCAGGCGAGCATAAGCGTGTGCGGAAGATTTATGAGATCACCCTGATTATGTGTGCGGTGATCATGCTTATTGGAACCGGCATCTGCCTTGCCATTCCGGAACAGCTGATCGGACTGTTCAGCAGCAATCCGGAGACCATCCGTCTTGGCGGACAGGCACTGACACGCATCAGCGCGGGCTTTTTGATTTCGGCAGTTTCCATCACATCCTCCGGTGCGCTGGAGGGACTCGGAAAAGGTGGATCTTCCCTGATCATTTCCCTCTGCCGAAATGTCATTGTCATTCTCCCGGCAGCTTACCTGCTGTCCCATCTGGGAGGCGGCGTTTTCGTATGGCACGCCTTCTGGATCACAGAGGTCATTTCCGCAGCGGTTTCTCTTGTGGTATACCGCCGCGCAGTACGAAGATAAAAAATATAAGAAGAAAAGAAAAGCGGCCTCTTGTGGAAGGCGGCTTTTCTTTTTATAATAGATAATACAGACGTAAGAATTAAGTAAAGATTTTTTTGAATATTCATGGTACCATTACGGTAGTTAAAAACAGAGAGGATGGAAACGACGTGGAAGAAACAAATATTTTAGTTGTGGATGATGAAAAAGAAATCGCGGATCTGCTGGAAATTTATCTGATCAGCGATGGATTTCAGGTATTAAAAGCGTACAGTGCAAAAGAGGGACTCCGCATTCTGGAGGAGAAAAAAATCGACCTGGTGCTGCTCGATGTGATGATGCCGGATATGGACGGTATTGCGATGTGCCGCCGCATCCGGGAGACGAACAACATTCCGATCATCATGGTAAGTGCCAAAACGCAGGATATCGACAAGATCGTCGGTCTGTCAACGGGAGCAGACGATTACGTGGCAAAACCGTTCAATCCGCTGGAGCTGATGGCGCGTGTAAAATCCCAGCTCCGCCGCTACCGCGAACTGAATCCGTCGAAGCCGCACGAGCGCCAGGAAGTGATTTCCTTAAAGCGTCTGGAAATCAACAAGGTAACCCATCAGGTTGTCTGCTACGGAGAAAGCATCAAGTTGACACCGATTGAATTTGATATTCTGTATCTGCTGGCCTCCAACCCGGGCCGTGTGTTCGGTACAGACGAAATTTTCGAGCGCGTCTGGCATGAAAAATTCTATGAGGCGAACAACACGGTTATGGTACATATCCGCCGTCTGCGCGGAAAAATGAAAGACGACACAAGAGAAGATAAGATTATTACAACAGTCTGGGGAGTGGGATACAAAATTGAAGCCTGATTTTATAAAAAACTTCAGCCAGAGGATGGTCTTTGATCTGATTGTAAGTGCACTTATCACGGTGCTTGTAGTGACGCTTACCGACGGGATTCTGACCTTTTTCGGCAATGGACTGATGAACATCGGTTACCGGAGCGCCTGGATCGGACCGGGAGGCCTCCGCCCATCGGTGCGGACGATGATTCTGACGGCGGCTGCGCTGCTTTCGTTCTGCCTGACCTTTTATTTCCTGATGCGCGAAACCATCCGATACATTGGGAAGATTCTGGAAAAGGTAAAGGAGATATCAGCAGGGGATTTTGATCATCCGATCGAGGTAAAGGGAAATGACGAGTTTTCTGTGATGGCGGAGAACTTAAATACGATGCAGCAGAATATCAAGGAAATTATGGAACGGGAACGGATCGCGGAGCATACGAAAAACGATCTCGTCTCATCCGTGGCACATGACCTCCGTACGCCGCTGACTTCGATTATCGGCTATCTCGGCTGGGTGCGCACGCGGACGGATCTGGATGAGGAGACGAGAAATCATTATATCGATATTGCCTATCAGAAAGCACTCCGTCTGGAGCAGCTCACGAACGAACTGTTTGGATTCGTCAAGCTGGAGCACAAAGAGATGCAGCTGCATCTCGGAAAACTTGATCTGGTGCAGCTGATGGAGCAGATGCTCGACGAGATGACGCCGTCTTTTGTGAAAAATGAGCTTCAGGTGGAATTTCTGCATGCGGAACATGCGATTTTTCTCGAGGCGGACGGTGAGCTGCTGGCACGGCTCTTTGGAAATCTGCTGAACAATGCTGTCAAATACGGAAAAGAGGGAAAACAGATCCGCGTCTCAATGGAAAAAGAGGGTGAATATGTGGTCACGCGTGTCATTAACTACGGACGGATCATTCCAAAACAGGAACTGGATCATATTTTCCAGAAATTTTACCGGACAGAGCAGTCGAGGAGCCGCGATACCGGCGGGACGGGACTTGGACTTGCGATTGTACAGCAGATTGCGGAACTGCATCACGGACAGGTGCGGGTAAAAAGTGATCTGCAGGGAACCGTCTTTGAGGTGGAACTGCCGGTCGGAATGCCAAAGGGGAAGAAAGAGGACGAAAAGCGATGAACAGGAAAAGAAGAAGCAAAATCTGCTGTCTGTCCGGTATTTTGCTGCTGATTCTGCTTCTGGCGGGAGTTCAGAGGGTGTCTGCGATGACAACGCGGACAGAACTTTATCAGAACACGCCGTCGGATGGCGGAAGAAGCGGCGGGAAAGAAAAGCAGCTTCTTGCCAACAGCTACGCAGGGGAATACCAGATTGATTTTTCTTATGGATTCGAAGGAAACTATCAGGATGGGAATCACGTACCGATTCGTGTGACAATCACAAATGAGAGCGCTGTTGAATTTGAAGGATACTTTGTTTTTCAGATAAAAAACGCCGCGGAATCGATTTACCGCGGAAACAGTGGAGAAGGCATTCTCTCAAAACTGTTTCCGGGGGGCAAGCGGTCGGGCGATGGAAGAAACAGCCTTTTTACGTACCGTTTTCCAATCTATATTCCGGCGAACGGAACCGTTACAAAGACTTTTTCGGCAGGGCTTCTGGTGGAAAATACGTCTTTTTGTGTCCTGCGCCTGGAGAACAGCCAGAGGGACACGGTGTACAGTCGGGAAGAAACGATTTCGAGTGAAGGCTTCTTCCAGTCCAAGGTGGAAGTCTGCGTTGTGGAAGAAGAAACTAATTACGGGCAGCAGCTGAATGGAGTTACGCTGAACGACGGGATTTATGAGGTGGAAGCTGCATCTGTCCGGGCAGAGGAGCTTGTCGGGCTTGCGGAGTCGTATTCGCCGGATGTGCTGATCCTTCTGGAGCAGTCCAAAGAAGAACTGGATGAGACACTCCAGAAAGAAATTGATCTCTGGCAGGCAGAGGGAGGTCTTCTGATTACCTTTTCGGGAAACGAGACATTTGCGGAAAGCCAGCGCAGTGCGTTTAAAGAAGCGCCGGTAGATTTTCTGAAAAATATTCTGGACGAAGAGACCACCAGCCGCCTTCTGGCAAAACGAAATACGAATTATCAGAAATACTATACGATTTCCGATCTTCTGGAAAACACTAAGATCCGGAACCGTCCGAATACGGTGCTGTACGGCGGCCTGATTCTGGTCTATCTGGTTCTGGCAGGGCCGGGATTGTATTTCTTTTTGAAAAAAACAGGAAAACGTCAGTATCTCTGGGGGGCGATCTGTGCCTGCTCGGCCGTCTTTGTTATGCTGATCAGTCTGTTTGGCCAGAGCACGAGGCTTAAGGCCCCGGTGCTGACGTATGTAAGAGAAATCTGGCAGTACGATACATACCAGAAAGATTACATTAATTTCTGTGCACAGGCGCCGTACAATGCTTCCTATGAGCTGTATCTGGATCCGTCCTACGATCTGGTGACGTACAACCGTATGGACTATATGTCCAACAGCACGGCACAGCCGGAAACGGAGGATGCGGAATATGAAAAGACGGAGATCAGTTTCGGAGAACAGAAAAACAGGGCAGAAATTTCCAATCAGGCTGCATTTGCCCTGAATGAGTTCGGCATGCAGCGGATGGAAACGCTGGACGAAGGCAAAGGACTGAAAGGCACGTTTCATTTCTGGGATCAGAAGATCAGCGGAACCGTGGAAAATAAGACAGGCTATGATCTGGAGAGCTGTGTGATCGCCGTTCCAGGTTACTGTGCCCTCATTGGAGACATCAAAAACGGGGAGACGATCACGCTGGATGGAATAGAAGCGGACAGCGTGCGGGAGTTCGGAAATTGGAGTGCGGCAGAAGATCTGCCGGAGATAGAGAAAAATTATCTGGACGGCGTCATCTATAATCACATGCCGAACCGGAGTGACAACTGCCTTTTCTTTGGAAAGCTGGCAGGCAATGACGATACGTTCCAGCTTGACAGCGGATACGAAGCGTATGGAATCTCGTATTACTATCAGGAAGTGTCTGTGGACATGAAAGAGGCCGGCGTTGTGTACTGTCCGTATGCGCAGGAGTACAGCGGATGGGACGGCGGAAACACGGTAAGCTTTGAAATGGGACCGAATTCCGGCGGAATCTCGGAAGAGGAAACAGAAGTAACGTATTATCTGAACGGTGTCTTTGAAAACAACAACATCTGGTGTCTGTATGGAATGTATGCTAAAGGCGTGATGCAGCCGGATTCCGAGGGAATCTATGATCCTGCATTCTGGCCGTATGCGATGACGGCGTTAGAAGATAAGATCCAGGCGGCAGAAACCGGCGGGGGAGGAAAACGGGGAACCATTCTTTCGCTTGCTTTCGAGAAAGCCCGCACGGAGGATGGGACCAAGATCCGGAATTTCAATGGAATCATTGAGCTGTACAATTTTCAGACGGGAACGTATGATGAAATTTCCGACTGGGAGATCGATTTTGCGAGTGATCCGGCGCTGGAGGCGCAGTATGTGAATGTGGACAACCAGATCCGTGTGCGGTACCGTCTTTCCGAAGAGGAAAAGGGAGAAGAGTATCATGAAAATTATGGATACTATGAAGCACCGAATCTGATCGTAAAGGCGAAAGAGATCCCACCGGAGCAATATCTGGAGAACCTGTTAGCGGAGGAGCCAAATGTCGATACTGAAAATTGAGAAACTGACCAAAAAATACGGAAAAACATATGCCCTGAACGGTCTTGATATGGAAGTAAAAAAAGGCGATATTTACGGCTTTGTCGGACCGAACGGTGCGGGAAAAACAACGACGCTGCGCATTATTTCAGGGCTTTTAAAGAGCGACGGCGGCGATCTGTGGCTGGACGGCGTGCGGACGACAAAAAATATTCTGAAGCAGAAAAGCCTGATCGGCTTTGTGCCTGATTTCTTTGGCGTTTATGAAAACTTAAACGTGATAGAGTATCTGGAATTTTTTGCCGCATCGTATGGAATTTACGGGCGGGCAGGAACCGTCCGTGCGCGGGAAGTGCTGGAGATGGTCGAACTATCGGGAAAAGAGGAGCAGATGGTGGATTCGCTCTCAAGGGGCATACAGCAGCGGCTCTGTCTGGCGCGCGCGATGATCCATAAACCGAAGCTTCTGGTGCTGGACGAACCGAATTCCGGTCTGGATACGCGTTCGAGAAAGGATTTTCAGCTTCTCCTGCAGCGATTGGCGCGGGAGGATTATACGATTCTGATCAGCTCCCATATTCTTTCGGAATTAGCAGATCTGTGCACCAGCATCGGTGTCATCAACGGAGGTGTCATGGTACAGCAGGGAAAGCTGGAAAACATTATGCTTGCGATCGACAGCTCCAATCCGCTGCGCATCACTGTGCTGAACCAGGTGCCAAAGGCGCTGGAACTATTGCGGCAGGATCCGCAGGTCAGCCGCCTTTCTGTGGATGAAAACAAGATTGCGGCCTGGTTTTCGGGAAGCCGGGAGGAGGAGGCGTATCTGCTGCAGAAACTGGTGGATGCCGGAATCCTTGTGGTTTCGTTTGCACGGGAACACAACAGCCTGGAGTCCCTGTTCTTCCATCTGACCGGGGAAACGGAACAGAAGAGCCGAAACACAGAAACGTTCGGAAACACGATCGGATAAGGAGGGAACGAAACGTGCGGTTAAATCCTGTATTTGAAAAAGAAATGAAGCGGAACTCGCGGTCATCGCGGATTTCCTGGATTATTTTTGTCTGCAATCTGCTGCTTGCCGTGGTTGCGTTTGTCTGCTATTTCGGGGAGAGCAGCCAGCTTGGCTATCTGGCACCGGTCAGTTACAGCGTTCCGATGAACTGCTATATTCTGATGACGTATCTTCTGTTTATTCTCGTCGTCCTTTCAGTTCCGGCGGTTGCGGGAGGAAGCATTTCGCTGGAGCGTGAGAAAAAAACGCTGGATGTGCTGCTGACGACGAACCTGAACCCGTGGAGAATCATTACGGGAAAGCTGGAGGCATCGCTTGGCGTTGTTCTGATACTGACGGTTTCGGCACTGCCGGTGCTGTCCCTTGTTGTGGTGTTCGGCGGTATCGGCCTTGGCGGACTGCTTCTGATGGCGGGAGGCCTTCTTCTGACCGGAATTTTTGTCGGCAGTATCGGCATTTTCTGTTCGGTTGTTTTTAAGCGGACCACACTGGCGACCGTTCTTTCCTATGTCATTGTCGTTTTTCTGGTCGTAGGAATATGCGCCTGCACGGGGCTTGCCTACTACGCAGGACTGCTGCAGCAGGAGATGACGGCAGCTTATCAGCAGATCGATGTAGGAGGTGTAATTTACCTTCTTCTTTTCAATCCGTTTACCTCGTTTGCGGGGATCATCAGCCGCCAGCTTGGGAATGGAAGAGAGATGGAACAGCTCTGCTATCTGCTTGGAAATTACGGACAGAATCCGCTGATCCATTATCTGCCGGAGGCGAGTGCCGTTCTGCAGCTTCTGATATCAGCCGTTCTTCTTGTAACGGCGGGAAGAAAGCTGAATCCATTAAATAAATAACAGGAGTAAAAGAGAAGATGAAACCATTTTGTTTTAGCCTTTCCGGAATTTATGAGTCCGAAGGATATGCCTGGGAGCAGGCGGGAAAGATCTGGGATCTAAGAGAGCTCCGGGGAACTGACGGTTATCTCGATCCGGAGACGGAGCAGTTTCTGGAAGCGGAACTTGGCCGAAAAAAAGAAACGAAAGAGCTGCCGCGGATCCGCCTTCTGGATTCCGGCAATTATCACTATATGAGCAAATTGCTGCTGGGACTGGAAAAAGAAGATTTGTTTTTAGCCGTATTCGACCACCATACCGATATGCAGCCGCCGGCATTTGGCGGATTGCTTTCCTGTGGAGGATGGGTGGCGGCGTCCCTTGAGGAACTTCCACTGCTCAAAGAAGTGCTCTTGGTCGGACCGGATCAGGAGGCTTTTGACCAGACAGAACCGGTCCTTCGGGAAAAAGTACGTTTTTTGTCGAGGGAGAAGCTGGGAGAGATGACGCTGGAGGAGAAAATTTCGTTTTTTGAGGAGCTGACAGCAGAATTTCCGACGTATCTCTCGGTTGATAAGGATGTACTCTGTCCGGAGGAGGCCTCAACGACCTGGAGTCAGGGAGAGATGACACTGGAAGAATTGTGCCAGTTTGTAAAGATCCTTTTGGAAAAACAGGATATCCTGGGGATGGATGTCTGCGGGGAGTGCGATCCGGATGCCTGTGAGGGCGACCATCTGAATGACCTGGCGAACCGGAAACTTCTGGAAATATGGAGAAAGGAGCGACAGATTTATGAAAAATGAACTCCTGACGATCGGACCTTTGACGGTCTACGGAT
>OLNX01002931.1_pt1 | contig 12038 bp, 9 predicted proteins | sample 1672611 | NCBI WGS metagenome assembly OLNX01 (sample SAMEA3136705, study PRJEB25190) | human gut metagenome
CTCGAACGGCCCGATTGGAAGAGTTGGGCGCCGGGACAATTCGTCATGCTCCGTCCTCAGGGCTGGGCGCTCGATATGCCCTGGGCCCGTCCGTTCTCCATCTGCCGGGTGAGCACCAACGAGCTCGTCATCTTTTTCCAGGTGGCCGGCAGAGGCACCGAAAAAATGGCCAAACTCCGGCGCGGCGACAAGGTGCACCTCTGGGGGCCCCTCGGCAATCGCTTCGCCGTGGAAGGCGGGACCCCGACGCTGCTCCTCGCGGGCGGCATCGGCATCGCTCCTTTCGTCGGGTATGCGGAACGCCACCCCACGCCGGGCGTCCTTTCGATGGTCTTCGGCCACCGCTTGCCCGAAGACTGCTATCCCGTGGAAAGCCTCGGGGAGCGCATCGACGTGGAATCCTTCCACGAGAACACCAGCGAAGACCTTGAATGGTTCCTCAACCATGTCCGCTCGCGCATCGAAGCCTATGCCGAACGCAACGGCCTCGTGCTCGCCTGCGGCCCGGCCCCGTTCCTCAAGGCGGTGCAGGGATTCGCCCTGGCGGCCAAGGCGCGCTGCCAGCTTTCTCTGGAAAGCCGCATGGCTTGCGGCGTAGGCGCTTGCCTCGGCTGCGTCACCAAGACGACGGAAAAGTGGCCCGTCGAAGAAAAGGCCGGAACGCCCGTGCAGACATGCACCCATGGTCCCGTGTTCTGGGCCGATCAGATCACCCTGGAGGCTTAGTCATGGATCGCTTCACCGTACGACTTTCTTCCTCCCATAAGCCTTCCGGGAACACGAAACCGCTCGTCTTCAAGAACCCCATCCTGACGGCCTCGGGCACGTTCGGATACGGCGTCGAGTTCGCCAATTACGGCGATCTCACGCATCTCGGCGGCATCGTGGTGAAAGGGCTTTCCCTCAAGCCGCGTCCCGGCAATCCGCTGCCCCGCGTGGCGGAAACCCCCTGCGGTATGCTCAATGCCGTGGGTTTGCAGAATGACGGCGTGGAATCCTTCCTCAAGAACAAACTGCCCCGCCTGCCGTGGCATGAAACGCCGGTCATCGCCAACCTCTACGCCACCTCGCCGGCTGAATTCGCGGAACTGGCGGGCATCCTCGCCGCCGAGGAGGGCATAGCCGGTCTGGAAGTGAACATCTCCTGCCCCAACGTGAAGAACGGGGGTGTGCTGTTCGGACAGGATCCGGCCCTCGCCGCCGAAGTGACCCAAGCGGTCAAGAAACACGCGGGGAACCTGCCCGTCATCGTGAAGCTGTCGCCCAACGTGACGGACATCACCGCCATCGCCAAGGCCGCCGAGCAAGCCGGAGCCGATGCTATCTCCTGCATCAACACCATCACCGGCATGGGCGTCGATGTGAAGACCCGCAAGCCGCTGCTCGCCAATGTGGTGGGGGGGCTCTCCGGCCCCGCCGTGAAGCCCGTGGCCCTGCGCTGCGTCTGGCAGGTCTGCAATGCGGTCAAGATCCCGGTCATCGGCATCGGCGGCATCACCTGTGCGCAGGACGTTCTGGAATTTATCCTCGTCGGTGCGCACGCGGTGGAAATCGGGACCATGAACTTCGTCCGCCCCGACGCCGCCTTCCGGATCGCCGAAGAACTTCCCCATCTGTGCCAGCAACTTGGTATCAAAAACCTCGCCGAGTTCCGCGGCACCCTGCAACTGTAATTCATTGACTGGTTAAGTTGGGAGGGGCGGGGGAACCTTTCTGAAGAAAGGCTTTTCCCGCCCCTCCCATACTCTCTCCCCCATTCAAAAGCTTTCGCCTTTTTGGGCACCCCTTTTTCTATCAGAGGTTTTCCCCGTCAAATGTGACTATATAGTCACGTTATGTGCCCAACAAAAATTTCTTTGCGTATCCTCCCCACTTGTCAGCGTTTTTAAGGGTGGGGACCAGGGAGGAGACGCTTTTTCCAAAAAGCGCATTCCTCCGCAACTTTCAACCTCACCGACACACTATGCCGCCGAAAAAACGTTACCAGTGGGACACAAAAGATTCCGAATTTGAGGATGACCGCCCCAGCCGCTCACAGAAGAAACGCGACAGCACAGCACTCCAGCGTATGGGTGAAGAACTCACCACCCTCGGCTCATCCGTGCTCGCCAAGATGCCGCTCACTCCCAACATCCGCGAAGCCGTCCTCGAATGGCAGCGCCTCAGCTCACATGAAGGCCGCCGCAGACAAATGCAGTACATCGGGCGCCTGATGCGCGAAGAGGCGGATCCGCAGGCTGTGCGTGACGCGCTGGACGCCATCAAGCTTGGGCACACGGGCGAAACCGCCAGCTTCAAGCGTTCCGAGAAACTGCGGGACGACCTCATGAACGCCACCGATGCGGAAATGGATACACTGCTTGCCGCCTTCTCAGCCGAAGACGCCACCGAAATCCGCGACCTCACGGCAAAGGCCCGCAACGAACGCGAACACAGCCGTCCTCCGCACGCCTATCGGGCATTGTTCCGCAAGCTCAAAAGCCTCCCGGCCGAACAATGATCCGTGACGCCATCATTCTCGGAGCCGGGGCCGCCGGGCTCATGTGCTCCATGACCGCCGGGCGCCGGGGCTTTTCTTGCGCCGTCATCGACCATAGCCCGGTTGCGGGGCGCAAAGTGCGCCTTGCCGGAGGAGGCAAGGGAAACGTTACCAATCGGTATATATCTCCGGAGTGGTATGTAGGCACGCAGAAAGGCTTCCCTGACACCCTGCTTAAACGCTGTTCGACGGACTTTGTCCTGAGCATGTTGGCGTCATTCGGCATCGAATGGGAAGAGCGAGAGTACGGTCAGATTTTCTGCACGGTACAGGCGGCCCGGCTTGTGGAATCGATGGCAGCCGCCTGCCGCAATGCAGGGGCGGAATTGCTGTTCAACCGTACGTTCGGCGAAATCCGGCACGAGGACGGCCTGTTCTCTGTGGAAACGTCCGGAGGCACCCTACAGGCCCCGCGCCTTGTCATCGCAACAGGGAGCCCCGCATGGCCCGCTTGCGGGGCAACGGATGGGGGGATGCGCTTGGCCCGCCAATGGGGCCATAAGGTCGTCCCCGTACGCCCGGTGCTGGCACCTCTGCTGCTCCCCGAGTCCTGGCCTCTGCACGGCCTCGCAGGCGTCAGCCTGCCTGCCGCCGTATCCGTGGGCGGGCGCACTTTCCGCTACCCGCTCCTGTTCACCCACAAAGGGCTCAGCGGCCCCGCCATCCTTCAGGCATCCTGCTTCTGGCGGCAGGGCGAAGCGCTGCATATCGACTTTCTGCCCGACCATCCCGCCTTGGAGCTTATGCACCAACCCGAGCACGGCAAGAGTACGGTTTTGGGGCTGTTCAAAAAGGTGCTCCCCACCCGCCTGGCCGGCAGGGATGACATACCACTGATACGCAAGCGGAGCCACGCCCCCGGATGTCACCACGGTGAACACGGCCTCCTCGCCGTCGGGCAAGGTCTGGCTGGCAGGCGAGGAAACCAGCTTGAGCAGATCATAGGCGTTGTATACGGCGGTGTATTCCGTATCTTCGGTTACCACCTTGATTTCGGGCGTCCAGCCGGCAAATACATAGAAGTAGCGGTCATCCGACGGCCTGGCGGGGGTGGGGCCCTCATAGTCGGGCAATACGTCATATACATCACGGGTTACGTCCAGCCATGATCCGTCCCAGTTGCGCCAGATGACGTTGTAGGTCATGTGTTCCCAGTTGGCTACGTAGGTTCTGTTGACGAAGTCGGTAAGGTTGACTGGGTCTGTGCACTGTACCGTGACCTCTGGCGTCGGCTTATCAAGGCCGATCTGCTCGCAAGTCCAGCCGGTAAAAATATGATCCTTGCGCCAGGGATTGAGCAGGGGGATGCCATCGACTTCAGCAAAGTAGATCTGGGGATTGTCCGCCAGCACGACGTCATCGCCATTTGCGACGTAGGTGATGGTGCGGAAATCCACCTTGGGCTGATCGGCGGTCCAAATCGCATACAAGGGAATATTGGCCGTCCCGACTTCAATATCGTCGCCAGGCAGACAATCAGCCGTTGTAGCACCGGAACGCTTTGACCAGCCTACAAAAATGTAGCCATCACGCCGTGGCACCTCGTTTGGAATGGTGCCCGTATGGTTTTCTTCCACCCAAAACGGTTGCGGCATGTTTTCCACCGTCTCGCCGTTCGCGTTTTCCTCAAAGTAGACCAGTTCCATATAGTGGTAAAGAGGCAGCTCAATCTCGGTTTGCTGTTCCTGCCCGGTTTCTTTAACGAGGTATTCCACTGTCTTTTTCACCTTTTGCTGAGGATCATCCGGATCGCCCTGCCATGAAGTAGCGGTAATCTGAACATTGTCTTTCTCCGGATCATCGGCTGCCGGCATGTACAGATGAACGTAACCGTCCTTGTCGGTCACGCCTTCGATGTAGGCTTTGCCCCTTCGGTCGGAGTAGGGCGGGACCTGCGTATAGGTGACGGTTACGCCCTCCATCGGGTTTTGCGACCCCTGTTCCAGGACGCGTACGGCTACCTGATAGAGATAATGCTGACATGGCTCCATTTTGAATTCTTTGAAGGTAAAGGAGTAGTGGAAGTCGGAGAGTTTTGCACGGAACAGCTCATAATCCGCGGACCAGACGTGTCCACCCAGCTGGAACCAGGCTTCCAGCTTGCCAAGCATATCGATTTCGCCCTGCAGGCAGGAAAGCTCCTTGCAGACGTGCCATACATTGGGATTGGAAGGCTTTACCTCCAGCAGGGGATTGGGATCTCTGCCGCCCTCGTCTCCCGTGAGCTCGGCCGAAACGCAAACGCCCTCGGCAATGTCACATCCCAGGCCGGCAACGGAAAGCACATCGAGAGAGGGGCCAAAGGTCAGGTCCACTTCAAAATCGCCCTCGGCGATGATCTCCTCCACGTTTAGCTTGGGTTTTTCGGACAGGCTGCTGAAGCTCGGCGATTGGAAAATCCCGCCCTTTGCGGTGAAGCCGGCCTTGCCGCCCGTCAGGTCAAAGCTTACTTTCGTGTCGCCCTCGGTAAACAGCCCAAGCCCCACGCCCACTTCCAGCCCAATGCCGGGAACGCCTACAATCGGGAGCTTTGCAATAGGAATCTCCTGGGCGAAGTTATCGCTGACTTCGACGACGGCGTCTTGCAGATTGTAGCTCACCCACGTTTCCAGTTCGATGGAGATTCCGTTGTAGGTTAATTTGATGTGGAAGGCACCGTTTAGTTTGCTTTTGAATGTGAGCGTACCGGCAGGGTTGGAAAAGCTGAAGTCATCATAATTGAAGGGAAAGGTTTTGTCGACTTTTATACCGATTTTGGTAAAAAGGTATTCCGACTCCAGCTTCTCCGGGCTGCACGCAAAGACGATGCGGTCCGGCTGGGTCGTAACCTGGGTGGGCAGGAAGAAATAGGCCTCCTGATTCGCCGGGTCGATGAAGGCCACCGGCGTGCCGGGCGCGATGCCGAGCGCTTCGCTGGTGGGGTTGTAGAGGGTGTAGGAGGTCTTGTCCTCCGCGGCGACGATGCGCATGCCGGAATCCGCGTAAAGGATGACGGAGCCTTCCTGCATGACGACGAAATTGTTGTCATCAGTGCTTTCGGCAGGGTCCAGATCCAGATCGATATACAGCGGATGGTCGTCATAGAGCCTCTTGTCCTCAAGTACGACGCCTTCTTCGCCGGCAGCCGGTTGGATGCCCAGGCCAAGCGCGAGGGCAAGCATAAGCAGCAGTGACAGAATCCTTCTACGCATCGTCATCGTTTTTCACCGGCGCGTGCGCACACGCGCCCCCCGCGGGTCCTTCCTTCATAGGTTTTCGCAGTCATGGAAAGGGAACTGCCTTCAAATCATTCGGCCGTGCCTGAGATAACGCAAACGTTTCCGGCCAGCGCCGAGGCTGGCCGGAAACGCGTCAGATGTCATTCCGCCTGCGATTCATCGGTGGAAAATTCAATCCCGTACAGCAGGGAGCGGGCGAAATCATCATCCGCGTCCGTCTGCTCGGAATAGTCGTCATGGTACTGAATCAGCTCCACGAAGTAGCCTTCATAGATGGTGAAGAGAGAATCGATGTCGGATTCGTCATTGGAGCTGACAAACAGGTACAGGTTGCCCTCCGGTGAGGTTTCGGTGGCGAAGGTGGGATTTTCGTACTGCTCTCCGGCGATGGAGCGCAGCTCGTCAAGCTCTTCCTCGCTAAGGTCGGCCATGGACCTGCCCACATACAGCTCTGAGGGCGCGATGCTGATGACCACGTCGGCATGCTCGTCGCTGTGTACGGTCGCGCGGACCACGCCCGTGGGTACGTCCTCATCAAAGACGACTTCCAGAGCGCTGTCGCAGGTCAGGGTGATGGTAACCGGGCTGTCCGGCTGGGTCAGGGGAATGGTGGTTTCTACCGTTGCAATCTCGGCACAGGCCAGGCCGGTGATCATCAGGGCGGCCAGCGTCAAACAAATCAGCTTTTTCATCATCAGGATTCCTCCCCGCCTACGCTAAGGATCGTCAGGAACTGCTTCATCATAAATCCGCAGATGTTGCGCGAGGTATCGTACACCTGGCACCAGGTGCCATTGTCCGCGATCACCTGCAGCATGTCTCCGGCATAGTACACCTCATGAACGGAGGTGGACTTGGAAGGGGCCCAGCGCATGTTGACATAGCCCGAGGGATTGGAGGGCTTGACCGTCGCGGTGTAATACGCGGGAGTAAAGCCTTTGTAGGAAATGGCCGTGGAGGACGACGAACCGCCGCCACTGCCGCCACTGCCGCCGCTGGCGGGGCGGGTGCCGCTGAGGTAGCGCGTCATCACAAAGCCCATCAGACCGTTGTATTCGACACGTGCCCATGCATCGCCGGCCAGAAATTCATAAACCGTAACCTCGGCGCGGTAGGGGATGCTGGCGATGATGTTGTCTCCCATGGTGCAGTCGCTGCGCATGTTCAGCGACTTTTTATTGGCCGTATCCACATAGAAGATGTTCGTGCCGCCCAGGGCGATCACAGGGGTACACATAACGGCCACCATGACAAGAGCGATCAGGGAAAGCCATTTTCTTTTCATTGTATCCGCTCTCCTTCATATTCGTTGGAAAGTTGGACGGATGGCATGGAGCCATCCATTTGTCAGTTGCCCCCTGGCGTAAACGTGGTAGCCACCACCGTTACTTTCAGGTCGGCATCCACCGACAGGTCGTACACCAGCTGATACACGGGCTCTTCCTCCCTCTCCCACGAACGTGCGTAGACGAAGGTAACGGTGGTGTAGCCCTGCGCCTTGCCGAGCAGCTCAAAACGCTGCAGGCCGCCTGCACCCGTCAATGGCTGCTCATCGCCCTGCGCAATGCCGTCATCCGTGACGGAAACCACCGCCTCGTCCGCGATCTCCACAGTCCAGGTGTAGCCGGTGGTAGGGTTGGCCGCAAGGATAACCGCGGGATTTTGGGGCGCGTTTCCGGCGTCCTCTTCAGCCAGGGCGGGAAGGAGCGGTAAGACCAGGGTCATCGCCAATGCGAGCATGCACAGCCGCCAGAGCAAAGTAGAAGTCTTCATACAAACGAACCTCCATTTTGTGTTTGTCATGTTTTCCCCCTGAAAAGCGCCATCGGGGGAAACAACCGATGCAGATATCACCTCCCGATTTCCGCAATGGTACGGGCGGGACATTCCCGCCGAGCTACCTCCGGCGGGCAGAGGGGAGATCTCAAACCCTTCACCCATAAAATCGCAGATCGGGAAAAAAATCCTCGCGCAAAGAAAGAAAAAATAAAAAATTTTGGTTCGCTTCCGGCCTGGACCGGCAAAGCCTGCTGAAGCAAGAGGCCTGCGGGGTGCTTTTCGGCGATGATTCAGGCAGGGCGTTCTAAGCCTTTTTGCGGATGGCCAGCAATAGCAGCACCAGGCTTATGCCCAGCAGCAGATGTCCGATGCCGGCAACGCCGGAAATCGCGGCGTCCGCTCCGCGGGACAGCGGCATGGCCAGAACCTGCGTTATGCCGCGGGCGAGAAGGGCCGCGCCCGTGATGTTGAGGCCCGTATGGTAGAGCGCGAGGACGCGGCCCATTTTTTCTCCCGAGAAGGCAAAAACCTTTTCGGAAAGCAACAGAAGCAGAAAAACCACCATGCCCAGCAGGAAGTAGTGGGTGTGAAACACGGAAAGCGTCGTTTTGCCTGTAAAGCCATTCAGTTTGGTGAACTCACGGTAGAACACGCCTCCGGCCATGGCGATGAGAGCGTAGAGGAGAGATGCGTTTGCGTAGCGTTTCATACAAAAGGGCCTCCTTCTGACTTTTGTGGGACGTAAATCGTATGGTGCCATTCTTCCGTGCGCTTTGAAGATGCGCTTGCGCCGCCGAGCAACGGAAGGTCTGGTTATAGCGCTCTCTTCCGTTATATAGGGAGCGGTGAGAAAACGCGGCATCCTCTAAATCAATGTGATTCATGCTACTGAAAAATCATGCATCTGTCAAGAGCGGCACGGAGCAAATCCGGAGGCTTTCCAAAGGATAGATGCTACCGCACATGACCTTTTTTTCCATCCTGGCTTGCAACCGTTGCACCGGCATGATATCATAACCATGTATGCGCCTATAGTTAAGGAGGACTTATGACCTACGATTTTGACGCGCTGCTGGATCGCGTGGAGAAGCCCGCGCGCTACACCGGCGGCGAGATGAACGCCGAGGTGAAGCCCATTTCCCAGGCGGAAATCTCCTTTGCCTTCTGCTTTCCCGATACCTACGAGGTGGCCATGAGCCACCTGGGCATGAAAATCCTCTACGGAATTCTCAACGAACTGCCCTATGCCGTGTGCGAGCGGGTATGCATGCCGTGGGTAGACATGCTTTGTGAACTTCGCAAAAGCAATATTCCGCTGTGCTCGCTGGAAAGCCATACGCCGCTTTCCCGCTTTGACATCATCGGCTTTACCCTCCAGTACGAGATGAGCTATACCAACGTGCTGGAGATGATGGACCTGGGCGGTGTGCCGGTGCTCTCGTCCGAGCGTGGGGAAGATGACCCCATCGTGCTGGCGGGCGGCCCCTGCGCCTTTAACCCGGAGCCCCTTCATCTGTTTATCGACGCGTTTCTGATCGGCGACGGGGAGGACTCCATCGTTGAGGTCACCGACGTGCTGAACGCCTGCAAAAAGGAGGGCGTTCCCCGCGCGGAGCGCCTGAAACGGTTGGCTTCGCTGCGCGGCGTGTACGTGCCCGGCCTTTATCACGACGAGTACAATGCCGACGGCACCCTCAAAAGCCTGGAGCCCATGGACCCCTGCGCGCCGCCGCGGGTGCTTCGCAGCATTCTGACCGATTTTGAAAACGCCTACGTGCCCACCAGGCCTCCCGTGCCCTATATCCAGCCCGTGTTTGACCGCATCATGCTGGAGATCATGCGCGGCTGCACGCGCGGGTGCCGCTTCTGCCAGGCGGGCATGCTCTACCGCCCCGTACGCGAGCGCAGCGTGGACAAGCTCGTAGAGCTGGCGAAGGAATCCGTCAAGAACACGGGTTATGAGGAAATCTCGCTTTCTTCGCTGTCCTCCAGCGACTACTCCTGCATATCCGAGCTGGCAGGCCGCCTGACCGACGAACTCCGGGACCAGCGCGTATCGCTGTCGCTTCCCAGCCTGCGGGTGGACAAATTTGTGCAGGACACGCTCACCCATACCCAGAAGGTCAAAAAGAGCAGCCTGACCTTTGCGCCTGAGGCCGGTACCCAGCGCCTGCGTGACGTGATTAACAAAAACGTCACCGAGGCCGATCTGGTCAGCACCCTGACCAACGCCTTTTCCAACGGCTGGAACGCCGTCAAGCTCTACTTCATGACCGGTCTGCCCACCGAGACGGACGAGGATCTCATCGGCATCGCGGAGCTGGCCAAGACCGCCGCGGGGGCCTATTACAGCGTGCCGAAGGAAAAGCGCGTCAAGGGCCTGCGCATCACGTGCAGCGCGGCGGTGTTCGTACCCAAACCCTTTACGCCCTTCCAGTGGTGCCGGCAGGACGATCCCGAAACCGTGCGCCGTAAGCAGCGCCTGGTGCGCGAGCACTTTGCGCCGCTCAAATCCGCGCACTTTAACTATCACGACAGCGGCGTCAGCCAGATTGAGGCGTGCTTCGCCCTGGGCGACCGGCGGCTCGCGCGGGTGTTGCACCGGGCCTGGCAGCTGGGCTGCCGACTGGACGGCTGGACCGACCAGTTCCGCTACGACCTGTGGCTTCAGGCGTTTGAGGACTGCGGGCTGGACATCGCCTTCTACGCCCACCGCGAGCGCGCGCTGGACGAGCTGCTCCCCTGGGACCACATCGACGCGGGCATCGACAAGGCGTTTCTCAAACGCGAGTATGAGCGTGCCATGCGCGCCCAGACCACCCGCGACTGCCGCGAGGGCTGTAACGGCTGCGGCCTGCAAAAGCTCAAGGGGGTGTGCCGCGCATGCGAATGATGGTCGTTTTTGAAAAGGGCAAAACCCTGCGCTATATCGGCCACCTGGACCTGATGCGCGCCATGCAGCGCGCCTTGCGCCGAAGCGGCCTGCCCATCCGCTATTCCAATGGCTTCAACCCGCATATCCGCCTGAGCTTCGCCGCGCCGCTGAGCGTGGGCGTAGTGGGTCTGCGCGAGCTGATGGAGGTTCCGCTGGAGGATGGCGTGACCGAACAGGGCTTTCAGGACGGTATGAACGCCGTTTTGCCCGATTGCCTGCGCATCCGCCAGTGCCGCGCGCTGGAGGACAGCTTCCCGGCGCTGATGTCGCTGGCGGCGGGTTCGCGCTACCTGATCCGCTTCCCGCGAAGCGCGGAAAGCGACCGCGCCGCGGCGGGGTTCGAGGCGTTCATGGCACTGGAACACTACACCGCGGTCCGCCGCACCAAGAGCGGGGAAAACCCCTGCGATATCCGGCCTTTCGTCACCGGCGGCGAGCTGCGCAAAGGGGAGGATGACTGGGAAATTGCGCTGGAGACGGTATCCACCGCCGCCGGTTCCCTCAAGCCCTCCCTGTGGCTGGATTCCCTGCGCGCCTTTACGGAGGCGGGGGAGTTTCCGCACATCATCTACCGCACGGCCATTCTGGCCCGCACACCCGAGGGACCGCTGGTTCCCATGGAGGAGGTTTGAGCATGGGCCGTCCGCTCCGGCTGCTGGTTCAGGGCTCGCGGGAATCCACGCGCATCGCTTTGCTGGATGAAACGCGCCTTCTGGAGTTCTATCAGGAGGACACGGGCACGGAAAGCCTGGTGGGCTCTGTGTTCCTGGGCCGGGTAGAGCGCGTATTGCCCGATGTGAAGGCGGCGTTTGTCAAGATGGGACTTGCACAGAATGGTTTTTTGCCCCTGCGCGAGGCCGAAAGCTATCACCGCGCCTGCGGAAACGCGCCGCTTCTGACCGGGCAGGATGTGCTGGTGCAGGTGAAAAAGGATCCCAAGGGCGAGAAGGGCGCCTTTCTGACACGCGATATCGGCCTGCCGGGGCAGTATGTGCTGCTCATGCCCAAGAACCGCTTTGTGGGCCTCAGCCGCCGCGTAACGGATGAAAATGACCGCACCCGCGCGCGGGAGATGGGCAAGCGCATTGCGGACGGCCGTTTCGGGATCATCGTTCGTCACGCCGCACTCTTTGCGCCTGTTAAGCAGGTGGAGGCCGAAGCAGAGGCCCTGTGGCAAGGATGGTGCGAAATTGAGCAGCATGCGCAATACGTGAAAGCTCCTGCCCTTTTGCATGAGGAACCCGCCACGCTGGACGTCCTTCTCAGAGACTATGCGGCACGCCACCCCATCGAGGTGCTGTCCCAATGTCGGCCGTCCGAAACATTGCCTCAGGGCGTGACATGGCAGACTCTTTCGATGATGGAAATGGAAGCCGCCTGGTCCGCCGCGCGGGTGGAAAAGCAGGTGGATGAGGCGCTTTGCCGCCGCGTTCCGCTGCCCGGCGGGGGCTCGCTGGTCATTGATGAGCGCGAGGCGCTTACCACGATTGACGTCAACTCCGGCAGCGCCGTCACCGCTGCGGGCGGGGAGAGCCTGGCCATGGAGGAAAACCTGCGTGCCGCTGCC